>Ga0315331_10001443_pt1 | contig 17796 bp, 14 predicted proteins | sample M160m34915metaG_FD_203456 | JGI IMG/M metagenome (GOLD analysis project Ga0315331, IMG submission 203456) | Ammonia-oxidizing marine archaeal communities from Monterey Bay, California, United States - M1 60m 34915 | ecosystem: Environmental > Aquatic > Marine > Intertidal zone | place: USA...
TTCTTTGGTAATAGCAGGCTCGCCAAAACCGGCATCAACGTCATGGACATCAGCATCGAACCGGCCAACGCGAAGATGACCGTCAGCGCCATCGGGCGAAACATTTTGCCCTCGATGCCTTCGAGCGTCAGGATCGGCAGGTAGACGATCATGATGATAAGTTCGCCGAACATCGTCGGCCCTCGCACCTCGACCGCCGCATCACGAACGATCTCAAGGCGGCTGCGTTTGAGTGGATTGGCCTCGCTCAAATGTCGCACGCAGTTTTCGATCATCACCACCGAACTATCGACGACCAAACCGAAGTCGATCGCACCGAGGCTGAGCAAACTTGCCGCGATGCCAAAACGCCACATGCCCGTGAATGCGAACAACATCGAAAGCGGGATGGCTAACGCCACGATTAAACCGGCTCGCAGATTCCCCAGAAAGAAGAACAGGACCGCGACAACTAACAAGCCACCTTCAAACAAGTTCTTGCGAACGGTGTCGATCACCGAATCCACCAACTCGGTGCGGTCGTACATCGTCACCAACTCCATCCCGGTCGGCAAATTCGTTTTGATGTCCTCGATTTTGGCTTTGAGTGACTCGGTGTATTGATGGGTATTCTCGCCCATCAACATGAAGCCCAGACCCATCACCGCTTCGCCGCGACCGTCAGCCGTCACCGCTCCACGACGAATCTCGTAACCGATCTCGACGGTCGCCACGTCGCGAACTCGAACCGGAACGCCATCGACGGCGGTAATCACAATGTCGCCGATCTGGTCGATGTCGGTGGTTCGCCCGAGTCCCTGTACCAACAACATTTCACCCATGCGGTCGATGTTGCCGCCGCCGACGTTGCGATTGTTTCGCTGCAACGCTTCGACGACTTGATCGAAAGTCAAACCGCGAGAAACCAAACCCGCTGGATTCAATCGCACCTGAAACTGTTTCTCGTAGCCGCCCCAACTGTTGATCTCTGCCGTACCGGGAACCGTTCGCAGTTGCGGCTTGACCACCCAGTCGTGAGTCGTCCGCAACTCGGTCAACAATCGCAAACGTTCGTCTTCGGGCAGTGCCGAGAAATCGACACCGGGATAAGTCAGCACATAGTGGAACACCTCGCCCAAACCCGTCGCGACCGGCCCCATCTTAGGACGACCGACGCCGATGGGAAGTTCGACCGTCGCGAGCCGTTCGCCGACGACTTGCCGAGCGAAGTAAATGTCGGTGCCATCCTCGAACGTCACGACGACTTGTGAGAAACCGAACTTTGAAACCGAGCGGATATTTTCTAGCGACGGCAAACCGCTAAGCGATTGCTCAATCGGATAGGTGATCTGTCGTTCGATTTCCTCCGGTGCAAGCGATGCTGCCGTCGTGTTGACTTGCACCATCACCGGCGTCGTATCGGGGAATGCGTCGATGTCCAACTGAGTCAGTGCATAGCCGCCGGTTGCGACAAGCACGACGACGCTGAGCAGCACGGCAACGCGATGGTGAAGCGATATTTCGATCAGTCGTTCAAGCATGACAATTCCTTTTGTGTGTTTCCGGCATCGCGGCGATCAGTGACCACAAGTGCATCCGGCACCGAGGTTGCTTTTGAGAAGCTGAGCACGCAACACATCGCTGCCGCTCGACGCCACAACTTCGCCCGGCAACACGCCCGCGATGATTTCGACGAAACCGTCTTGCTTCACGCCGGGACGAACACTGCGAGCGACAAAGAACTTGGGTCGCTCCTTTTCAAAGAATCGCGAATCACGCACAAACACAACATGCCCGGTTCCGTCCCACTGCAACGACGATTCAGGAACAACGATCGCGTCAGGTTCTTCACGCAGAACAATCTGTCCTTTTCCGAAAGACTCGTTCCGCAAGTGTTCGCCTTCGTTCGCTAGTTCGGCACGCACGCGGACGGTACGAGTTTGCGAATCAACATCGGTGCTGATCCAAGAAACCCTCCCCTCGTGAACTTTCGTTTGTCCGTCAGGCACATAGCGGACGGTCTGCCCAAGCCGAACCAAAGGCGCGGTTTCCGAAGGCACACGTAAATCGAGCCACACGGTTCGTGTGTCGGCGATGCGAATGATACTGCTGCCGCGATTGACGACTTGGCCGATCGTGACAGGCCGATCGACGACGCGGCCTTCGATCGGTGCGACGACGGCAAGCAAATTGTCGCTCTGGCCGTCAGTGTTGATACCAGGCGAACCGATCGAACGAATCATCGCTTTCGCTTCACTGAGGCTTGCTCCGCGAATACGGTCGATGTTTACATTCAAGCCAAGATTGACGAACGCCCGCACCGCCTGTTCGACCTCGGCGGTCGCTTGACGCAATTCGGTCTTGGATTCGATCACACGGCTGCCGGAAATCGCACCGCTTGGTGCCAGTTTCGCAACGCGGTCGTGCTTGTCTTGTCTGAGTTGCTCCTGCAACAACGCCGACAGCAACACGGTTTTCAATCGTCCAGCTTCTTGCGAGTCGATCACGGCCAACACGTCACCGCGTTTCACCCAGTCGCCAACCTTCACCCGAATTTCGCGAACGATGCCATCGGTTTGTGGTGACACCTGAGCCGTCTTGGTTGCGTCGTATCGAATCTCGCCCGCCGCCGCGATGTCTTCGATGATCACCCGACGTTCGACAGGTTCCACGTCCACGCCCGCCTTCGTCATCGCGTCGATCGAAGCAAACTGAATCCGCGAACCGGGACTACTACTGATCGCTGCATTTTCCTTGCGGCTGGTCAACGTCAACGCACGCTCGGCTCGGGCCAAGTCCTCCGCCGTTGGCTCGGTTGGTTCTTTCGTTTGAGCCAGTTGTGGATTGCACAACACGCAACCATGCACGCCATGTTCACGGCAATACGTGAGCTTCGGTGCGTCGTCAATCAAACCGGGTTGGCAAACGATGCAGGCGTCTTCCGGAACGCCGTGACTATCGCACCACTCCGGCCCGACGCTGGCAGTGTCGCCTTCCACGCTTCCGAACTTCGGCAGTTTCCAATCGTTGTGATGACCAAACCACGCCAGTCCACCCAACGCAGCGACAACCAAAACGGACGGCAACCAACTGAACACAAACCGACCCGCACGACGAACCATACCGTCGCCAGCGGATACCGCTTCGGGTGAATCCTGCACATCTGGCCCGCGCTCGGGCGATGGGACAGGTTGTTCAAGAACTTCAATTTGGGACATAGTACGACTTCCGCAATAACGACAAACCACAGGGAGAACGCCAACCCGAAATCTCTTATCGAATGCCGTGAACGCGCAGCACGTTTCACGAAATGTTCAACAAAGGGGCTGTAAACTCGAAGCAGCGAGTCGTTACAGAAGCAGCGTGCAATAAGAAGTCAGCAGCGCACGCCCGCTCGGCGGCTTGGAACCGCCATAGAAGTCGCGATGCTCGAACACTCGATTGGCAGAGAGCGACAGTGGTACATCCATCGACACCACGACAAACGCAGCAAAAGCGTCAAAATCGAGTTGTGGCATCGGCGTTTCAAACGCAGGCGGCAACGCACCTGCACAGAAACAATCGTGGCACTCGTTCGGGCACGATGGCGAAACCGGAGCCTCATTTCGCGATTCGTCCGCATCACCGTGACAGCAACAATCGTCGCAACCACTGACCATCGAAGTCACGGTTTGCAAGTCATCCGCACCGCCACAACACTGACCGCCCATCGCTGGACAAACCAGCACGGTCGCGATCATCAGTAGGTGGAGAAGTCGGTGGGCCATACTGGTATTATCGTCAACTTTCCGACAAATGTAAATCTCAAACCCGCCCCAATGCGACCGATTGGGAGTCCTGCGGCCCTGCCAACTTCACATCTTTGGATTTGGCTGAGCGTCAGGTTCCATGTTTCGCCACCGATGACAGTGCGTCAGCCAGTTTTATTCATTGACGATCTCAGATCGGATCGACGAGACGTCGCCCTCGTTCGATTCCCAGACGAGGACCACTGGACCACCGCCTGTGACCGAAGCGGCAAGCACGGGATCGGATGCTTTCATTGCGAGGGTGACTGGGTTCGTAGAGGCCGGCCGTAATAAAAGTAGCTTACCCCCACGACGATCGACCCATGAAATGAAATGTCCTTCAGGCGCAGCCACGATTGAGGGCTGCTCGCCGCGTCCGAGTAATTTCTCCGGCTTCAAACCAACCCCAGCCGAATAGACGCTGCGATCGTGACGCCAAACTGTTAGCAAATCGCCGTTTGAATCTGTAGCGATGTCCCCGCCATCCATCGGACATGCGTTCAATTGCCAGCTATCCATACCAAGCTTCTCAGCGCTGCTGAAACTCTGGCCATGGTCTTCAGATGTAGACACGTACATGTCACGATTGCCCTTAATCAAGTTTCGCCACATGACATGAACCGCGCCGCTCTGGTCAATCACTACCGAAGGATGGCAACATTCACATACTGTGCCGGATGGCGAAGTGTAGACGTGAACGTTTTTCTCCCAAGTCTTGCCAAGGTCTTTCGATCTTGCCCCATAGACTTGTGTTCGACCATTCCGTAGATCAAGCCAGGTGCAGAACAGCAGTCCGTCGCTACCAATCGCAAGGTCGTGCAATCCTTCGCGAGCCGATCTTCTTTCATCGTTCACGTCGACCGAGTCACTCCACGATTCACCGCCGTCGAGTGAATGCCACGCGAGTACGTTGCCGGTTTCGTGGCTAATGGCAGTGATGGCAACTTGATCGTCAATCGCGACGATTCGAGGTCCCCGCCTCATTCCCAACGCTAATTTTGGAACCTGACCAACCTTTGCTGGCGACGTGTACGCTCGGCCTCGATCTGTGGATTTGCAGAAGTAGATGGTCTCTCCCGCTCCAAACGTAACAACGATCGTTCCAGTATTACTGACAGCCGCTTGCGGTTGCCGTATTCCTGGGATCGCACCTTCTGTTACGACGACAACTGAATCGGCGGCACTGGTGATGTCACCGCCAACGAACAGGGAAAGCGTTACGAACACGCAGAGCGTTGGTAACAGGGCGAGGTAAGGCATGTTTGTCCCTTGAGTTTGCTAAGAATGTGCGGTGACTGTTTTACGAGGATTCCATGTCGAGCGAATCTATGCGTTCTCAACGAATCGTTCATCCTTGATTCCAAGTTTCAACTTCCACTCCATCGCACTGCAATACAAAACCGGCACGATGAACATCGTGATGATTGCGATGACCATGCCGCCGAAGCTGGGGATCGCCATCGGCACCATAATGTCGCTGCCACGGCCGGTCGATGTCAGGATTGGAATCAATGCCAGGATTGTCGTCGCCGTGGTCATCAAACACGGGCGAACGCGTCTCATGCCGGCGGTTACGGTGGCTTCGCGAGCGTGCTTGACGTTCTCAATGCGATCCTTGCGGAAGCTCTCGTCGAGGTAGGACGCGATCACGACGCCGTCGTCGCTGGCGATGCCGAACAGAGCCAGGAATCCGACCCAGACCGCGACACTGAGGTTGATGGTTTTGACTTGGAACAGCTCCCGCATGTTTGTGCCGAGTAAGCTGAAATCGAGGAACCATTCAGTCCCGTACAACCACAGCATGATGAAACCGCCCGCCCACGCGATCAGGATGCCACTGAAGACTAGCGATGTTGTGATGGCTGATTTGAATTGCAGGTACAGAATCAAGAAGATGATCCCGAGTGCGAGTGGCAACACGATTGCCAGCGTTTTTTGCGATCGGATTTGATTCTCATAGTTGCCCGCGAACGTGTAGGTGACTCCGGCGGGCAGCGTGAACTCGCCCGAGTCAATCTTCGATTGCAAAAATGCCTGAGCATCCTCAACGACGTCGACTTCCGCTTCGCCCGGCTTCTTGTCGAACAACACGTACCCAAGCAAGAACGTGTCTTCGCTCTTGATGACTTGCGGACCTCGCGTGTAGCGAATGTCGGCGAGTTGTCCGAGCGGGATTTGCGATCCGGTCGGCGTTGGAACTAGAATCCGTTCGAGCGATTCGAGATCGTCCCGCAGTTCGCGGGCGTAACGAACTCGCACTGGGAAACGTTCACGTCCTTCAACCGTCGTTGTGATCTGCCGGCCGCCAATCGCAACTTCGATCACGTCCTGTACGCTGCGAATGTGCAGTCCGTATCGCTTGATCGCATCGCGGTCGATGTCGATCTCCAAGTACGGCTTGCCGACGATGCGGTCAGCGATGACGGCTGACGATTGGACCGTTGGAATTTGCTTCAACAGTGATTCCAATTCCAAGGCAACCCGCTCGATCGTTTCCAGGTCCGGGCCTTTCACCTTCATTCCCATCGGAGCACGCATGCCGCTCTGCAGCATCACGATCCGAGCCGCGATCGGTTGCAGTTTAGGAGCGGACGTCGTGCCTGGAATCTGGGCCGCCGTCGTGATGGCTTGCCAAATGTCGTCAGGCGTGCGTATTTCGTCTCGCCATTGCCGGAACGGACGACCGGTGGGATCAAGGATCAGCTCACCGTCGTCGTCGCGGACATACTCGTTTGCTTCCGTGTCATAGCGGAAGTTCAGCCGGTGACCGTCTTCGTCGGTTTTGTATTCCGACTTGTAGGTGATGTAGGTTTCGATCATCGACACGGGTGCCGGATCGAGCGGCGTGTCGGCGCGACCGATCTTGCCGACGACCGATTCGACTTCGGGGATCGAGACGAGCAATTGGTTCTGCAACTGCAACACGTCCATCGCCTCACCGATCGAAGCGTGCGGCATCGTGGTGGGCATGTAGAGGAACGAGCCTTCGTCGAGCGGCGGCATGAATTCTTTGCCGAGTCCCGGTAGCGCGTTGGTTGCTGTTCTCCAAGGACCGGACTCCCGAACGGTCGAATCTGAAATGCCAACCATCGAGAACGTCTTGGGGACAAAACCGAAGACCTTGTCGAATCCCAACCAAGCCGATCCACCGAACAACAGAATCGCAGTTGGCAAGCAGAGAAACGCGAGCTTGTGATTCAGGCACCAACGCAGGATCGGTTCGTACAGGAATCGTTGAAAGACGGTAAAGAATCCGAGGATGCCACCAATCAATCCGCCAACGAACAGGAGATTCAGCAGCAAACCTTTCTGCGGCCCCAGCGGCAACCACTCCTGCGTCAGCAACGCGCCGACGACCAGAGCGGCGACAGCACTCGCCGTGTACGGTCCGTAGCGTTGATAGCGTTCGGGGATGCGTTCTTCGTACAACTTGTAAGCCGACAGCGCGATCAAGATTGCACCGATCCACCATGTCAGCAGTATCGACGCGGCAATGCCGAGAATCAGCAAAGCGAACCAAGCCCCGCGACGCAAACTCTTTGACTCAATGCGCCCGCCCATCAACACGTGGGCGGCTGGCGGAATGATTGTCAGCGCCACAATGACGGATGCCGCGAGTGCAAACGTCTTGGTGAATGCGAGCGGACGAAACAGCTTTCCTTCCGCACCGATCATCGTGAATACTGGCAGAAAACTGACCACGGTCGTTGTCACGGCGGTCAGCACCGCACCGGCGACTTCGTGAGCCGCTTTGAAGATCACCGTCATTTTGTCGTCTTCGGGCGCAGCTTCATCCAGGTATTTGAGAATGTTCTCGGTGAGAATAATCCCCATATCGACCATCGTCCCGATCGCAATCGCGATGCCGGACAACGCCACGATGTTTGCGTCCACGCCAAACGTCTTCATGGCGATGAAGCACATCAACACCGCCAGCGGCAATAAAGCGCTGATCAGGAACGAACTGCGTAGGTGGATGACCATCACCAAGATCACGATGATCGTCACCAGGATTTCTTCAAACAGCGCGGTGTTCAACGTGCCCAGCGTCTCGTAGATCAAGCCCGTGCGATCGTAGAAGGGAACGACCGCAACTTGACTGGTCGTGATCCACGTCGGCCACTGTTCTTGAGGCATGCCACGAAGATGCTTCACCCAAGCATCACTACTGGCCGTCGCTCCCGTGATCGGTTCCAGGTCATGCCGATCAGCATAGAGATCAACTTCATTGGCCGACGTCTTTGTGTAATCGACAAGCACCTTCGTCGGCAGGCCCGGCGAAACTTCCTTGATACGCTGTTTGATGTTCTTGATCGCTGCCAGCGGGTTGTATCCGTAACGCACGACCGCGACTCCGCCGACGGCTTCGGCACCGGCCTTGTCGAGCGCACCACGCCGTAGCGCCGGTCCAAGCGAAACGTTGGCTACGTCGGCCACCGTGATCGGCACGTTGTCCGTCACTTTTACGACCGTCTTTTCGATGTCTTCGATATCCTCGATGAAGCCGAGACCGCGGATGACGTATTCCGCCTTGTTCAGTTCGATCGTCCGAGCTCCCACATCAACGTTCGTCATGCGAATCGACTCAAACACCTTCGCAAGCGTCACTCCAGCGGCCCGCATCGCATCGGGATCAACGTCGATTTGGTACTCCTGAACGAAGCCGCCGATCGACGCGACTTCGCTGATCCCTTCCGCTGAAGTCAACGAATAGCGAACGTAGTAATCCTGGATCGTTCGCAGCTCTCGCAAGTCCCAACCGCCGGTCGGGTTGCCGTCGGGATCACGGCCCTCGAGCGTGTAAAGATAAATCTGCCCCAATGCTGTCGCGTCCGGTCCGAGAGTCGGTTGCACGCCATCGGGCAAGGTACCGGCGGGCAAGCTGTTCAGCTTTTCCAGCACTCGCGTTCGCGACCAATAGAAGTCCGCGTCTTCGCCGAAGATGATGTAGATCGACGAGAACCCGAACATCGAATAGCTGCGGATCGTCTTGACTTCGGGAATGCCCAACAGCGCAACCGTCAGCGGATAACCAATCTGGTCCTCGACGTCCTGTGGACTGCGTCCCATCCACTGCGTGAACACAATTTGTTGGTTCTCGCCAATGTCGGGAATCGCATCGACCGGCACGGGATCGCGAGGTAACACGCCGGTGTCCCAGTCAAACGGTGCGACCATGACGCCCCAACCAAGCGTGGCAATGACCAGCAACAACACAACGAGCTTATTGGTCAAGCAGAACCAGATCAGCCGGCCGAGGATCGAGCGTTTTGCGTTTTCAATGGTTTCATCGTTGTCAGTCATGTTGGATTACTTGGCCTACAACTTTTCGACTTTGTCGGCACACTTCAGCATCGACGGGCCGTAGTACGGATTGCGAACCGCATCGTCGGACTGAATCCACGATGCACCACGTCCCTCAAACGCCATCGGGCAATGCAGTTCGTAAAGAGCCGCGTCGGTGGGAAGGCCGAACATTCGCTCCAGGCTCAGCATCTGCTCAGACAGCAACGCGAATCCGCTCCGCAAGGCGGCGAGGTCGCTTGCTTTCTGCATTCTTGCGACGATCTCGGACAAGTCGCGTTTCTCTTTGTTCCACATTTCGACCGCTTTGGACTCAGAGACGATCGGCAGCAATGAAGCCAATCGCTGATGCAACGGCTCGACGGCTTGCTTCGCACCCTCCAGATCGTCGGCCGCGAGCGCCTTACCAAGTCCCAAATAAGGACCGACAAAGCCGTCTAATTGCTGGGTCACTTCTGGCGGAGCATCCATGTTCGCCATCGCTGGCATCTGCATTTCATCGTGAGACATCGGCAACGGGAATTGCGCCTTCATTTGATCGACGTGCTGGCGAGTCAACGCGAACACCCGATCGGCTTCACGCATGGAATTGGTCTCACGGCCTTCGGTGACGTCGTTCCGCAATAACATCGCAATCTCAAACCATTGCGGTCGCATGTCGGGGCCGATCAAGTCTGCTGGCAACGCCTCGACCGCTTTACCCAGTTCGTCGTAGCCGGCACGAATCTCGGCGAGGTTCGCTGCTTCGACCTTTTCTTGAATCGTTTTGTATTGCTCAACAATTCCCTGCATCGAATCACGTACTGCTGGCACCAACTCCATCGGGCTCGCGTTCATCGTGACACCTTCATCTGCCTTTGGCATTTCCATACCGCCGTGGTTGTGTCCACCGCCGCCACCACCTTGAGGTGTCATCATCGAGGGCTTCGCAGAAATCTGCAGCGCACTGTCGAGCTTGAAGTTTCCGTTGGTCACAACGAGGTCGCCTTCGTTGAGACCGGACTTCACCAGATAGAAATCACCTGCTCGCGGACCGATAACAGTCTCGCGACCTTCATAAGTCGGCTTGTCTGCGTCGGGAATCTGAACGTAGACGATCGCTCGTGTACCGGTTAGCAACACGGCTGACGTCGGTACGATCAACGGCTTCGCAGCATCGGTCGGTTCTGCGGTGACATAGCCCAGTGATTCGGCTCGCACCAATGGCATCCCGCAAATGTCGCAGTCGCCCGGTTGATCTTTCACGATCTCCGGATGCATCGGGCTGATCCACTTTCCAGCCAACGACGCATCAAGCACTCGACCTCCCGCCGCGACGTTGCTCTTGACGATCGCCCGCACGAACATCTCCGGCTTCAGTCGGCCGTCATCGTTGCTGACGTTCACGCGAACCTTCACCGTTCGCGTAGCTTCGTTCAACACCGGGTCAATGAACGCGATGCGACCGTGAAAAACCTCGCCCGGAAAAGCTTCGGTCGTGAACTCGACGTCTTGCCCGTACCGCAACCAAGCTAGGTCCGATTCGTAAGCATCCATCTGAACCCACAAGTGGTTCAAATCAGCGACAGTGTAGATTCGGTCGCCGGTCTGTACGCGATCACCTTCTTGTTTCAACTTGCCGACGACCACGCCACCGACGGGCGAATAGATCGTCACGGTTTCGGATGACTTGCCTCGCTGTTCGATCGTTTGGATTTGCTCGGGTGTCAGCCCCAGCAACCGCAACTTCTCGCGAGCGGATTCGGCAAGATCGAGTGGTTCGATGAAACGCGATGAGCTTTGCGGCCGGTCCCGCCGAGTGGCGGCAAGCAACTCTTCCTGTGCGGTGTAGAGTGCCTCGCTGTAGATTTGCACCATGTGGTCGCCCTTGTTGACTTCGACGCCCGTATAGTCAACGAACATGCGTTCGAGCCTGCCGGGAACCCAAGCCGTGATGTGGGCAAGTCGTGTTTCGTCGTACTCGATCTTGCCCACCATCCGAACATCGGCCGTCACGTATTGCCGACGGACGGGGCTGACCTGAACGTTCATTAAGCTCTTGATCTCAGAGCTGATCGAAACGGTGCGAACACCGTCGGCCGATTCTCTGACCGGAACCAAGTCCATCCCGCAGATCGGACAACTGCCCGGACCATCGCGACGGATTTGCGGATGCATCGAACAAGTCCAAATCGACGGTTTCCCTTGCATGGCCTCCGAATTCGACGTACCGGAATTCGAGGACACATTCGGCTCATCCGAGCCGCCGCCAAACCAAGAAGCGACGAAGACACCGAGCAGCACAAACGCCACCGCTTGTGCAATCCAGAGTTTCCCGCGGTGTTGTTTGAAGAATTCGTTCATGAGTTCGCTTTAGGATTTGTCTAACCAGGTCACCAGCTTCGCCACTTCATCTTGGTCGCGAACACCGACGGCGGTGACGCTTCGAGTGCCTTGCTTCCAAGTTGCCGCGATGCTGGAATCGAGATCGACGAGGCAGCAATCTTTGTCGCCGCACGTTGCCATGCTTTGGCGGCGATCGCCAAACCAAGCCGTCTCTTCGTCGTCGTGTTCAAATAGAACCAACGTCGAACCGTCGTTGCGTTTGCAAACCGCCTTTACGCACGTGCAACAAGGCATTTTCAAGACGCTGGTTGATGCCAACGAATATCCCTCGGGCAATCCGCCCGAGACGATCGGTCGATAGCCGACCAACTTAACTGCTCCGTCCGCGTCGACTTTCTCACCGTCGTACTTGGTAAGCAGCATTCGTTCCGCTGCGTCTGGATCGCTGGGCAGCTTCTGCAAGTATTCGTCCATCACGCCAGCGAACTCGACCATGTGTTCGGCTGACATCTCACCATCAGGCGAATGTCCATCGGTGCCGTGCGTCGCCATCGCACCACTGCTGGCCATGTTGTGATTGTTGCCGCCGCCGTACCACAGACCTGCACCCAATAGAACCAAAACGGACGCGGCCATCGACACCATCCCCGCGCCATACGGCGACTCGCGAATCCAAACGCTAAACCGTCGCGACAGTGTCACCGGCTCAACGGCCGTCGGCAATTCACGCTCAATTCGCTGCCACAGACTAGACGGCTTTGCTGGGATGGGCGTTTGAGCGAAATTCGACCCGATTGACCTGAACGAACTCAGCTCTGCCGCACACGATTCGCATGACTCAACGTGTTTCGCCACCGTTGCCGCTCGTCCAGCCGCAAGCTCGCCGTCGTGATAAGCCGACAGGTCTGGCTGCACAGTTTTGCAATCGTTGGTTGACATAACCCACTCATTCTCTGGGAGACGCTTCTGCTGATGTGTTTTTGATGCCCGAAGTACGTGTTTATTCACGCATTTCAGTGAATTTGCAGAATTCTTTCCGCACGGCGTGAAGAAAGCGACCGCCCAAGTATCCAAATGCACGTCAATCGAAAAATTCGCCCTCCTCATCCGCGAAGGCAAAACCCCATGCGACTCACGAAATTCATCCCGTTTCTACTCGGCGGGCTGCTCATTCTCGGCATTTACGGCTGCAGCTCCCCGGAACCCGATCCTGTGACGCCACCGGCGACTCCCGCCAGCGACACGGCCGAGGATCACGCAGACCATGACCATGGCGACCACGCCGATCACGATCATGGCGACCACGCCACCGCCGATTCCGATTCGCCGATGGCCAAGATGATGCCCGGTTTGAAAGAACTTTCGCCGGAAGACTACAAGTCCGCCATGGCTCAGCACATGTGCCCCGTCAGCGGCGAGATGCTCGGAACGATGGGAGCCCCTGAAAAGGTCGATGTGAACGGCAAGTCAGTGTGGATTTGCTGCGACGGCTGCAAAGACAAACTGCTCGCCGATCCCGAGAAGTACCTCGCCAAGTTGAAGTGAGCATGTTGATGGCGGCAACTGAGTTTGTGAAACGTGCCTTCACTAAAGGCCCATCTAATTCGCTGCAAAGTGTCTTGAGCGTGGTCGACGACTACGTTTTCGATCGTCGACACCAACTCGACACACGATCCGAAGTCGCGATCAACGACTTAGACATCAGCGACGAAGATAAACAGCACGCCGACAAGTACAAGCCGACGCGTGCTCGATACTTTCGCAAGATCATGGCCAAGCTCGATCTGCCTCGCGAAGGCGTCTTTGTCGACGTCGGCTGCGGCAAGGGTCGGATTTTACTTCTCGCCGCTGAACACGGCTTCGACCAAGTCGTCGGCTTGGAAATCTCGCCCTCATTGTGCGAGATCGCCGAGCGTAACGTCGCGAACTTCCGAGAAAACACGCCCACCGCAAGCTCGATCGAAGTCGTCTGCACCAACATCCTCGACTATCAGATGGACGGCAGCGAAACCGTCTTCTTTTTGTATTCGCCTTTCGACCAACCGGTCACCAAGACTTTTCTGAAAATGATCCGGCAGTCACTCAACGATCATCCACGGGATTTATGGCTGATCATCGACGAGTTTCGTTTCCCCGAGTTGCTGGAGGACGACGAACTCTTAAAGCAATCGCTTGTTTACGAATACGGATCAGCCATCTTCCACGTCTATCACCACCTCAGCTAATTTCTAACGGAGCATCCCCATGAGACATCTATTTACTGCCGCGATAGCAGTCGCCACGCTACTGACGATTTCGTCTTTCGCAACCGCCCAAGACGCCGCCGCACCACACGACCACGCGGCACACGACCACGCTGGCCACAGCCACGCCACTAAGGCAACTGGCCCACACGGTGGCACTGTGCAAACCGTTGGCGACCGCCGAGTCGAAACGGTGATCGCCGACAAAGGCATCATGTTCATGATTCTTGGCAAGAACGATCAACCCATCGCCCCGCCCGACGCGACCGGTACACTGAAACTTCGAGTCGGCGACAGCGAGAAGGAATACACCTACCAACTCAAAACGCTCAAGAATCTCGCGATTGGAGTCGGTGTCGACCTTTCCAAAGTCGTCGACCAACCGTTGCACATGAACGTCGAGATCACCAGCATCGGAAGCCAGCCACTGGTATTCCACGCGATGGGCAAACTCGCCAGCGGTAAGCTCTCTGATGAACTCCTCATCAGCCTCCAAGCCACATGCCCCGTCAGCGGCCAACCGCTCGGCAGCATGGGAAAGCCACCCAAGATCACAATCGGTGACAAGTCACTCTTCGTCTGCTGTGCGGGCTGTACCAAGAAAGTCGAAGCCTCACCCGACCAGTACCTCACCAAGTACTACACCGCCAAAGGGGAACAAGTCCGCGAGGGCGTTTTCAAATCGACGCTTGCCGATGCTGCCGCAATCGCCGCACAGAAAACCTGTCCCGTGATGGACGAACCGTTGGGCGGCATGGGCGTCCCAGGCAAGGTCAATGTCAACGGAAAAGCCGTCTACATCTGCTGCCCCGGCTGCGCCAAAAAGCTAGTCGCCGAACCAGACAAGTACCTCGCGGCCCTCAAAGCCAAGGGAATCACGCCACCCGCGTTCTAAATATGGCGTCAAACATCTTTCGCCGCCGGACCGATTGAGCGAATCAGATCGCTCCACATTTCACGCTGCTTGACCCAACACAGTTGCTTTGTAATCGGACGCAAGTTCCTTTCGTGAATTTTGGAACGCCCCGTCATTTCGCGGGGCAGGTAGAGCAACGCTTCTTGAATCTCGGGTGCGAGCAGCGATAGGCTCAGGATTTGAGTGAGACGGGGCTGCGAGACTTTGCCCAACTCGGCAAGTTCGATCGTGTCCTGTGCCTCACCACGCCGCAGCATCTCGTCCATACGAATCGCGAGCGCCATCAAGCGAGAAATCCTGGGAACCTTTCCGCGCCGTTTCACCGGCGGTTCGTCGGACGGTTCCGCCTTCTTCTTGGCGGGTTTCTTCAGGTTCACGTTGACCTTACATTTGACCGTAATCATGAATTCGTCTCCTGGTGTTGTTCGGTCGCTTCGGCGGAAAAGGTTTTGATGCCCGCCGGGTGCATCGAAATCGAAAGTGAGCTTTCGTCAGCGTCGAATTCGATCCGGCTGATCAGCAACGTCAGCACCGCCGACTTCTCTCGAGTGTTCAGCTCATTCCAAACGTTGCCAAAATCTGCAAAGGCGGCGTTCACATCACGCTCGTCGATCTGTTCCGCAGTCAAGCGTTCGATCTCGCCGTTAACGATTTCAAGCGACTCGATAATCCCGGCAACCTCTTGGTGCAAGGCGGCCAATCGCTCTGAATCGCCAGACCCGGCGTCAGTCGAGCTGCTTACGTGTTTCATCTGCTCGTGCTGGTGATTCAATCGTTGGGTGAGCTGCGTTCTTTGAGTATTCAACTCCGCCAACTCCGCTTCACAACGTTTGCTCGACTGCTCCAGCACATCGCGGCGCAAGCCTGGATCATCCGCGATGCAGCGAATCTGGTCGACCACGGCCGCCTCGATATCAGCCGCTGGCAGCGAGGGTGACGGACAATACTTCCGCCCGCGTTTGATTGCCGTCACACACGTGTAGTAGCGGTACACTTTCGACCGGCGGCGAGCGACGTTGTGAACCATCGAGTAGTTGCACGCCGGGCAATAGATCAAACCTTTCAACAACGCCTGATACTTGTTGACCAAGTGGTTGCCCCCGCCGCGAGCGTGACTACGCATCATCGCCGCGACATCGTCGAACAACTTCTGGTCAATGATCGGCGTGTGCTCACCCTTGAACGTCTGCGTCTTATGCTTGATCCGACCAATGTAGGTTTGGTTGGTCAACATTGTGTGCAGCGACGATTTATCAAACGGCTTGCCGCCTCTCGTCTTTCCCGATTTCGTTTTCCAAGACTTCAAGCACCATCCACGACGGTCAAGTTCTTCGACCACCGGCGTCATCGACTCCATCTCGAGGTACAAGCCAAAAATACGCCGCACCTTCGCCGCCTCGTCCGCGTTGACCACCAACTTCGGGCTTGGCCCGGATCGGTCGACGTCGTAGCCCAGCACCGGAATACCGCCCGCCCATTTCCCTCGCCGTCGTTGAGCCGCAATCTTGTCGCGAATCCGCTCGCCGATGATCTCTCGCTCGAATTGTGCGAACGAAAGCAGAATATTCAACGTCAACCGACCCATCGAGTGCGTCGTATTGAACTGCTGCGTCACCGAAACGAAAGACACGCCATGGTTGTCGAACGTTTCCATGATCTTCGAGAAGTCCAGCAAGCTACGACTCAATCGGTCGACCTTATACACGACCACGCAATCAATCTTTCCCGCCGCGATATCTTCCAACAATCGTTTCATCGCGGGCCGGTCAACGTTGCCGCCCGAGTAGCCGCCATCGTCGTACCTCGTCGAAATGACCTTCCAGCCCTCTTGCGATTGACTGGCGATGAAGTTCTCGCCGGCTTCACGCTGGGCGTCCAACGAATTGAATTCTTGATCGAGACCTTCCTCAGTCGACTTACGAGTGTAAATCGCGCACCGAATAATCCGCCGTTCAGATTCCGTTTGCTTTTTCATTTCTGTCTCCTTCCGAGCCGAAAGAAGAGGAATCCGTTGTAGCTGACCCCGGTGATCTCGCCAGCGACTTTCGACAACGAACGAAACCGTTTGCCCTCGTACTCAAATCCGTCCGTCAATACGAGCACCCGAACCATCTGGCCCTTGTATCGCCGCTCCAGAAAGCTGCCCGGCGGTGGCAAGCGAGGATCCCAGTCGACATACCCGTCCTCTTCAGGCGTGACCCGGCGAACGTTATCCAAAACCTCTTCGCGTGGAGCAGTCATGCGAAGATCCGAAGTCGCCGCCAACTCTCGAGCCTTCTGTTTCGCTTCGTTGCTCAGCCCGCCTTCGTCCAACGCTTGCAACCGCCAAGCGATTCGTCGCACCAAATACTTCTTGTGGCGACTGCGACAAACTTCATCAAACACTTCTTCGTAGAGCGATCGCAGTTCATTGACTGTCTTGTCCTCAAGCGCAGCCACTGCCAATCGAGTTTCATCCGTCATCGGCTCACCTCCGTGTTGGCTTGTTCCGATTCGGAGACGATCGACAGATCATGTTCGTCGAGCGAATCGGAATCTTGCTCGACATCGACTTGATTCGACTGGCGTGTGTAGATCGCACATTGCGTCGCAGGTTGCTCTGCCTTAGTCCGGCAGCGAGTCAATGCACGCGAAAGAATGGCAGCGATATTGCTGCGCCTTGCATCACTCATGAATGGGTACCTCTGTGAAAGAAGGAATGGATTCGGCCGCGGTCATCTGCCGCTCAGAAACCGCGTCCGTCACAGAGAGCCCTGGAAACCGACCCGCCTCAAGCGGCTTTCCCAAAGAGTCTTCAAGAGTTCCCGAAACAGTTTCCAGACAAAACCGTTTCCACCGCCCCACGCCGCGACCAAGCAATTCAGCCACAGCCCGTCGTCGCTCATCTGGCGACAACTCACCCACATCCAAATCCGACTTACCCACACGCAACCCTTTGAAAGAACGACAAGCAACCGGGAGCAACCAAACGCTCCCTCCCCGGTTACCTATGCCGTCCTTTCGCTCGCCTGCGCGCCAAAGTAGAATTCAAGCCAATCAAAAACCATTCACCCCACCAAGGAACGGCAACGTACAAACCGATCTCCGTGATCGGGCAATTCCTGAAAGAAAATCACCACATAATCTGCCAAGTGTTCTGACCAACGGTTAGAATCCCGCAAGAGTTTGAAAACCGCTGGTCGCCCACAACTTTGGCTCGTCAATTACTTGACCCAGTAATTGACGGGCTTTTTTCTTTGTC
>Ga0315331_10001444_pt1 | contig 17795 bp, 16 predicted proteins | sample M160m34915metaG_FD_203456 | JGI IMG/M metagenome (GOLD analysis project Ga0315331, IMG submission 203456) | Ammonia-oxidizing marine archaeal communities from Monterey Bay, California, United States - M1 60m 34915 | ecosystem: Environmental > Aquatic > Marine > Intertidal zone | place: USA...
GAAGTTTCGTCAACGGATTTGACGTACTTGCCACAAAACGTTGTCGAACTCTCATCTAGCGGAGAGGCAGCTCAAGTCTTGGCAGTAATGGACGCACTCGACGATCATGATGATGTGCAGGGCGTTTACGCCAACTTTGATGTTCCCGATGAGGTACTGGCAGAACTAACCCAAGGCTGATCGGCATGATCGACCATGTCATGTACAATCGAACCTGTGTTCGTTTTGGGTATTGACCCCGGCCTGTCGAGGTGCGGATATGGCGTTGTCGAACAGTCGGGCCACAAGGCTGAGGCTGTCGCGATCGGCGTTATCAGGACGCCTGCTAAGGCTCCTACAGCTGAACGGCTTGCGTGGATCCAACAAGAATTCGTGAAGCTCGTTGAGGAACACACACCAGACGTGGTTGCAATAGAACGAGTATTTTTTCAGGTGAATGCCAAAACAGCTATGGGAGTCGCTCAGGTAAGCGGACTCGCGATGGCTATTGGTCACTCCTCCGGAGCTGAAGTCGTTGACTACACCCCCAATCAAGTGAAGGAAGCTGTTGCCGGCTGGGGAAGTGCTAACAAAGAGCAGATGCAGCGCATGGTTCAATCCTTGTTGAGACTCCCAGAAGTACCATCACCACCCGACGCCGCCGATGCAGCAGCTGTAGCTCTATGTCATCTGGCTCACGCGTCAAGTCGACAACTAGCTAAGACTTCGAAACTTTCATGATCGGTTCACTTCGAGGCACGCTCATCGATAAAGAACCTGATGGCGAGATCGTCGTCGAAGTTAGCGGTGTCGGGTACCGAGTTTTTGTGAATCCTCGAACTCTCGCTGACCTTTCTGAGGTCGGAAGCGAAACATTCGTGCATATTCATCATCAAATCCGTGAAGACAGCCAGCAACTGTTCGGTTTCGCGACGCTTGCGGAACGTAAATGTTTTGAATCCGTTATTGGGGCTCACGGCGTAGGCCCTGCATTAGGTATGGCAGTCCTAGCCACGTTGCCACCCGATGAACTGCGCCATGCGGTAGCAACCGATGATGTGGATGCGCTTTGCCTTGTTCCTGGCGTTGGTAAAAAAACTGCGCAAAGAATGGTGCTGGAACTAAAGAACCGACTGGAGCTAGCTGGAGACGAAGGCAGCGGTTTGGTCTCTAATTCAGAGGTAGCAGCGCCGACAGCGCTAACTGATGTTCGCGAAGCGCTCAATCAAATGGGCTTTGGGCCCGACGAAATACGTCGCGCAGTGGAAGGCCTTGAGGGAGAAGACACCTCAACGATGTTGCGTGAGGCCCTCCGTCGGATGAGTCGCTGATGAGCGAAAACGAGTGGGGTCGAGAAGAAGGTTTCCGTAGGGGTGAGAACAAAGACCGCGATGAGGTATTGAGCGCTGACGTGGCCGGTGACGACAACGACGAAGCAGGGTTACGTCCGCGCCGGTTGGATGAATTTGTTGGCCAAACAGAACTCAAGGAACATCTGGGAGTCTTGCTAGATGCGGCTCGTGCGCGAGAGCAAACACCTGACCACCTGCTATTCGCGGGTCCACCGGGTTTAGGGAAAACTACTCTGGCCGGGATCGTTGCAGCGGAGCTTGGGGTGACCATGCATGTCACGTCGGGTCCAGCTATTGAACGAGCAGGTGATTTAGCAGCAATTCTCACCAACCTCGCAGATCGCGATGTCTTATTTATTGACGAAATCCATCGCCTACCAAAGCAAGTCGAAGAAGTGCTCTACCCAGCAATGGAAGACTTTCAGTTAGACGTTATTTTAGGAAAAGGTCCTGCCGCTCGATCGATCCGCTTCGATCTACCACCATTTACTCTGGTTGGAGCGACTACTCGCACCGGACTTATCGCGGGTCCACTTCGCGATCGGTTTGGGCTTGTCGAAAGACTTGATTATTACGACCCGGGTGAATTGCAATCGATAGTAGAGCGTGCAGCTGGGATCCTCTCAGTTACGGTCGACCCAGAGGGTGCATCCGAAATTGCCAGTAGGAGCCGAGGAACACCGCGCATAGCAAACCGATTACTGCGCAGAGTTCGAGACTTCGCTGAAGTCCGAGCAGATGGAGTTATCAACGTTGAGGTCGCTCGCGACGGGTTGGCACTGTTTGGGGTAGACGAACTCGGTTTAGACAAGGTTGACCGATCGATCCTGGAATCCATAGCAGTCACTCATGTCGGAGGACCTGTAGGTTTATCGACTTTGTCTATAAGCGTTGGGGAGCAACCGGAGACGTTGGAAGACGTGTACGAACCTTTCTTAATTCAGCAGGGACTGCTTCAACGCACTCCCCGTGGACGTATCGTCACAGCAGCAGCATTTGAACATCTTGAGATATCGCTGCCCAAACAATTCGATGAAGATCCATCGCTTTTCGATGGCAAGTAAGACGTCGTAGATGAACTACGACCGAATTTGGTATGGCGCATACGGCTCGAACATCCTAAAAGAACGTTTTCTTCGATACATAGAAGGTGGGAGTTACGCCCCGAACCATCCGGAGCATGTTGGCGCTCGTGACAGAAGAGGTCCCGGCCCAAAATCTCCGTTATTGCATGGTCCGTGGCGTCTTTCGTTTGGCTACACATCGGAACGGTGGGGTGGAGGTGTCGCTTTTCTCGATCCCGAGGTTAACGAAGCAGCGTGTATCCGTTGCTGGGACATTACAGCTGAACAATTCATCGACGTAGCGGCACAGGAGAACGGACTGCACCCAGGCGAAATAGAAGTTGACATCGCAGAAGTGAAAGATGCGGGACAGCTGATTTTCGGAGACACCTGGTACTCGAGAATTGTGTATCTAGGTGAATATCTCGGGCAACCGGTAATGACCTTCACCAGTCCTAAATCGGTAAAAACCAATGCGCCCGGGGAAAGCTATTTGTCGGTCATTCTGAACGGATTTTTGGAAGCAGCCCCCACTCAACTAGAACAGCACTTAGATCGATTGATGAGGGCACAAGGAGTAAATTCTGCTTGGACTAGAGAGAGTCTGTTGGAACTAGCAAACTTGGAGAACTTAAATTAGCGACGACCCGAGTGCACAAGAGTCTCCCCAGGACATGAAGGAATTCGACTACGAACTACCTGAGGTAGCTATAGCTCAAAATCCTGCTGAACCACGAGACAGCGCCAAGCTGCTCGTCGACTATGGGAGTGGGCAGCCCTTTGGGCATATGACCGTAGCCAACTTGCCTGCGCTGATAGCCGAGGGCGATGTAGTTGTGGTGAACGAAACGAGTGTCATTCCTGCACGGTTGCAACTACGGAAGGCAACCGGTGGTGGCGTAGAAGTTCTTTTGTTGGAACCTGCAGAAGACGGCTGGTCCGCACTAGTAAAACCAGGACGTCGCGTAAAAAGTGGAACGGAATTACGAAGCGAAAGAGATGCTGACCTTCAAGTAATAGTGGGTGACGAAATCACTGAAGACGGTCAAAGAAAAGTAGTTGTCGTTCACGACGGCAAAATAATTTCGAATCCAAGCGACGCTGAGAGACTCTCCAAAGCCGGCGAATCACCGCTACCGCCATACATAACGTCCAAAGGGCACTCTCCGGGCCGATACCAGACTGTGTACGCGCGGACACCGGGCTCAGTAGCAGCACCTACCGCTGGCCTCCATCTGACTGAAGGACTGCTTCAAGAAATCCGAGGAAAGGGAGCCCGAATCGAAAAAATAGATTTAGTCGTCGGCATCGACACTTTTCGACCTGTGACCGTTGACGACCCTGCCAATCACGTGATGCACAGCGAAAGTTATAGGGTCGACGAAAGCACTTGGGAAGTTTGCCAGTCAGCCCAGAGGGTCGTAGCTATTGGCACAACTACGGTTCGGGCCCTCGAATCTGCTGCACGTGGAGCACTATCAGGACGGACAGACCTCTTTCTGCGGCGCGGATCCACATTTGAAATTGTTGATGCTTTGATGACGAACTTCCATATGCCACGGTCGACTCTTCTGATGATGATCGAGGCGTTTATCGGGCAACGTTGGAAAGACTTGTACATGGAAGCCTTAGAAAGCGATTACAGATTTCTTTCCTTCGGTGATGCAATGTTTCTGCACAAGACCCAGAGTTGAACGCTCCTCTGCCATGCTGTACCAACTGTGTCTCTCTCCTTTGAACTTCTAGCGTCAGATAACCAGGCTCGTCGGGGTCGAATCCACACTTCGAGGGGTTCAATCGAGACCCCAGTCTTCATGCCGGTTGGCACACGGGGAGCAGTGATTCATTTAGATCAACGCGATTACGAACAGCTTGAAATTGAAGTTGTACTTGGGAACACCTATCACTTGATGCTTAGGCCAGGAGCTCAAATCATCGAAGAATTAGGAGGGCTCCATTCCTTTGTCTCCTGGGACGGTCACATGCTTACTGATTCTGGAGGTTTCCAGGTCATGTCGTTGAACGAAAATGTGAAGATCGACGATGATGGCGTCACGTTTACCTCAATTTACGATGGCTCTAAGCTTCGTTTCACACCTGAAGATGCAGTATTCACGCAGCAGCAAATAGGCGCAGATATACAAATGGCTCTCGATGTTTGCCCGGCTCTACCGTCGTCACGAGACGTGGTTATCAAAGCGATGGAGCGAACCCACGAATGGGCCGCGAGAGCAAAGGCTGCACACAATAGAACTGACCAATCGCTCTTTGGGATCATCCAAGGAGGTATCGACCCGACGCTCCGAACCCAAAGTGCCAAGCACTTAGCGGCCCTTGATCTGCCTGGATATGGGATAGGAGGGCTGTCAGTAGGCGAAACTCATGACCAAATGATGCCGGCCTTGAGCGCAACGACTGTTGAACTGCCAGAAGATCGACCCCGCTACCTCATGGGCGTCGGTGACCCGGCACGCATAGTCGATGCCATTGGATTAGGAGTCGACATGTTCGACTGTGTATTGCCAACCAGGCTTGCTCGACACGGAACAGTTTTAACCTCGAGTGGAAAGCTCAATTTGCGTAATGCAAAACATGCTCGTGACGACCAGCCACTAGATCCGTTGAACCCTATGTCCAACAGCTTTAGTCGGGCCTACTTGCGGCACCTAATTCAAGTTAAGGAACCCACAGTTGCTCGAATAGCCACCCTCCATAACCTGTGGTTCCTTATGGACCTTGTGAAACAGGCCCGACGAGCGATAGAAGACGGGACCTATGAGTCGTTCCGCTTAGAGACACTCGAGACATGGCGATAGAAGGCCAAAGTTTGCACTGAAGAGTCGAAGATTCATGGAGACAGGGTATGAGCACAGTACGCTGACACTTCGTTGTTCTAATTTTCGAGTCCGGAGTCGTTAACCATGGCACTGCTACTGCCAATCATTGTTTTTGCAGGCATGTATTTGTTGATCCTGCGACCTCAGCAGAAGCGAATGAAAGCACGCGAGGCGATGGTCCGAGCTGCCGACATAGGAGATGAAGTAGCTACCGTTGGCGGGGTTATCGGAACCATCGTGGCAGAAGAAGATGAGAACGTCGTTGCGTTGGAAGTTGACACTGATGTAGAGCTAAGAGTGCAGCGACGTTCAATCGGGGAAATCATTACTAAAGCAGATGATGCAGATGATGCAGATGATGCAGATGATGCAGATGATGCAGATGATGCAGATGATGGTTCCGACGACGCTGACAGCGAAGACTGAACCTCAATAGTCGTTTGAATTGGATTAGATAAGTGCGCCGTTCTCATATCGTCTCTCTCATTATGGTTCTGCTTGTAGTGGGAGCATCTTTGGCGGGCGTTCTGTCAGCCGGCTGGTCACCCGTTCTTGGCGTGCAGCTTCAAGGTGGCGTCGAAGTGGTTCTGCGTCCCGCCGACGAAGTGTCGGATGAACAATTTGAACGCGCAATTGAAATTATTCGAAACCGAGTAGACGCGATAGGCGTGGCGGAACCCGATATCACTCGCCAAGGGAACCAAGTAATCATTCAGTTGCCAGGTGTCAAAGATAAGCAAAGGGCAGTAGACCTGATTGGTCAAACGGCCGAACTGACGTTTAGGCCCGTAGTCAGTATTTTTGATTCAAGCGACCCCAACCAACTTGCAGCTGTGCAACAACTAGTGCAGGGCGGTGCTCAAGATAGTGACTCGAGCGAATCGGAGCCCCTGCCCACTCTCTCCGAAGTCTTAACGCCACCCGACGAAGATGAAGCATCGGAATCAGTTGTGCTGTTGGGCTCTGAAGGACAAACAGGGTTTGTGTTGTCCCCGGCGGCGCTTACTGGTGAAGTTATCGATGAAGCGGCAGCCACTTTTCAAGGACAATGGATCGTCAACGTCTCGTTTAATGACGAAGGGGCGCTCCTGTTTGACCAGATGGCAGTTGCTAATTACCAAAAGCAAGTAGCGATTGTCTTGGATGGCGTTGTTGAGTCGGCACCAACAATCAACGCTACGGAATTCGATGGTCAGGCAGTCATATCGGGCTCTTTCGATGAAGAAGAGGCAAAGAACCTCGCGCTAGTACTTCGGTTCGGTGCTCTACCTGTCGAGTTCGAAAGAGATGATGTGCGTACTGTCTCTGCGACTCTAGGGGAAGGCACGCTACGCGCCGGAGTCATCGCTGGCCTAGTCGGCTTAGCCCTAGTAGCCCTGTACATGCTGCTCTATTACCGGTTACTTGGTTTAGTGGCTGTATGCAGCTTGGCCGTTAGCGGAGCAACCTTATGGTCCATTATTGCCTGGCTGGGAGAGAGTCAAGGTTTAGCGCTAACGCTCGCTGGAGCTACAGGCATCGTCGTTTCGATCGGTGTCCAAGTCGACTCCAACATCGTTTACTACGAAAGAATCAAAGAAGAAGTTCGACGAGGCCGTGCCGTCAAGTCGGCAGCCGATGGAAGCTTTCGCGCAGCATTCTCTACCATTATCTGGGCCGACCTAGCATCGCTTATTGGGGCAGGCGTCCTGTACCAATTGACGACGGGAACAGTTAGGGGCTTTGCTCTTTACTTAGGGATTACGACCCTGATCGACCTAGCAGTCTCATTCTTCTTCATGCGACCTCTAGTAGTTCTAGTGGCCAGGCGACTCGTAAAGGAAAAGCCGAAGAGACTTGGGTTAACCGTGACCACCGGGGAGGCATCGATATGAGTTTTTCTATTAGACGCCTATATCGCGGCGACACCAACTGGGACTTTCTAGGAGTCTCAAAACGAGTGCTTACCGGATCGATGATCGCTGTCCTGATCTGCGTGGTAGCCCTGTTTGTTCAGGGACTAAATCTAGGTATCGAGTTTGAAGGGGGTGGAGTATGGGAGGCCCCTGCATCTGAAGATATAACGACTGATGACATACGAGAATCGGCAGCCGATATCGGCATGACGGACGCCCGAGTGCAAAGAATCACCGGTGGCGGTGACATTTTTCGTGTTCGAGGTGAGTTGCCGAGCGGAGAAACAGCAGAGTCGGTTGGGTCGGAGCTGGCGGCGGCGGCTCGAGTTGACTCGGAAGCAGTTAGTGCCCGGACCGTCAGCCCATCGTTCGGAGACGAAGTGGCAGGTAAGGCGAGACGAGCTCTCGTCGTGTTCTTTATCCTCATCGCTTTGTATCTGACCCTCAGATTTGAATGGAAAATGGCACTGGGAGCTCTTGTCGCTGTAGCCCATGACATCGCTCTCACCGTTGGCATTTACGCGCTCTTCCAATTCGAGATCAGTCCGGCAACCGTCGTAGCGTTCCTAACAATCATGGGCTATTCGCTCTACGACACGATTGTTGTCTTTGACCGAGTGAAAGACAACGAAAGATCACTTTCGCTCAAAACACGGATGACTTATTCAGACCTTGCCAATGTTTCGCTAAACCAGGTGATTATGCGGTCAGTAAACACCACGATCACCTCCGTGTTGCCAGTGATCTCACTTCTTGTCGTCGGCTCGCTGATTATGGGAGCTACCACCTTGCAAGAGTTTGGCATTGCTCTGCTCATAGGCCTTTTAGTGGGCTCATATAGCTCAGTGTTTGTTGCGATGCCTCTTGTTTCTTCACTCAAACGTCGGGAACCTCATTGGGTCGAACAAGACCGAAGTGCAGAAGTCTTGAGCGAATCAAATTCCATAGAGAACGCCGCTACCGCGTTAGCGGCGGACCGCTACGACAGAAGTTCTCCGCCCAGACCTCGCAAGAAAGGGCGAAAGCGTTGAACAAGCCGGAACAGGCAACAAATGGAAAAACAGTTCGACTCTGAATCGCTAAAGAATCTCGTACGTGATGTGCCCGACTTTCCAGGCCCCGGAATAATCTTTCGAGACATAAACCCGTTGCTGCGAGAACCCGAAGCCCTAAAAGCAGCAATAACTGCAATGACCTCTGAGTTCACGACTTCGCCGATTACTCATGTGATGGGAATCGAATCCAGAGGGTTTGTGTTCGGTCCGACAATTGCCCAGCAGCTAGGTCGTGGATTTTCACCAATACGCAAGCAGGGCAAATTGCCAGGAAAGGTACTTTCGGAAACCTACGACCTGGAGTACGGGACCGACACCCTGGAGATTCAGGCTGATGCTGTAGGTCCAGATGACCAGGTTTTACTTGTAGATGATGTGTTAGCCACTGGAGGAACGCTGTCGGCCGCAGAGCGTTTAGTGGCAACAACAGGAGCCGAAGTAGTCGGCGCGACAGTCCTCATTGAGTTGGATTTTTTGAGCGGCCGCGAACAAGTTGGTGTACGTCACGTTGCTGCCGTGATTCACTATTAGGTAGATGAAGATCTACCATCGGTCGACTCACTAATGGCCACCGTTACCAGAGTGCTCCCATGGCGCCGATCGGTTGCTCCTGTCCACACAGAAATCCAAGGAGTAGTTGATCGCTACAAGGCCCGGTGGCCACGAAGCTCTTCAGAACTACTAGTGAGGGCTTACGAAACCGCTAACGCAGCCCACGAAGGCCAAAGAAGAAAGTCTGGGGAGGCATACATACTTCACCCAGTGGCAGTTGCGTCAGTTGTAGCGGAAATGGGTCTTGACGACGTGTCGATAGCAGCAGCGCTGTTGCATGACGCGGTCGAAGACACCAGCGCAGAGTTAGCCGACATACAAAGAGAATTTGGTCACGATGTCGCATCTCTGGTTGATGGTGTCACGAAACTGGATCGGGTTCGATTCGCGACCAAGCAAGCGCAGCAGGCTGCCACCTTGCGGAAAATGTTAGTCGCGATGGCTCGGGATCTACGCGTCCTATTGATCAAGCTTGCCGACCGACTTCACAATATGAGAACTCTGGGAGCCCTGCAGCAGACCAAACAAGAACAGATAGCGCGCGAAACGTTAGACGTCTATGCGCCCCTAGCGCACAGGTTGGGAATGCAAGAAGTCAGGAATGAGCTAGAGGACCTAGCTTTTGCCGCGCTTTACCCGAAACGCTATGCAGAGATCGACCGTCTTATCGCTGAGCGCACTCCGGCGCAAGAGGCTTACTTGGAAGGAGTGCTGAAGACGATTCGGGGTCAGTTGACTAGCACCTCAGGGGAAGCTTCAGTCACTGGCCGAAGAAAGCACCACTGGGCTGTGTACGAGAAGATGGTGGTGAAGGGTAGATCATTCGACGAAATATTTGATCTCGTCGGGATAAGAGTGGTCGTGCCTACCATCAGAGATGCCTATGGAGCCTTGGGTTCTATACACAGCACTTGGAAGCCAGTTTCGGGTCGGTTCAAAGACTACATAGCGATGCCGAAGTTCAACCTGTACCAGTCGCTCCACACAACAGTGGTAGGCCCTGAAGGTGTCAGCTTGGAAGTCCAGATCAGGACCCAAGACATGCATCAGCGAGCAGAATACGGAGTAGCGGCACACTGGCGATACAAAGATCCCTCTGAAGGTGCCAGCGCTGATATGCCTTGGCTGAACACCATCGTGGATTGGCAAGCTGAAACAGACGACCCAGAAGAATTTATGCGGACCCTAGCTGTCGACCTAGACCAAGATGAGGTCTATGTGTTCACACCTAAAGGTGATGTTGTGACGCTCGCAACACAGTCGACACCAATCGACTTCGCCTACTCGATCCACACCGACATTGGGGACTCGACGATCGGCGCGAAAATCGATGGAAGGCTAGTTCCTCTCGATCGCCAACTTCAATCAGGTGACACCGTTGAAGTGTTTACATCAAAAGTGGATGGGGCGGGACCCGCTCGAGATTGGCTGGAAATAGCCACAACACCCAAAGCTAAAAATGGAATCAAACAGTGGTTTGCTAAGTCGGACCGAGAGGAAATGCTTGAACTGGGTAGAGAACAAATAACCGAAGCCATGAGAGAAGAAGGTTTACGAGCTCAGTTGCTGATCGAGAGCGATGAGCTCCGCAATGTAGCGGAACAGTTCAATCGCGGCGATCTACCGGTTCTCTACGAAGCGGTTGGTAAAGGCGACCTCAAAGCGGCTTCGGTAGCAAAACGCTTAGTAGCTAATCTTCGGGGGGAGGCAAGTAACCAACGTTTGCCAGCGAAACCAGCTCAACATCGAGGCTCCCGACGTCGTCGAACGAGCGGCGTCCACGTTGAAGGGTTTGATGACTCATTAGTACGATTGGCTGGATGCTGCAACCCGGTTCCGGGTGATGAGATCCTTGGTTTCGTAACCAAAGGGCGAGGCATTTCAGCGCATCGAAGTGACTGCGCTAATGCATCAGAACTAGTGGAAGCCTCTGGGGCACGCCAAGTAGAAGTCGATTGGGACGCTGCCTTCTCGGGTCAGTTCCGTACGAGTGTTGAAGTGAGGGCGCTGGATCGAGATCACCTGTTAGCAGATGTCGTCGTCGTCATATCTGAGCATCATCTGAGTATCGCTAGCGCCCACACCTTCACGGGCGAAGACCAAGTCTCTGTTTTGCAATTCGACATCGAGGTAGGTGACCCAACGTTACTGGAACAACTACTTGGAGCAGTCAGAGAGGTGGATGGAGTGTTTGACGCTCACCGAGTGGTGCCCAATAGCGCTCGACCTCCATCGTGAAGTAGCTCACGGTAGACACAAAAGTGGCGGGGACTTTGCGTTCCAAGCATCTACGATGGTGAGTTCACCGGGCGTCAACTTCCTCCATTCCCCACCACCCGAGGACTATCAATGTCGAAGAAGGCAAATACCTTCCAAACTCCAATCGGGACACGCGACCTGTTGCCTGAAGAGTCTGCGCGATGGGAAGCAGTGATTGAGGTCTTCTCGACCGTTGCGTCTCGTGCTGGCTTCTCTTTGGTAGATACACCAATTTTTGAAGACGTCGGGGTCTTCACCCGAATAGGGGAAGGGACTGACGTAGTCGGAAAAGAAATGTATGAGTTTCTGGATCGTGGCGAGCGCCCTATGGCTTTACGACCAGAAGGGACAGCAGCGGTATGTAGGGCATTCGCGCAGCACAGGCCTCTTGTGCCTTGGAAGGTTTATTACCGAGGACCTTATTTTCGGTATGAAGCCCCGCAAGCCGGGCGCTTCAGACAGTTCCACCAATTCGGTATTGAAAGCATCGGATCGGATGACCCCGATATAGACGTTGAAGTGATTGCGGTGGGGTGGAAGGTCCTAGAGGCTGTAGGTATCAACAAAATTGAGTTACTGGTGAACTCAATGGGTGACCAGGAAACAAGAAGAAACTATCAACAAGCTCTAAGTGCTTTCCTCAAAAACCACGCGGCCGATCTCGATGAAGAAGACCAGAAAAAAGTTGAATCTCATCCTTTGAGAGTGCTGGATTCCAAACGACCTTCTACGCAAAGTGTCACCAAAGAAGCTCCCAAAATAAATGACTTTCTAAGCGCAGACGCTGAGACACATTTGGAAAGAGTTAAAGATGGGCTTAAGGCTCTGGAGATTCCATTCTCGATCGAGCCGAGACTTGTTCGCGGTTTGGACTACTACACCCACACGACCTTCGAGTTCCAAAGCTTGGCTCTCGATAGCGCCCAGAACACAGTTTGCGGGGGCGGAAGGTATAACGGTTTGATTGAAGAGCTTGGCGGTCCAGCGACGCCCGGTATTGGATTTGGCATGGGAATCGAACGGCTGCTCCTAGCATGCGACGCTGAGGAATCCTTCCCGGCCCCTCCTCCCGGAGTTCAGGTATGGGTGGTTGACGTTACTGACGGATCATCAGCTCGCGATTTAACCCACACCTTGCGCGATCACGGTGTGACAGCAGACCGATCTTTCGATCAGCGCTCGATGAGAAGTCAAATGCGCAGCGCTAATCGTTCGGAAGCCGAAATAGCCTTAATCATTGGTGAGCAAGAAGTGGACGAAGATACCGTTGCCATACGAATGCTTCGCGACGAGGAAATAGGACAAATAGTGGTTCCCCGTAGTTCAGCTGTAGCGGAGGTTCAACGCCTCCTGGGGCTTGAATCTTGAATATGGGCTATCGCTCTGGAGACAGATCATGACAATAAGAACTAATTACTGCGGACGGCTTTCGGTCGAGGACATAGGAAAAACTGTCACCGTTTGTGGTTGGGTGTCTAAACGTCGAGAACATGGAGAGTTCCTAGCCTTTGTGGACCTTCGTGACCGCACCGGATTAATCCAATGTGTAGTCGACCATGCCCACGACATCCGCAGTGAGTACGTGTTGGCTATCACTGGGGTTGTTAGAGAAAGACCAGCTGAGACCATCAACAACGAACTTCCGACTGGTTCTATAGAGATCGGCGACGCAACTGTCGAAGTCCTATCGAAGGCCGAGCCACCCCCTTTTCAAGTAAGTGGACGGGTCGAGGTTGACGAAACCATTCGAATCCGACACCGGTACCTAGATTTACGAACTGGAAGGATGCAAAGAAACCTTCGAAGTCGGGCACTGATCAACTCTGCCATCCGCCGATCTATGGATTCCCAGGAGTTCGTTGAAGTCGAAACCCCAATGCTCATAGCGTCAACGCCGGAAGGTGCAAGAGATTTCGTTGTGCCAAGTCGGTTGACTCCTGGAAATTTTTATGCGCTTCCACAAAGCCCCCAACTGTTCAAACAGTTATGCATGGTTGGTGGCATAGACCGCTACTACCAGGTAGCGCGCTGCATGAGAGACGAAGACCTTAGAGCAGATAGACAATTTGAATTCACGCAACTCGATATGGAAATGAGTTTCGCAGATGGGGACCAAGTAAGGGCCGTAGTTTCAGAAGCCGTTAGCGAGGCGACTGAATGTATAACGGGACAACGTCCGGGAGCGATACCGGAGATTTCATGGCATGAAGCGATGAATAGATACGGTTCCGATAAACCAGACGTTCGGTTCGGTCTTGAATTAGTGGAATTGACTGATGTCTTCGCGAATACCGACTTCAACGCGTTCAAAGCATCATGCATTAAGGGGATAAAGGTCCCAGGAGGTGGCGAGATTGGGCGGAACCAGCTTGATCAGCTAACCGACAAGGCCAAAAGTTGGGGTGCTAAGGGACTCGTATGGTTGAAGGTGGGCGAGTCAGGAGAGGTCAACTCTCCGGTCGCCAAGTTCATGAGCGAGCAAGAGATCTCGGACCTATTGTCGGCCATGGAAGCCGTCCAGGGCGATATCTGTTACCTCGTGGCCGACGACTGGCGCAAAACGGTTCACGTACTAGGGCTTCTCCGACTCGAATTAGGAAAACCACCCGTGAATGAAGGTGGATTTCATTTTCTTTGGGTGGTCGATTTCCCTCTTTTCGAAGATGTCGACGCAGAAGGCAATCCGATACCAGCGCATCACCCATTCACGATGCCGCATGAAGAAGACCTAAGTCTTCTAGAAGGTAACGCAGACCCAGGTGACCTCCTTCAGGTTAGGTCTCAGGCATATGACCTAGTTCTGAATGGTTGGGAATTGGGATCGGGAAGCGTGCGTATCCATAGGAGAGAGGTGCAACAACAAATTTTCGATCTCTTAGGGATCGGAGAAGAAGAGTCACAGAAGAAATTTGGCTTCTTGATGGATGCTTTTCGATACGGGGCACCTCCTCACGCAGGTTTCGCATTCGGCATTGATCGGTTGGTGGCCTTGCTGGTGGGTGAAGAAAACATCCGCGAAGTTATTGCCTTTCCGAAGAGCCAGTCCGGTACCGACCCGCTGACAAATGCGCCAACGCCTATCGACCAGGCTCAGCTTGACGAACTTGGCCTTAGGGTGTTACCTCCCGCCACTTGACCCAAATCTCTGCTGGGGCCAACTAGGTTCATTGCTGTGAGTGACTTGTTCGAGTCAGCGGCAGCCGAAACAATGAAACGTCGAGCCCCCCTAGCCGCGCGACTTCGCCCCAGGCGTTTAGACGATCTCGTCGGGCATGAGAAACTATTAGGAGCCCAAGCGCCTTTGAGGGTCCTCATAGAAGCGGACCGATTGACCTCAATCATCCTTTGGGGCCCACCGGGATGCGGGAAAACCACATTGGCTCGCTTGATCGCCAATCATACAGAGAAAGAATTCATCACTTTGTCCGCTGTTTCAGCTTCGGTAAAGGATGTTCGACTAGTGATCAACGACGCTCAACGACGGCTAGGAGAACGCGACGTCGGAACAATACTGTTCCTCGACGAGGTGCATCGCTTCAATAAAGCACAGCAAGACGCCCTGTTACCTTCAGTAGAAGATGGTTTATTGGTTCTCATAGGCGCAACTACAGAAAATCCGTATTTCGAAGTGAACGCCCCGCTTCTATCGAGATCTAACTTATTTCGACTAAACGAATTAACTGACGAATCGATCGAAGAACTTGTCCTTCGAGGAGCAAGTCATGAAGATGCCTCTATAAGCGACGAGGCAAGAGAGCATCTGGCCAGTCGCGCGGATGGAGATGCGAGACGGGCGTTAACCGCGCTCGAGGTAGCGGTTGTCCTTGCCGGCGGAAAAGGTGCGCAGGTTGAGTTAAATCACGCGGAACAAGCGCTTGACTCGAGAGCACATCGCTATGGAGACGACGAGCACTATGACGTGATCTCGGCGTTTATTAAAAGTATTAGAGGTTCAGATGCTGACGCAGGGATCTACTGGTTGGCCCGGATGCTTGAAGCCGGAGAAGATGCCCGCTTTATAGCTAGAAGACTTGTCATCCTTGCATCAGAAGATATTGGTATGGCGGACCCGACTTCGCTACTGGTGGCAGATGCAGCAGCGCGAGCCGTTGAGTTCGTAGGGCTACCCGAAGCTCAACTAAATTTGGCCCAAGCAGTCCTCCATTTGTCAACCGCTCCTAAGTCAAACTCGGCCTTAGTTGCCGTTACCCAGGCTAGAAGTGATGTTCAAAAGGGCATAGGTCGACGAGTACCAGTCCACCTCCGTGATGGCCATTACAGCGGTGCCAGCGACCTGGGCCACGGAGATGGTTATATCTATCCACACGACACAGGAGAAGGTTGGGTAGATCAGCAGTATCTTCCGGACGACATAAGCGATGAACGCTATTACTCTCCGACTCAAAATGGCTATGAGGCCCAGCTAGCAGAACATCAACGAAAATGGCTACAGAGAAATAACACTTCGACCAATCCGCCAGACCAAAAATCCCATAACGAGGACGGTAGCTAATGAGTGTCTGGGACCTGGTCGCAGTCGTAGTCACGGTATGCGTGATAATAACGATGGCCATTTTGTTGCTACTACTGACCCAACTTGTCTCGGTGTTACGCGACTTACGTTCGGTAGCCAACCAGCTTGCTGAAGACGTGCTTCCCGCCGTAGATAACCTAAAAGAGACCGTAGACCATGCTGATATTGAGTTAGAAAGGCTGCACGGCGTAATCGGAACAGCGGAGGGAATCTCTCAGAACCTTCGATCGGTTGGCCGAAAGTCTGCTCGCGTAACGTCCGCACCTTTGATAAAGGCGAAAGCCGCTGTAGCGGGACTTAAATCTGCGATGACCCGCATTAAGCGTGGTTGAAGTGTCCGATAAAGATGAACGCGTTTTAGCGAAGTTCATGGCAGGCTGTAGACGTGTTTAAACGACTTAGATGGTTACTGCTCGGCGGGCTATTCGGTGCCGGTACTTCCTTGTGGATTCGCCGCCAATTCCGGCAACTAGCAACGCGATATGCACCCGTCCGAGGAACGGTCACAGTCGCGGGTGCAGCCAGACGAGTAAGTCGTGACCTGCGCGAAGCCTGGGCGGATGGCCAACGACAAATGCGCGACACGGAGTCGAAGTTGCGTGAAGAACAAATGAAGGTTTCCGACCGTTATTGATTAGGACCGAGTTCCTGCACCGACTCCTAGGTACCATCTTGAGGCATGCAAGCAGGTGAATTGCGCGAAGCCTTCTCAGCCTTCTGGACTGAACGGGACCACCAGGTCCGAAGTTCGGCGAGCCTCATTCCGCACGAACCCTCGTTGCTGTTCACCGTGGCGGGGATGGTTCCCTTCATGCCGTATTTCTTGGGTGAGGAGCAGCCGCCAACCTCTCGCTTATGCACCATCCAGAAGTGTGTTCGAGCGGGAGGAAAGCACAATGACCTTGACGACATAGGTCGAACAAATCGACACTTCACGTTTTTTGAGATGATGGGCAACTTTAGCTTCGGGGATTATTTCAAAGCGGAAGCAATCCCTTGGGCCTGGGAGTTCGTAACTGAAGTTCTGCGCCTAGAAGAAGAACGCCTTTGGGTTACCGTCCACGTCAGCGATGATGAAGCTGAGGAAATCTGGGCGTCCGCTGTCGGGTTGCCAGCTGAACGGATACAGCGGTTAGATAAAGACAACTGGTGGGCAGCTGGTGATACAGGCCCCTGCGGACCTTGTAGCGAAATTTTTTATGATCTAGGCCCTGAGTTCGGAGAGGATGGGGGACCGGCAGAAGGCGGACAGGACCGGTTCATAGAGGTGTGGAACTTAGTTTTCATGCAATTTTCCAACGATGGAACTGGCGAATTGCAGCCGTTACCGCAAACAGGTATCGACACCGGCGCCGGGATGGAACGCCTTCTAGCGGTACTCCAAGGCGTGCCATCTGTATGGGATATAGACCTTTTCGCCCCACTGTTGTCGGAGGCCGAAAGAATTACTGGCATTACCTACGGTGAAGATCCATCTACTGATGTTTCGATGCGAATTTTCGCAGACCATGCTCGGTCTACAGCGCTGTTAATCAGCGATGGGGTTTTCCCCTCGAACGAAGACCGCGGTTATGTGCTCCGCCGTATTATTCGTCGAGCCGTCCGACACGCTTGGACCATGGGTGTCGAAGACGTTGTCATGCCTGGCTTAGTCGAGGTAGTAGCAGCCGTAATGGGTGACCATTATTCAGAACTGCGTGAAAACCTAGAGTTGATTAAGGACGTAGTCGGCAGGGAAGAAGAGCAATTTCGACGTACCTTGGCGACAGGTTCACAGATCCTCGAAGAAGCCGTGAGCTACCTTGCGGAAGGCGAGTCGCTCCCAGGAGACGTAGCGTTCCAGCTTCACGACACATTTGGCTTTCCCGTCGAAGTTACTGAGGAAATACTCAACGAACGAAACCTTGCTTTAGATAAAGAAGCTTTCGACCTAGCAATGGACGAGCAACGGGAACGGGCTCGTTCCGCCCGAGATGATGGACCCGTTGTAGCTAATGAGGTTTACAGGGAAATCCTGGATCAGTTTGGTTTAACGGAATTCGTCCGAGACGCGAGCAGTGTCGACGATGCGCGGGTCTTGGCTGTTGTGGAGTTGGAAGGCCCTCAAGTTGAAGTTTTTCTCGATAGGACTCCCTTTTACGCAGAAAGCGGTGGCCAAGTCGGCGACATCGGGACCATAAGAACCGACGACGGTATCGTCGCCGTGGATGACTGCACCTTCGCTTTGCCTGGATTACACCGACACCTTGGTCGTGTTGTCGAAGGAAG
>Ga0315331_10001445_pt1 | contig 17794 bp, 14 predicted proteins | sample M160m34915metaG_FD_203456 | JGI IMG/M metagenome (GOLD analysis project Ga0315331, IMG submission 203456) | Ammonia-oxidizing marine archaeal communities from Monterey Bay, California, United States - M1 60m 34915 | ecosystem: Environmental > Aquatic > Marine > Intertidal zone | place: USA...
TCGGAGTCGCTGGAAGGAGAAGCCCGGCTGACGCCCCTCGGCCGCATGATCGCCCGTGAGCGGGCCATCCTCTCGACCGTCAACCGGCTCAACTACCTCGAGGATCGCAGGACCCACCCGTCGATCGCCGAGGAGCGCGTCGTCGCTCCGGTCGTCGTCTGTGGCATGCCGCGCACGGGCTCGACGATCCTGCACGATCTCCTGGCACAGGACCCCGACAGCCGGGCGCCGCTGACCTGGGAGACCATGTTCCCCTCACCGCCGCCCGCACCCGAGAGCTTCGAGAACGACCCGCGCATCGCCGCCTGCGAAGCGACCTTCCCCGACGTCGAGGCCCAGATCCCCGCCTTCAAGGCAATGCATCCAATGGGCGCTCGGCTCTCCCAGGAATGCGTCACGACGATGGCCGACACCATGGTCTCGCCGCTCTTCCACAACCAGTTCCGCGTCCCGACCTACCAGGATTGGGTCGACCACGAAGCGGACTGGGCCCAGGTCTACACCTTTCACGAATGGCAGCTCCAACACCTCGGCTGGAAGGTGAAGCGAGACCGCTGGGTGCTCAAGACCGGCGCGCACATGTGGGGCCTGGCTCATCTGCTGGAGCGCTATCCGGACGCGCGCGTCATTTTTACGCATCGAGATCCTGTGAAGTCGATGACTTCCTACGCGAGCCTGACGTCGCTCGTGCGCACGATGGGCAGCGACGAGGTCGACCCCCTCGAGATCGCAGAGGACTGGACGGCGCGGATCAAACGCGTCCTCGAGCTCTCGATTCGCACCCGGGCCGAGAATGACTATCCACGGGCTCAGTTTTTCGACATGTACTTCCAGGACTTCGTGGCCGACCAGTTCGGCGTGGTCGAAAAGATCTACGACACGTTCGGCCTACCGATGACCGGCACCGCCGCCGACCGCATGCGCGCCTTCATCGCCGACAACCCGAAGGACAAGCACGGGATCCACCGCTATTCGCCCAAGGAATACGGGGTCGACCCGGACCGGATTCGCGAGTCCTTCCGCCCTTATATGGACCGCTTCGGCCTCGAACCCGAAACGCTCTGAACCCCGCGCCCGAACCGAGGTATTGATGTCCGCCGCAAATGAACTCCCCCCCACCATGCGCGCCTGGCGCGTCCACGCCTGGGGACCCGAGCCGGGCGAGGCGCTCCAGCTCGACACGATCCCGCTCCCCACGCCCGAGGCGGGCGAGCTGCTGGTCCGGGTCGAGGCAATTCCGCTCAACCTGAACGACATGGAGCGGATCAACGGCGAGAACATGATGGTGCGGCCCGAGCTCCCCGTGACCCCGGGCATGGAGGTGATGGGGGTCGTCGCGGCCGGCGGCGAGGGGGTCGCCGATTGGGTCGGGCGACGCGTCGTCGCCATGCCCAAGCAAGCGACGGGCGGCTTCGCCGAGTATGCGATCTGTCCGGTCGTCTCGGCCTTCGACATGCCCGAGGACATCCCGCTCCCCGACGCCGCTGCGCTCTATTTCCCCTACCACCTGGCCTGGCTCGGTCTGGTCGATCGGGCGAACCTGCAGGCCGGCGAGAGCGTGCTGATCCACGCGGCCGCCGGCGGCGCGGGCTCCGCGGCGATCCAGCTCGCGAAGAGCCTCGGGGCGACGGTCTACGCGACCTGCGGCAGCCCCGAGAAGGTCGCGCTCTGCGAGTCCCTCGGCGCCGACGTCGCGATCGACTACGAGCGAGAAGACTTCAAACAGATCGTGCTCGAGAAGACGAGCAACCGCGGCGTCGACGTCGTCTTCGACAACGTGGGTGCGGCGGTCATGGACGATTCGATGGCCTGTACCGCCTACGATGGCCGCTATCTGATGATGGGCTTCGCTTCGGGCAAACGGCACGTGGACGAGCCCTTCATCGTCCCACGCCGGGTCTCGGCCGGGAACTTCAAGCTCTGTGGCGTGCTTCTCTCCTACGCAAACGAAGCGGTCGTCCCCATGATGAAGCAGGCGATGGGCTGGAATTTTTGTCCCGACGCGCTCGGCGAGGAGATCATGGCTGGCGTCGTGGAGGGCGTGCGCGCGGGGCGCCTTCGACCCGTGATCGGCGAGGTCGTCGACTTCGGCGAGCTGCCCGCAGCGATGACGCGAATGCGCGACCGTCAGACGACGGGCCGTGTGATCGTGACCGTCGGCTGAGCCGCGCCATGAAGCTCGGCGTCCTGCTCAATAATTTCGGGGGTTTCCCCGAGACTGGCCGCGGCGCGCTCGCCTGCATCGACCTCGCACGCCACGCCGAAGCGCTGGGCTTCGACTCCGTCTGGGTCACAGACCACATCGTGCTCCCCGTCGAACGCGAGACGCCCTACCCCCACAACGACAGTGGCGTCTTCCCCTACGACTGGAGCCAGGAGATCTTCGAGCCCATCACCCTGATGGCGGCGCTCGCCACCGCGACCGAGCGCGTCGAGATCGGCGTCTCCGTGCTGGTGATCCCGTACCGTCACCCGCTGCTGACGGCCAAGATGCTCGCCACCGCCGACCAGCTCTCCCAGGGACGCATCCTGCTGGGCGCCGGCGTTGGCTGGATGCGCGACGAGTTCGAGGCGCTCGGCCTCGCCGAGGAAGTCTACGCGCGGCGCGGCGCGGTCACGATGGATTATCTCCGCGCCATGCAGACGGCCTGGACCGGGGAGGCCGGCGTCTCGCACGAAGGCGAATTCGTCCGTTTCGAGTCGATCGGCGCGCGGCCGCGGCCCCACCGCCGACCCCACCCACCGATCTGGATCGGAGGCCAGGGGGAGCGCGCACTCAGGCGCGCGGCAAATTTCGGCCAGGGCTACCTGGCGATCTCATCCAACCCCGACGCGCTCGCCGCGGACACCGCGCGGCTCCGTGCGCTCTGTGAGGAGACCGGTCGAGATCCCGCGGAGCTCGACGTCGCCCATATCGACGGACTGATCCTGACGGACTCGCCTACGCAAGCCGAAGGAGCAACGCTCGCCGGCTCCAGCGCGCAGATCCTCGACGGGCTCGAGGCCTACGCGCGTGCCGGGCTGACCCATTTGGTGGCCGGAATCAGTCAACAGGGGAGACAGGACTACGCGGGCGTTTGTGAGAGTCTCGAGCGCGTGGCGACTGAGGTCCTGCCCGCGGCACGGACGCTTTGAACGTCGGCGGCCAGTCGGACGAAGCAGTCCCGGGCTCGGGTCCCCTCCGCATCTACGGCTCCCGCATCTCGTACTACACGGGCAAGCTCGAAAGCTACCTCCGCTACCGATCGATCGACTACGACCTGCTGCCGACCGTCGGCCACCAGCGTGAGATCCGAGCGGGCGCCGGGGCCGTCCAGATGCCCACGGTCCGACTCCCCGACGGACGCTGGATGTCGGACTCGACGCCGATCCTCGCCTGGCTCGACGCGAGACAGCCCGCGCCCTCGATCGAACCCGCCGATCCAGGCCTACGCTTCCTGGCCCTGCTGATCGAGGACTACGCCGACGAGTGGCTCTGGCGGCCGGCCATGCACTACCGGTGGAGTTTTCGACCGGACCGTCAGCACGCTTCGGGCACCCTCGCCGACGAGCTGCTCTCGGGCGTACCCGTCCCGCGCACGTTCAAGCGCGCCCTGCTCACCGCCCGCCAGCGCGGCGGATTCGTCTGGGGCGACGGCGTCCGGGCCAGGACCCGAGCACACGTCGAGCGCTCCTATTTGACGGCCCTCGACCGCCTGGAAGACATATTTTCCCTTCGACGCTTCGTGCTCGGCGACGCGCCAACGACGGCGGACTTCGGTCTGATGGGTCCCATGCTGCGTCATTTCAGCCAGGATCCGACACCCGCCGAGTTGATGCGCGAGCGAGCACCCGGGGTCTACGCCTGGGTCGCCCGGATGTGGAACGCGAAGCCCTCGGCGAAGCGGGTCCGGCTCCTCGAACGCGTCGACCCCCCGCTCGCAGCGCTGCTCCAGGAGATTTGCGAGACCCATCTGGTCGCGCTGCGCGAGAATGCCCTCGCCTACGACGACGGGCGTCGACGCTACGCGCAAACGATCCAGGGCTGCCGATACCCGCGCCTCCCCGTCTCCCGCTATCGCGTCTGGTGTCTCGAGATTCTGCGGCGCGAGTGGAGCGCCCTCGGTCAGGAGGCCGGCGCGTCGGTCCGGCCCTTCCTGCCCGGCCCCGCCGCCGAAGTGCTCTGGGACGACACGACGCCGCTCGGCTCCGGATACGACCCCGAAGAGCGGGCGCCTTTCCATCGCGCCATCAACGTCTTCGCGCAGGGCGTCCCCCGCTGAGGCCTAACGTGCACCGCGGATCAGCCGCCCCGGTCGGGCACCGGTCTCCTCGTCATCCCGGACCGTGACTTCGCCGGCGACGATCACCCGGTGATAGCCCGTGGCCCGCTGCATGATTCGGCGACCGCCCGCGGGCAGGTCGAAGATCATCTCGGGCAGCTCGATCCGGAGCGCGTCGTGGTCGATCACACAGACGTCGGCCCGCAGCCCCGGCGCCAGCCGCCCGCGGTCCCCGAGGCCGTAGAGCGCCGCCGGGTCGCTCGTCATCATACGAACGGCCTCCGCGAGCGGAATCTTCGGCCCGCGCGCCCGATCACGCACCCAATGCGTCAGCATCAGCGTCGGACCGCCGGCATCACACGCCACGCCACAATGGGCGCCCCCGTCTCCCAGGCCCCAGACCGAGGCCGGATGCGTCAGCATCTCATGCACGTCGTCGAGGCTGAAGCGGAAATAGTTGGTGAAGGGGAAGAGCAGGAAGGCTCGGCCCTCGGCCTCGAGCAGCAGGTCGTAGACCAGCTCCTCCGGATCCCTTCCCTCTCGGGCTGCTCGACGCTCCACCGTGTCTTCGGCGCTCGGCTCCATCTCGAACTCGGCGCCGAGGGGCAGCAGATTCCCGTACCCCTGGTGGACCATCGCCGAGAGCGGGTGGTCATAGGGCTCGATCGGGTCCGCCAGGATCCGCGCCTTGAATTCCGGGTCCCTCATCCGCGCGACCCGCTCGGCCAGCGGGAGATCGGCGATTTCCCGATAGCTCGCCCGAGTCGAAAACGTGTGCTGATCGGTCTGCAGCCCCATCAGGATGCCCGTCGCGCGGTTCGCGACCTGGGGATGGATCGGAGCGCCCTCCTCACGGAGCGCCTGGGATCGCTCGAGCATCAAACGGAAGCGGTCGATCTCCGTATGGGTCTGCACCAATGAGAAGGTCACGGGCCGACCGATCTCCTTGGCCAGCCGGCCCATCCAGTCGATCTCGGCGTGCGAGGTCTCGCTGACCTCGCCATCCATGCCCCGAGGCACGACCTCGAAAACGCCGGTGCCGAGATCTCCGAGCACCCTCGCCATGGCCTCGAGCTCCGGCTCTCCGGCGAAAGTCCCGGGCACTTCCTCTCCAACGCTCGTGCGGTGGGCGAGGATCCGGGAGGTCGAGACCCCGAGTGCTCCGGCCTCGACCCCCTCGCGAACGATCGTCGCGATCCGGTCGAGATCCGCTTCCGTCGGCTCGGGATCCATCGACCGATCGCCCATCACGTAGGCCCGGACCGCGGCGTGCGGGACCTGCGTTCCAACGTCGAGCATGAAGCGGCGCTCTCCGAGCGCGTCGAGATACTCGGAGAAACTCTCCCAGCGGAAGTCGATCCCCTCGGCCAGCGCCGTCCCGGGGATGTCCTCGACGCCTTCCATCTGCTCGATCAGGGTCTGCTCCTGGCCGGGCACGACCGGCGCAAAGCCGACACCGCAATTGCCCATCACGATGGTCGTCACGCCGTGCCAACAGGAGGGAGCCAGCTGCTCATCCCAGGTCGCCTGGCCGTCGTAGTGGGTGTGCACATCGACGAAGCCCGGCGTCACGAGTTTCCCCCGCGCGTCGATCGTCTCGCTCGCAGTCGCCTCCCCCGCGTCGCCGCGGGTCACCGCGGCGATCTCCCCGTCCCGAACCCAAACGTCGCCGACGAAGGGCGGCGCGCCCGTGCCATCGGCGATCAAGCCGCCCCGAATCACCAGATCATGTTCTCGGTTCATCTCGGACCTCCCGGCGGATCCCTGCTGAGTATCGAGAGGCGGGACCCCGGTCCGAGTGTACCCTCGGACACATGGCCTCGGGAGCACCCCCAGATGGCCCAGAAGGAGCGCACGATGGCGGCACAAGACGACGACCGGGGGAAGACGGAGGGCCTCACCCGCCGCGCGCTGCTCGCACGCAGCACCGGCCTGGCCGCGGGCGTCGGTGCGAGTGCGATGCTCCCGGGCTGCGCGGCCACCGCCACCCGAATCGCCGCGACCTCGGCCCCCGAGGCCGTGCGCCCGCTGATCCACGCCATGGCGGATCCGGCTGCGGCTGTCGCGAGCGGCGACGCGTGGGTCGATTTCTGTGAGGCGCTGAAGCCACTCGCCCGGCACGTCACGGGACCCGCTTCCCTCGGCGACCTTCAGATCCAGACGGACGGGCTCCGAGCGCTCGGCCGGCTCGTCTCGCTCGGGCTCGATCGTTTCGTCGAACACTCGGACCCTCGCCATCCAGCCTTCTACGACCTCCAGACGACGACCCGGAAATATCTGGGCGATAACCCCGACCAGAGCTACCGGGGCGCCGCGATCGAAGGCGGCGGCCGCTACCGAATCCGTGGGTCCGCGGCCGGTGCCGCGGGGATCGAGATCGGCGTCTATGCGGGCAGCTTCCGGAGCGACGAGGCCGACGCCAGCGGAGGGCGCCGGATGGTCGACTCGCTGGACGAACGCGCGATCTCGATCGACGCGTCAGGCGACTTCGAGATCGAGGTCGTCCCAAGAGGGCCCGACATGGGACCCGGGCGCGATCGGCTCGTCCTCGAGGAGGACGCCAACGCTCTGCTGATCCGAACGTATTTCTGGGACCGCGGGCTTCGCGTCCGCCATGAGATGCCCACGATCGAGCGGCTCGACGTCTCGGAGCCCCGACCGCCCATCGACCCCGCGAGCCTTCTGCGCGGCTTCATCGCGACGACGATGTTCGTCGACGGCAGCCTCGCCTGGTGGAACGCTTTCGAGGGCACCCGGACCGCGCCGAACGAGCTGATCGTGATGGCCGACGACGGAACCGTCCAGACGCCCAGCCTGGTTCGTTATTTGAACGGCCGCATCGACTTGGACCGCGACCAGGCCTTCGTCCTCGAATTCGAGCCTCGCGACGAGCCCGCCTACTGGAGCTGGGTGCTACAGAACGTCTGGGGCGAGACCCCGGATTGGCGAGACCGCCCCGTCGTGCGCAACAACCACGATGTCGTGCGCCGCGCGGATGGCCGCATCCAGATCGTGATCTCTCACGTGGATCGGGGCCATCCGAACTGGATGGACATGGCGGGGCACCCGCGGCTGCTCCTCAGCCTGCGCTGGCGCGGCGAGTCTCCGCTCCCCGAGGTCACGACCCGGGTCGTCCCACTCTCTTCTCTCAGCGCCAGCGATACTCGCTGAGCCCACCCGTGATCGCCCCCTCGAACGCGTAGAACGCCGGGACGTGATCGAACATCTGTTTCACGACACCGGGATCGCCGAAATAGAGAGACTCGTCGACGAAGTCCTCCAGGCGACCGAAGCGCTCGAGCACGACGCCGAGATATTGCGGCGCATCCGACGTGAGCGGACGAACGAGGGCATTGCGGATATAGGACTCTCGACGCGGATGAAGATCGAAGGAAAGCTCCGAGTGAACGGACCACTCTCGATAGAAATCATCGAGCGTGACGTTGGCCGGCTTGTCGTTGATCCCCCATTGGGTGATTCCCGGGACCCGCTCCCCGTCCTCGACCGAATGGGGGCAGGCCACCATCGTCGACTCGGTGACCAGGTAGCCCCATAACGCCTCGGCTTGAGACGCAAGCGCCTCCTCGATCACGGGTCGGGCGTCGAGCGTGGGCAGCCAGCACTCGAAGACCGAGGCGAGCCGATCGAAGTCACCCCCAATCCGCGCCGCACAGCGGGCCCGGATCTCCTCTGCCCGATCCGGCACGAGGATCGCCATTCGCTCAGCGCCAACGGAGCGCGCCGTCTCGACAACCGCCCCCGAGACGCGCTCGACGCGGCCGTCGACCTCGTCCTTCGCGCCCGCCAACACATAGATCAGCTTCTCCATCGAACCCATCCTCCCCGCGTCCTTCACGGTCGCCCTCTCGGGACCGCCGCCCTAGCCTACCCTCTCCGCGCAAGAACAGGGAACGACCTCATGATCAAGCTCGTCTGTTTCCTCCACCGCCGTCCGGACGTCGACCGCCAGGCGTTCCACCAACATTGGCGCGACATCCACGGCCCGCTCATCGCCGGCCTGCCGGAACTCACGCGCCACGTCGCCCGCTACGAGCAAAACCCGCGCCTCGAGGAGGATTACGCACGGGACGACGCGAGGCATCCCGAATTCGACGGGGTCACGATCATGTGGTTCGAGTCGATCGCCGCCTACGAGGCCTACGCCGCGGAGCCTCTCTACGCTTCCCGGATCGCGCCCGACGAGGAGCGCTTCCTCGATCGCGAGCGACTGACCGTTTTCCTGACCCATGAGGCCGAACGCAAGATCGGCGAATTCGACTCCGAGGCGCGCGCCCAGATCAAGCTCCTCGCGCTGCTGCGCCGTCGGCTTGATTGGAGCGAAGCTGATTTCCACGCCCATTGGTCCGGCCCGCACGCCGACCTCTTTCGTGAGGACCCCGGCCTTCGAAAGTGGATCCTCGCGTACCAACAGAACCACCGCCTCGAAGAGGACCCGCGCGATGGGCCCGACGACCGCTGGGACGGGCTCGCCGAACAGTGGTATGCCTCCCTCTCGGATTTCACTCGTGTCGCCGAAGGCAATGCCTTCCGCAACCGGGTCGTGCCGGATGAAGAGCGCTTCCTGGACCGCGACGCGACCCGCTTTCTGCTCTGCGGTCCCGCGCGAGTCGTCCTCTAGAACCCGACAGATCATGCCTGCGCGGATCGGGTCGAGGCTCAGGCCGGTTCTGCCTCGGCCGGTCTCGATAGAACGCCTCGAGCGGCTGCTATCGTCCGCCCGCCGTGAGGGACGGGCGTCCCATCCGCGGCCTTTCCTCGGCCCGATCGAGCCACCCCCGGAGAACCTCCCTCGCCATGTCCAGCCATCCCTTCGACTACAGCGACAAGCACGTCGTAATCACAGGCGCCTATTCGGGCGTCGGCGCCGCTCTGCTCGACATCCTCGTCGAGCTCGGCCAACCCGAAGTAACTGTCCTGGACCTCAATCAGCCCGAGGGACCCTGCACCCGCTTCATCGAGACGAATATGGGCAAGGCCGCCTCCGTCGCGGAAGCGATCGACGCGATCGAGGGGCCGATCGACGTCCTCTTCAACAACGCCGGCATCGCCGCGACCCATCCCGTCGAGGATGTCATGGCCGTGAACTGGCTCGGCCTACGCCAGCTCTCCGAGGGGCTCCTTCCCAAGATCCGCAAGGGAGGCACCATCGCGAATACCGCCTCCATCGCCGGTGGACAATGGCCCGCGCACCTTCAGGAGGTGCTCGAATGCATCTCGATCGAGGACCGGGAAGAGCTCTTCGGCTGGTGCGGACAGCACTCCGAGATCGTCGGCGACGGTTACGGCTTCTCGAAGGAATGCGTCCAGGTCTATACCATGAAGAGCGCCAAGGACACGCTGGCCCGCGAAGTGCGGACCAATAGCGTCTGCCCCGCGCCGATCGACACCCCGCTCCTTCCCGACTTCACGAAGACGATGACGGAAAAGACGATCGGATGGACAATCGACCAGATCGGTGGGACGATCGCCACGCCCCGCGACATCGCCATGGCGCTGTCATTTCTCGGAAGTGATGCGTCGCGCTACGTGAACGGGGTGAACCTGAACGTCGATATGGGCTTCAACGCGTTCATGACCACCGGGCAGATCGACTTTTCCGCACTCGCTTGATCGGCGCTCACAGGAAGCGGCAACTCCCGTGCAGCCCTAAGGCAGCCTTGCGTGATATGAATGCGGACCTTTCCTGACACGCGCCTCAGGACGAAGTGTCGAGGTCCGGCTTGACTTTCACATCCGAACATGAGCATTTGATCTTCGGCGAGCGCGGCGATGGTTCCCTCCCAGGGGAGGGAACCACGAGGATCGCCCCGCTCGCCCCTGATTTTGCATGGGCCGGCCAGTCGGCACGTGACTCAAAACGCCTGGACAACCAGGCTAAACCGACGAAGCCATCAGTCCGACCGAGGATTCCGACCGATCAGTCCTCCAGCCGAGCGAGAGTCTCTCGTGAGGTCCTCAGGTCGGCCTCGAGCAAGCCAATCTCGCTGTAGTTGCCCAACCCGTCTCGGGCCTGCTGGAGGAGACGCTCGACCGCTCGGATCCTCGCGTCCAACACGGCGCGGGTCTCGAGGCCCTTCGCGATGTCGAGGAGCCGGATCGCCTCAAGCGGCTGGCCCTTCTCTAGATAGCTCCGGGCTCGCTCTGCGAGCCGATCGGCCCCCCCCACCATTTCGACGAGATCCCCATCGATCGCAGTGGGGGGCACGTGATAGAGGTTTGCGATCGTGTCGTAGTAGTACCAGCCCGCGATGATCTCCCACGTGGCCCGCACGGACCAGGACACTTTCCCGTGTCCCTGTGAGAGAGCCAGCTCCTTCGGCAGCTCGATGTCTCGCATCAGCTCCCAGACGGTCTTCCCCCCGTTCATGCCCTTCACGACCTCGTCCCACATGTACTGCACCGCGTCGCGCATCCGCGTCACACTCGCCTGGATATACGCCTCTCCTTCCGCATTCCTGAAGTGGGAGTGTGCGATCAGCGTCGGACGCAAAGCCAGGACAAGATCGAGGGCATCGATGTAGTCGAGGGGGTCACGATATTTCTCGCCCCGAACGGTGTAGAGGTTCGGAAACATCGGATAGAGCGTGCCGAACAAGTCGCCGGTAAAGAGGATCCTCGACTCGGGTAGCCAGACCAACGCTCCATCTTCACCCTCTCCTCCATTCTCGGGGGCGATCACGACGAACTTCACTCCACCGAGTTCGAACTCGTAGTCGTCCCCGGGAAAGACCGGGCGGGTCGGAAGCATGTTCCAATAGGGACGAGGCGACTCCGGCCCGAGGTCGACACGCGTCGGGTAGAGCACGTGATAGCGCTTCTTGAAATAGGGCATGAGGTCATCTTGAAGCCGCGCCATGTAGCCATAGCGATGGTGTGCGACGAACTCGATCTCGCCCGCGTCGATCTGCTCCTTGAAGCGCGGTAGCCCCCCCGAATGATCCCCGTGAGCGTGGGTGACGATGATCTTTCGGATCGGCCCCGTCGCGAGCTCCCGAACGAGCTTCATCTGCTCTTCGTTCTGGGCGAAGGAAGTCCCCGTGTCGACGAGCACCGACCCTTCGCTCGTGTTCACCAGGAAGAACGCGCCCTCTCCCTCGATCCGGTAGACGAAGTCGTTCATCGCGACCGCGGAGACACCCATCGACTGCAGATCGTCGACCCGGACAGCGACGTCCGATTCGACCTCCTCTGCCCGAAGCGCCTCCCAGGGAAACCCGCTCACGAAGACGGAGAGAACGAAGAAAACGAAGGCTCGAATCGACACCTGAAGACCTCCTCAATGATTTAGAAGGGGCAGCGTAGCGCTCGTGGATCCGCCTATGCTCTCGCCTCCGTCGCATGGAGCCGGCTTCGTCTGACGAAGTCGAGCGGGAGTAGAAGTGCAGGATCAGGAACGACTGAGCATTGGGGCCCTCTTCGGCTACGGGCTTTCCGCCTCACCCGTAATCTACAGCTACGTGCTGGTCCTGATCATGTACATGAAATATGCCGCGGTCGAGCTCGGCGTTTCGACCGCGGTCATCGGCACGGTCTTCCTCGTCGCCAAGATGTGGGACGCGGTGACCGATCCGCTGGTCGGTAACCTGAGCGACCGCACCCGGCACCGCTGGGGACGACGCCGGCCGTGGCTCCTTGCTTCTGCTCCCATGCTCGCGCTCTTCAGCATCATGGCCTGGGCACCGCCATCGGGGCTCGAGGGGAGCGAGCTCGTGATCTGGATCTCTGTATCCGTGATCGGCTTCTACACCGCGTATACCATCTTCGACGTCCCGCATATGGCGCTGGGTGCGGAGATCAGCCTCGATGCCACGGAGCGCAATCGCGTCTTCGCGACGCGCCAGGTGCTCAAGATCGGCGGCATGGCCGCCGCCTTCGTGCTCGGATCTCATTTCGTGGGTCAAGGCATCGAGTCGACACAGACCATGGCCTACGTGGTGGGCGCCCTCACGATCATCCTGATCTTCGCCGGTGTCCGCCTGCTCCCGCCGGAGCGGGCCGAGTTCCAGGGCCGAGGTGGCCAGAACCCGTTCCGAGCCCTCGCGGACGTCGTCGCCAACCCCCACGCACGCCTCCTCCTCTTCGTGATCTTCATCGACGCGATCGGGACCGGGGGAATCGGGGTCCTCACGCCTTTTGTCGTCCACTATGTCGTGGGTCGGCCGGAGCTCATCCCGGCCCTGTTGGGGGTGAATATGGCCGCTTCACTCTTGGCGATCCCGCTCTGGCTTCGACTCGCTCGTCGCTTCGAGAAGCGGCACCTGATGCTGGTCTCGATGATCGGCAGCGGCGTCGGATACGGACTCATCACCCTGGTCGGACCCGGGGACTGGCCGATCATCGTCGTGTCTTCGCTGATCGCGGGGAGCTCCTCCAGCTGTCCGAACATTCTCGGCTACACGCTCAAGAGCGAGATCATCGACTGTGACGAATACCGTACAGGCGAGCGTAAAGAAGGGGCCTATTTCGCCGGCTGGAGCTTCGTCAACAAGCTCGCGGCGGGGATCATGATCGGGATCGTGGGCTGGGCGTTGGCCTGGGCAGGCTTCGACGGCCAGTCCGAAGAGCAGACAGAGATCGCAAAGAACACCATGGTCGTGCTGATGGGGGGCTTTCCGCTGGTTTGTTATCTGATCGGAGCCGCCACCTTTAGCCGCTTCGACCTGAGCGAGAGCGAGCATGCCCGCATCCGAGCGGAGCTGGACGAGCGCAACGCCGAGTCCAGCGCCTAGAGGGACCGAGAAAGGCCCGTCAGGGCGCGAAGCTCGAGCGCCCTTTGATCCCCCACCTCGAGTCGCCATCCACGCCGGGCTCGAGGGTCAGAACATAGAGCGAGTCAAAAGAACGGATCACGCTGCCGTCCTGTCGCAAACGCACGAAACGGGTTGCGACGTGGACCTTGCGCTCGTGAGCCTGCACGATCTCTCTTTCGACCCATAGACTGCGATCCCAGTCCGGCGCCAGAGTTTCGCGCAGAACGCGACGCCGCTCGGCCTCGGGAACCGAGAGGATCGGCATCGCCGCGTTCGCATCCTGCCAGACGACGATCTCCCCGCTGGCATGCCGATAATGCGGAAAATGATAGGTTGCGACGTGCGCTTCGATATCCAGCGCGTTCAGCGCGGCCATGTAGCGATCCAAGACCGCCATGACCTCCGCGTCCGACGTCCGGTCGACGGCCATCGAGTCCCCCGTCGCGCAGCCGAAGAGCAACGCTCCCATCCAGACCCCAACCCAACCCCGTCGTCTCATCACGCCCCCTTTCCTCCCCCGAAGATCGAGTTTTCCGCCGCCCTCAGCGCCTTCCGAGTCGGATCCAACATTGACGGGCGACTCTCCCATCGTACCGTTCGACTTTCCGAACGCCCGATCTCCCAGGAGAAGAACATGACCTCTCGCTCCCAGTCCGCCTGGAACGACTTCGCCGACGCTCTCAAGCGAATCGGCGACAAGATCGTCGCCCCGACCGGCGCCCGCGGCGGACGGGAACGGGCCGAGGGCTACCGCTATCTCTTACGCCTCCTCTCGGCCGCTCAGGACCTCGAGATGGAGTCCGATCGCAGATTCCCGGAGCTGCGCCGCATGATGACGCCGATCCGGAAGTTCAAGGGCGACGGCACGGACACGCTCTACCGAGAGGCCAAGCTCGACGAGAACCTCGTCTACAAATACACGATTCGGCGAGGCGACGACCTCTTTCTGTCCGCCACGGTCTACGCCTACGACGAAGAGGAGACCTACTACATCGTCGACCACCTGATCGACGATGATCTCCACTGGGACGACGTCTTCGGCCAGAAAATCGCTGAGGTCTACCTGAGCGAGAAACGCCCCGAGGGCGTGCGGAACTGGATCGAGCTCAAGGGGAGTCAACCGATTCTCTTCACGCGCGAATATTTCGACGAATTCGTCGACGTCCTCGATCGCGGAGCGAAGCAGTCCGCGGCGATGACCCTCGAGTGCTTGAGCGAGATAGAAGCACCCGAGCCCTACGACGAGGCCCAACTCGAGACGGGGCTCCAGCGGGTCGTCGACTTCGTCGAGGACGCGACCGATGTCTCCCTTGGGCTGTCGATCTTCATCGGGCTGAACCGGATTCAATTCGAGGGTAAGGGCGACGAGGGCGCGAGCGAACGCAGGGGAAGCATGACCCGCATCGAAGAGGGGGAGCTGGTCCTCGACGAAGAATCCTCCGAGGAGTACACGCCGGAACAGCTAGCGGCCATGATCGACCCCAAGCTCGTGAAGAACAACCTGCCCGGGCCGGGCATTCAGTACATCGGCGGGACCTTCGCGCTGGCCGCGGACGAAGTGATCGTCGTCGAGGGCACCGACGTGCCCTGCCGCTACTGGAACCTCCAGATCCTGACCCGCTATCTCGAGAGCGGCGACTTTCGGCACCACAAAGTGGGGATCCAGAACCGCGACGTCCACAAGGACGAGGGCGGCGAGTTTCGGATCTACGCCGCCGCCGAAGACCCGGGGACCCAAAACTGGATCAGCACCCAGGGCTACGCCCATGGCCAAATCCTGATCCGGACCTTGCTCGCCGATCCGTTGATGGAGGCGAGCTTCAAGGTCATCAAGACATCCCAGATCCCGGAACGCGATCGCCGCTGAAGTGCGCTAGTCCGCCCGCACGCGAAAGAACGGCAGGGTGATCTCGTCAGAGCGCTTTTCGAAGGCGACCTCGAGCGGCGTCCCGATCTTGACCTCATCCGGCTCGACCCCGATGAGGTTCGACAGCATGTGGTAGCCCTCCTCCAATTCGACCACGACCACGGTGTAGGGCACCTCGAACATGGGCTGCTGGGGCCGGAAGACCGTGGTGAAGCTGTAGAGCGTGCCGCGACCCGTGGACTCGACCCACTCGAGGTCGCTCCCGAGACAGGCCCCACAGCAAGCCTGAGGGATGAAGGTGTAGCTCTGGCAGTCCCGACAGCGCTGAACCGTGAGGCGTCCCTGCTGACACGCCTCCCAATAGGGCTTCGAGAGCGTAGTCGGTCGCGGCAGAGGGATATTCGGCGCGCTCATACGGGCTCCTTTCCGAGGGCCATGACGTCGCAGAAGAGCGCGCCGGAACCGCCATTGGTCGCGAGCGCGACCTTCGGCTCATGCAGCGTGAGCTCCGGGGCGAGACGTCCCTGCAGCTGCAGCACCGCGTTGAGAGGCTTCTGTAGCAGCTGCGCCACCCCAGCATGGGAGAACGAGAGGATCCCGCCGTTGGTCGCGACGGGCAGCTCTCCATCAATCCGGATGCGGCCTTCGAGCACAAAATCCGCGCCCTCTCCTTCCTTACAGAAACCGAAGGCCTCCAGCTGCCGGATGATCTCGAAGGAGAAGGGGTCGTAGAACTCCGCGAAGTCGACGTCGCGCGTGGACAAGCCGCACTGCTCGAAAGTCATCTCGGCGGCCCGGCGACCAACCCACCCGTAGCGTTCCCAGACGGGCGCCGTCACATAGGACATGCCCTGCCGGTCGAGCGCTCCACCGAGCACGTAGATCGGCGTCACATCGAGGTCCTTCGCGCGCTCTACACTCGTCAGGACCATCGCAGCTCCACCCTCGGAGGTGATACAGCAATCCAGCAAATGGAAGGGGTCCGCCACCATTCGAGAGGCCTCGACTTCGGCCGGTGAGCACTCCCTCCCGTAGAAGACGGCATCCGGATTCACGGCGCCATTGCTTCGGATCGCGGAGGCGACCTCGGAGAGCGCGGCGCGGGGCGTTCCATAGATATGCATGTGACGCTGAGCCATCAGAGCGAACTCGGCCGCCGTGTAGAGCCCCCAGCATTCGACGAACTCGTTCTCGGGTCGCGTCCACGACACGGTCGATTCACGATCGGTGTACTCGCCACATTGGGCCGTCGCAATCAGGACCGTATGCGCCTGCCCGGATTGGATCGCGGCGGCCGCTTCGAGCACGGCCTCCACCCCGGGATGGGAGGTCCCCGTCCAAGTCGGACGCCCCCCAAACCATTGGCATACCGTTCGCGAATTCAGCTTGGTGACCCAGGTCGAGACGTTGACGCCGTCGACGTCCTCGGGGCGCAATCCGGCGTCGTCGAGCGCGCCGTGCATCGCGTCGAGGATCAACTCCGACTCTGTCCAGTTGGGAAGCTGCTTGGCCTGAACCGTGTTGTATGCGCCGACGATCGCGACGCCCTCGTAGGGACTCTTCATGGCCGGATGTTGCCACATCCGGCTACGTCTGCTCGCGCGCTCCGCGGCCCTCTCGTGTCGGCAATTTCGCCGACATCGGGAGGCCTCTGGAGCAGCCAAGTCGGGACCGAATCGCCCAATTCGCCCATCACGGCGCTTTCCGCCCCACAGGGTATTTCCGTCCCACCCGGATTCCGAGGATGGGGCTCAGGGGATGCTCTTCTTTTCCGATAAGAAAGTTTCTGATTCGTTCACAACGAGAGCGGTGATGGCCACTCCTTCTGCCGATTACGATGCTGTCCCCGCGACCACCGAGGACAACCCGCGTCCAGTCATCCGACTGCTCGTCGCCGAGGACTCGCCCGCGGACGCGGAGCGAATCCGCGGACTGCTCGAGTACAGCGAGGAGGCCGTCTTTCACCTCTTCTTCACAAACGACATCGAAGGGGCACTCCAGATTCTCCAGGACAGCATCGTCGACGCGATGTTGCTCGACCTGACGCTCGAAGAGGATATCGGCCTCGACGCACTCAAACGCGCAAAGGTCGCTGCGGTCACGATCCCGATCGTCGTCATGACCGATGACGATGACCACAGTCAGGCGATCCGAGCCCTCCGGTACGGCGCCCAGGACTATGTCGTCAAACAAAGATTGGACGGCTCGCTTCTCGCGCGCTCCATCCTCTATGCCGTAGAGCGCCACCGCATGCTCAACGAACTTCGCGCAGCGAAGCGGCGCGAGCATGAACTCGCGACCCACGACCCACTGACCCAACTCTTCAACAGGACGGCCTTCCTCGAACGAACCGAGCGTTCGCTCTCCTATGCGGCCCGAAAGGGCCAGCGCGTGGCGCTGCTCTACTTCGACCTCGACGGCTTCAAGAGTGTGAACGACACCTGGGGGCATTCCATCGGAGACGAACTCCTCCGACGACTCGCCGATCGCGTGACGGAATCCATGCGCCGCAGCGATTTCGCCGCGCGGATCGGAGGCGACGAGTTCGTCATCTTGATCCACGATGCAAAGAACGACCACTCTGGCGCTCGGGTCGCAAAGAACCTGATCGAGCAGCTTTCCCGGCCTTTCCGGCTCGGCCCTCATGAGCTCTGGATCACGACGAGTATCGGCGTCGCGGTCTGGCCGAATGATGCCGACAGCTCGGATCAGCTCCTGCGCAAGGCCGATACCGCGATGTACCACGCCAAGAAGTCGGGCATCAATCGATTCAACTACTACAGCCGCGAGATGGACGAACAGGTCTCTCATCGCCTCGAACTCGAGGCCGGCCTGCGCCGTGCCATCGAGAACGAAGAGTTCTCCCTCGTTTTTCAACCCCAAGTCGATGCACT
>Ga0315331_10001447_pt1 | contig 17783 bp, 15 predicted proteins | sample M160m34915metaG_FD_203456 | JGI IMG/M metagenome (GOLD analysis project Ga0315331, IMG submission 203456) | Ammonia-oxidizing marine archaeal communities from Monterey Bay, California, United States - M1 60m 34915 | ecosystem: Environmental > Aquatic > Marine > Intertidal zone | place: USA...
GTCGCTGCCGAGCCATTGTTGGCGGCCGTGAAGCGGCCCACTGTCACGGTTGATGCGCCCATGGACGGCGATGTCGAAGCGCTGGAGGACGCGCTCCTTCGTATCCGAGAACTACTCGCCTCGCCAACGCCGGACATGAACCACGATCTGCTGAATCTGATCGGCGCTATCCGGGGCTATACCGAAATGTTGTACGAAGATGTCGCGCTCCTTCATCCGGCCCTGAAAGAGACGCTACCTGCCTTGCTATCGGCGGTGGACAGCACTCAGATTAGCCTTGAAATGCCCGTCAGCGACCAGCCCGAATTGGCCAAATCCGAAGCGCCGGGTGTCATTCTTGCTGTCGACGACATGCCTGAGAATCGCGAGCTGATCAGTCGCCTGCTCTCCCGCGCCGGACATACCGTCATCTCTGCCGAATCGGGTGAGGAAGCCCTGGAGCTCCTCGAAACCCGTGGCATGGATCTCGTCCTCCTTGACTTGATGATGCCCGGCATTGGCGGTGCCGAAGTGCTCAAGCGAATGAAGGAAAACGACAGCCTGCGCGCAACGCCGGTTATTATGATCAGCGGCCGGCAGGATATGGACCAAATCATCGCCTGCATTCAGGCGGGCGCCGATGATTATCTGCTCAAGCCTTTCAACCCCGTGCTGCTGCAGGCCCGCATTTCTGCAGGCATCGAGCGTAAACGCTGGCACGATCGAGAAGAAGACTATCGGCATCAACTCGAGCGAAACGAACGATTTATTCGACGTACATTCGGCCGCTATCTATCAGACGATATCGTGGCGCAGTTACTCGAGGCACCTGAAGGACTGGAGCTCGGGGGTGATCTTCGCGAGGTCACTATTATGATGTCTGATATTTGTGGCTTTACGAGCCTAGCGGAACACCTTCCTCCGCCTCAGGTGGTGTCACTGTTGAATCGCTACTTCGAACACATGACCGATATTATTTTCGATCATCAGGGCACTATTGACGAGTTTCTCGGGGATGCCATCCTGTCGGTATTCGGTGCACCAAAGCGACAGGACGATGATCCCGAGCGCGCGGTGCGTTGTGCGTTGGCCATGCGCGAAGCCATGGAGGCCGTCAATGCCGCGAATAAGACCGCGGGTCTCCCCACTCTCCAGCATCGTATTGCACTCAATACCGGCTCGGTGATCGCAGGCAATATCGGTTCAGAGCAGCGAGCAAAATATGGCTGCGTAGGTCACGCTATGAACGTGACCTCGCGCATCGAAGGGCAAACAGAAAATGACGAGATTCTCGTCTCTGATGCCACCCGGCAGCATCTGCCAGAGCACCTCTTTGACTGGGGAAAACCCCGCGAGCTTGTCGTCAAAGGGATTGAAGGCAGTATCTTGGCCTACCCGGTTCTGGGATTACGGCAATGACCAGCCCGCAGCGCACCATCCTTCTCGTAGAAGACAACGAGGTCAACCGAGACATGCTGGTGCGCCGACTCCAGCGCGCTGGACATGAGGTGACCACTGCCGGAGATGGCGAAGCTGCGCTCGCGGCGATGCGTGAATTAAAGCCCGCGGTCGTACTGATGGATATGAATTTGCCCATCATGGACGGTTGGACCGCCTGCGCAGCGGCGCAGAATGATTCGCGCCTGGCCGACATCCCGATCATCGCCCTTACCGCGCACGCCATGGAAGAGGATAAGGCACGGGCACTTGCGGCGGGCTGCAGCGACTACGCCACCAAACCCGTGGACTTTCCGGATCTACTGTCAAAAATATCGGCGCACCTCAATGCGAGCCACTGACGCGGTCACTCAGCTTCGGCCGCGGCTCAGCCTGCGCGGGCGGCTCTATCTGTTCTCGGGCGCAATCCTCATTCTATTTGCCATCAATGTCGGCACATCGCTGTGGGGTAGCTTTGCCCGCAACGAGAGCTCTCTGGCTTATCAGGAAGCAGTGACTGCGGCCCAGCTCACCACGGAGCTTGAGCAGAATCTGCAAAACAAACGCCAGCAAGTGCTGGTCCTGGCCACGCTAAGAGAAACCACCGACGAACCCCTAGACGATACCGCGTTGGATCAGGCTCGCGCCGATCTGGAGATCATTACCGAGCGCCTCCGGCAATTGGGCGGCTTCGGCGGCGAAGACCTTGAGGCGTACTATCGGCGCCTCCACGACAGCGCCACGGCTTTGTTCGAGGAGTGGCGAACGTTCTACGACCGTTATAACGACCCAGCGCCCACGCCAGACGTTGAATCTGCTGTTTCCTACAACGACACCCAACAGCGACTCAGAGAGCTAGACCAGCGGCAGTCCTTTGTGGCTGTGCAACGCGCCAATGCCATTGATCGCACCATTTCGCTGACCGACCAGATCACGATCATCGGATTTATCAGTTCCATTGGGATTACCCTGGCCCTGGTATTTGCGATGATCCGCAGCACCAACGCTTCACTGACGAGACTCAAACGCGGCGTCGAGCGTTTCGGATCGGGGGATCTGGTCTACCGCATTGATGAGCAGCGCGACTCCGGAGAAATCGGAGATCTGGCGCGGACATTCAATGAAATGTCGACCAAGCTGCAGATCGCGATCGAGGAAATGAATACCGCTCGGGCTGACGCCGATTCGGCAAATGCTGCCAAGAGTATGTTCCTTGCCAATGTGAGCCATGAACTCAGAACTCCCCTGAACGCTATCATCGGCTATTCCGAGATGCTTCAGGATGAATTGGGGGATGGCGCTGAGCTCGACCGCGAGCAGTTCCATCACGACCTCGCCACCATCATCTTCTCGGGCAAACAGCTACTGACCCTGATCAACGATATTCTTGATCTGTCCAAAATTGAGACGGGCAAGATGCAGGTGAGCCAGGAGGTCTTCAGCCCCGGCGGGCTGCTCGTTCAGGTGTGTGATGCGCTGTCGCCACTACTGCAGCAAAATAATAATCGTCTGCGGCTCGATATTGATCAAGGCAGTATGCGCGACATGGACAGCGACCGTGGCAAGCTACAACAGATCGTTACGAACCTCTTCTCCAACGCCTGCAAATTCACCAAGGACGGCGAAATTACTGTTTCTGCACAGATGACTGCCGATACATTAATCGTCGCGGTTGCTGACACCGGCATCGGTATGACCGAGGCACAACAGACGCGGGTATTTGAGGCGTTCACCCAGGCAGAGTCGAATACCGGCCTGAAGTACGGCGGAACCGGTCTGGGTCTGGCTATTGTGAGAGAATTTTGCACAATGCTCGGGGGCCACATTGCGTTGGAGAGTCGCCCCGATGAGGGTTCCGTTTTTAGGGTTACCCTTCCGGCTGACCCAGTGTCAGCTCCCGCAGACGCTTGAGGGCTTCCTCCTGCTTCGCCAGATCGGCGGTCAACGCAGCGTTCTGATCATCCAGCTCGGCGACCTGCCCTTGCAAATCGGCAATCAGGGACAACACCATTTGTATCAGCGCCGCCCGATCGCTTTCTGAATCTGCGCTGGTGGCGCCTTCAGCATCGTTTTGAGCGAGCGTGTCAGCGAGTGCGAGCCCCGCAGTCGCCTCACTCAAATTTTGTGCGCTGTTTGACTCAGCATGGCGGGCGAAAGCCGCCCGTGCGCTCTCGTAGTCACCCCCCGACAGCGCTTGCAGTGCCACAGAAAATTGGTCTAGCGGCGTGTCATCCGGGCACTGGCACATGCCGGATGAGCTCTCGCTCATATCACCCACAGTCGTCGCGCTTGAATCACGACTTCCCGCCACACCGTCCTGAGCCGGTAGTAGGCTACAGCCGGAGAGCAACACAATCGCTGCAAGGAGAAAAGTGGTGGCGAGACGCTGGCAATAACGCACGATGCGGACCCCTTGTGGTTTGAAGGAGCATAGCACCGCGCGACGGGAGCAGACCAGTATCGTCAGCAGATTATTCGTGTCGAAGGTGCGGAAACAGGATCACATCACGGATAGACGGCGAATTGGTCAGCAGCATCACCAAACGATCGATACCAATACCCTCTCCCGCAGTGGGCGGCAGACCGTACTCCAGCGCTCGGATATAGTCATGATCATAGTGCATCGCCTCATCATCACCGGCCTCTTTGGCAGCGACCTGCGCCTTGAAACGCTCGGCCTGATCCTCCGCATCATTCAGTTCGCTGAAGCCATTGGCCAGCTCGCGCCCGCCCACAAAAAATTCAAATCGGTCGGTAACAAAAGGATCATCGTCATTGCGTCGCGCCAAAGGGGAGACTTCTGTCGGATAAGCAGTAATGAAGGTGGGCTCCTGTAACTGCGCCTCAGCCGTCTCCTCGAAAATTTCTATCTGGATCTTGCCGAGACCCCAGTTTTTGTCGATCTTGATACCCAGTTTGGCGGCAATCGCCGTAGCGGATGCCATCTCTCCAATATCCTCGGCGGTTAACTGCGGATTGTGCTTGAGGATTGCCTCGACCACCGTCATTCGCTCGAAGGGCTGATCGAAATGGAAGGTGGCCTCGCCATAGGGGACTTCGGTGGAACCCAACACCGACTGGGTTAGCTCTCGCATGAGCATCTCAGTGAGATTCATCGCATCGCGGTAATCGGCATAGGCCCAATAAAATTCGAGCATAGTGAATTCAGGGTTGTGTCGAGTCGACAGACCTTCGTTACGGAAATTGCGATTGATCTCGAAGACTTTCTCTAACCCACCTACAGTGAGTCGCTTGAGATACAACTCCGGGGCAACCCGGAGATACATCTCCATATCGAGCGCGTTGTGATGGGTGATAAATGGACGCGCTGTGGCGCCACCGGCGATGGGGTGCAACATCGGGGTCTCAACCTCGACAAACTGGCGCTCGGCCAGAAACTGGCGAATAAATTGAATCGTTGCCGCGCGGATCCGGAAAATTTCTCGCACCTCGGGGTTGACGATCAGATCAACGTAACGCTGCCGATAACGCGTCTCCTGATCCACCAGGCCATGATATTTATCTGGCAACGGGCGCAGAGCCTTGGTCAGCAAGCGCCCCTCTTCCATATTGATGTAGAGGTCCCCCTTACCGCTGCGATGCAGGGGCCCAGACGCCGCGACAATGTCCCCCAGATCCCAGGTTTTAATCGCCGTTATCGCTTCCTCGGACAAACCCTGTCGATTCAGATAAAGCTGAATAGTTCCCGACCCATCCTGAATCAACAAAAATGCGCCGCGGTTACGGATCAGACGGCCAGCGACCGAGAAATGCTGATTTGCTTCTTCGAGTTCTGCTTTATCCTGCTGCTCAAAGTCCCGCTGCAGTTCACCCGCGAGCGCCGTCCGGCGAAAATCATTGGGGAAGGCGGGACCCTGATCACGCAGAGCGGCGAGCTTGGTTCGCCGCTCCGCGATCAGTCGGTTCTCGTCTTCTGGTTGCTGTGGATCACTCACGGTTGTCTCCATCACACACTTTTCAGAGGCCTTGCTTCAGAGAGGCCTGAATAAACGGGTCCAGTGCCCCATCGAGCACCGACTGGGTGTTACGGGTTTCAATACCGGTCCGCAGATCTTTAATGCGCGAGTCATCCAGCACGTAGGAGCGAATCTGGCTTCCCCAACCGATATCTGCCTTGCTGTCTTCCATCGCCTGCTTTTCAGCATTGCGCTTGAGCATTTCCATTTCGTAGAGCTTTGCGCGAAGTTGCTTCATTGCGTTGTCGCGGTTCTGATGCTGCGATCGCTCGGTCTGGCAACTGCTCACCAGCCCTGAAGGCTCATGGGTGATGCGTACCGCAGAATCGGTGGTATTGACGTGCTGACCACCGGCACCAGAGGAGCGATAGGTATCGACCCGCAGGTCTGCTGGGTTAATTTCAATGTCGATGTTGTCGTCAATCTCAGGCGAGACAAAGACTGAGGCAAAAGAGGTATGTCGGCGCCCACCGCTGTCGAAGGGCGATTTGCGCACCAAGCGGTGCACCCCCGTTTCTGTTCTCAACCAGCCAAAAGCGTATTCACCCTCAAACTGTATTGTCGCACTCTTTAGGCCCGCCACCTCACCGGCAGAAGCCTCCACCAGCGTCGTCTTGAAGCCCTTGTCTTCGCCCCACCGCAAATACATTCGCAACAACATCTCGGCCCAATCCTGCGCCTCGGTGCCGCCTGAACCTGCCTGAATATCCAGATAAGCATTATTGGAGTCTGTCTCACCTGAAAACATCCGACGGAACTCCAGTTTCTCCAGCGCGACCTCCAGGCCCGCGAGGTCCTGCTCTACCGCATCCGCCGTATCCTTGTCGTCTTCCTCTACCGCGAGATCCAGCAGATCGCTGGCATCGTCACAGCCTGCATCCAGAGTTTCTATCGTCGCTACGACCACTTCAAGGGAGGCCCGCTCGCGCCCCAAGGCCTGAGCCTTTTCAGGGTTATCCCATACGCTGGGTTCGGCCAGTTCGAGTTCGACTTCTTTCAGTCTGTCCTTTTTGACAGCATGGTCAAAGATACCCCCTAAGCACGTCAGTACGTGCGCGGATGTCTTTAATCTGATTGATGAGAGGTGCTATTTCCACGGTATTTCCAAGGTGACAGCTCCCTCTGGGGAGCTGGTGTGCTCAAAAGGCGAGAGTCTATCGGGTTGCAGGCAGGACCGCCATCACCTCGACTGCCCCACCGGTCTTAGATCGGCCAGAAAGACTGGATGACTAGCTGAGCACTTCGTTCACCCCGATATTCATTCACATCGAGGCGATACAGCGCACCCATTTTCCGAAGGGGTGCTGCCAACCATTCCTCGACGTCAATGTTGAAGGCGATCCCCGCTATCTCCACCCCTTCAACATCCAGTGTCAGCTTCAAATGTTTCTCGCCCACAATGCGATGGCTACGGACGTCAAATTGACCGTCGAACAGTGGCTCGGGAAAGTGTTGTCCCCAAGGGCCGCCTCTGGAGAGCTCATCCGCCAGCGGCAAACCAAAATCTCCCGGCGCAAGTCCTCCATCGCTCTCCTCGGTTTGCTCCGGCGGGGTGTGATCTAATGCGTCAGCCACCGTGTCTTCTAGCGCTTGCCTGAATCGCTCCAAATCATCTTTTGCCAGAGTGAGTCCCGCGGCCATGGCGTGACCACCGAATTTAGTCAGCAGCCCGGGGTGCCGAGTGGCAACCTGATCCAGTACGTCTCTCAGATGCAATCCGGTAATAGAGCGGCCCGAGCCCTTGAGCAGGCCCTCCCCGGCATCGGCAAAAACCAGGGTCGGCCGATGAATACGCTCCCGGATACGCGAGGCCAGTATTCCGATCACGCCCTGATGCCAGCTTGGGTCATATAAGGTCATGGCAAAGGGGAGCTCCGTCGTCTCGAGCTCTAGCGTCTGCAGCTGAGTGAGTGCGTCTTCTTGCATCGATTGCTCGATATCGCGTCGCTCGCGGTTCAACTGATGCAATTTTTCTGCGAACCCTCTGGCGGCTGCTGATGACTCTGCCAGCAAGCACTCAATCCCGATCGACATATCATCAAGCCGTCCCGCGGCGTTCAAGCGAGGCCCGACAATAAAACCCAGATCGCTGGCACTGGCGCTATGGTGATCCCTACCGGCGACCTCAAACAACGCTTCAATACCCGGTCGTGCTCGACCACTGCGAATCCTCGCAAGGCCGGCCGCCACCAGAATACGGTTATTGCGATCAAGGGGTACGACATCCGCCACCGTGCCCAGCGCGACGAGGTCTAACGCATCTCCCAGATTAGGCTCTTCAATGCCCTCAGCGTTAAACCACCCTCGGCTCCGCAGTGCTGCTCGCAGTGCACTCAAGACGTAGAACATAACGCCCACGCCAGCGAGCGCCTTGCTGGGGAACGGACATCCCGGCTGATTCGGGTTCACAATGACATCGGCAGTTGGCAACACCTGACCGGGAAGGTGATGATCGGTGATCAATACGCTGATGCCCATTGCCTGTGCGGCTGATACACCCTCGATGCTCGATATCCCGTTGTCGACCGTTACGATCAGATCCGGCATCTGTGCCGCCGCCATCTCGACAATCTCGGGCGTTAAGCCGTATCCGAATTCAAAGCGATTGGGAACCAAATAGGCCACTTCACGCAGACCCATCTGTTGCAGCACAGAGACCGCCATCGCACAACTGGTGGCGCCGTCGGCGTCGAAATCACCGACGATGAGTACGCGAGCCTCGCCCTCTATCGCATCGGCCAACAAATCAGCCGCCTCACCGATACCACTCAATCTCGTCGGCGGTAGCAATTGATCTAGCGTCAGCGTGAGCTCAGCAGGATCCGTAATGCCGCGACCGGCATAGATCCGCTTCAATATGTCGGGTAGTGCAGCGTTTTCGAGAGCAGAGGTCATGTCGGCCTCACGCCGACGAATAGCGGGTGTCTTCAGGTTCGGCACTGAGCCGCCATAAAGGCATGGACCGCGGCAATATCATTGTCCAGCGTGTCAAATCGCTCCTTGCGCTCAAAGAGGTCCGCCAGATGCCCCGGTAACTGTGGCACCTGCCCGGTCTCTGCACGGGCCACGGCCGCAGGGAACTTGGCGGGGTGCGCGGTTGAGAGCGTCACCATTGGGCCTTCGCCCTTCCGAGAACAGAGTCGGGCTGCGCGGGTTCCAATGGCGGTGTGCGGATCCAGCAATTGTCCTGTTTTCAGCCACGCTGCGCGCATTTCCTCACAGGTCTCTTCATCAGACACCCGGGCACTGGTAAACAGTTGCTGGGCCCTCGCCAGTGCCGTGTCAGCCAAATTAATTTCGCCGTCTGAAAAATCTGCCATCAACTGAGCAATCTGTGCGGCATCGCCGTCGTACAGGTCAAATAACAGGCGCTCAAAGTTGGACGAAATGGAAATATCCATACTCGGTGACAGCGAAGCCTCAATAGGCTGGCGCACATAGGTCCCCGTAGTCAGCATTCGATGCAACACGTCATTGCGGTTAGTCGCGATGACCAGATTATTCACCGGCAAGCCCATTCGATGCGCGAGATATCCCGCATAAATATCGCCAAAGTTACCCGTCGGCACAGAGAAGTTGACCGGCTTGTCAGGACCGCCCAGCGCGAAGGCCGCGTAAAAATAGTAGACGATCTGAGCCATGATGCGTGCCCAGTTGATCGAATTGACCGCAACCAGCGATCGTCCGTCCGGAAGAAATGCGTCGGCAACAAAGCTGGATTTCACCAGCGCCTGGCAATCATCAAAATTGCCCCGAATAGCGATATTGTGGACGTTGTCTCCCGGGACAGTCGTCATTTGGCGGCGCTGCACGTCTGACACCCGACCGTCGGGGTAGAGGATAAAGATATCGACGTGTTCACAGTGCCGGCAGCCCTCGATCGCTGCACTGCCCGTATCACCTGAGGTCGCACCCATAATCACGACCTTTTCACCGCGCCGGGTGAGCACATGGTCTAGCAGTCGCCCCAACAGTTGCAGTGCAAAATCTTTAAACGCCAGAGTGGGTCCGTGGAATAATTCGAGCAACCACTGATCTTGGTCCAGCTGCACCAGTGGCGCGACGGCCTGATGGCGAAAGTCACGGTATGAAGCCTCGACTAAATCTGCCAGTGTCTCGCGATCAATACTGCCTTCCACAAAAGGCGCGATCACCGTTGTGGCGAGGTCGGGGTAAGACATACCGCGCATGGATTGAAGCTCTGCCGCACTGAAGGTGGGTAATGCCTCAGGCAGGTAAAGACCGCCATCGCGGGCAAGGCCCGCCAGCAGCACTCCCTCAAAGTCGAGGGTGGGGGCCTGCCCACGGGTGCTGAGGTATTGCACGCTCAATTCAAGGTTCCTTCCGTTAAGGAGGTCGCAGCTATCAACATCAGTTCACTGATCAAAAGATTCGACACGTAGCACAGCAACATCGGGGTCCGTCTCAACGAGCCCGCATATTTCGTCTATCGCTTGTGTCATTACGGACTCACGCGCTATCTGGGTCAACAGCACAATCGGCGCTTTACCCTCATCTGCTGAAGACGATTTTTGGACCAGCGACGCGATGCCGATGTCAAAGCTTGTCAGAATTTGGGAAATCTTGGACGTTACGTCTGGTTGATCGGCGGCCGTGAGCCTCACATACCATTCACTGGCAATGTCCCCCGCGGGCACGAGCGGCTTTGCCGTCAATTGCGCTACGGGCACGCCCAATGCAGGGCCGGAACCCGCGGGGTTTCGAGCAATATCAATCAGATCAGCACAGACGGATGAGGCGGTGGCGGCGCCACCGGCACCGGCGCCTACCAAGACCAGCTCACCGACTGCATCCCCCACTACCATGACCGCATTCAACACTCCATCTACGTTGGCGAGTTGCTTACTCTCGGGAATCAGTGTCGGGTGAACCCGCATTTCGATGCCCGCGTCCTTCTGGCGGGCAATGCCCAGATGCTTAACGCGATAACCTAGCTCGCCGGCATATTCCAGATCTGCTGGGGTCACTTCCTGAATACCGTGTTTCACCGGTGCATCGATATTCAGGGGAATCCCGAAGGCAATTGATGCAAGGATCACCAGCTTATGGGCGGCGTCTGTGCCGTCGATATCATAGGTTGGGTCGGCCTCTGCATACCCCAGTGTCTGCGCCTCACTCAGCACGTCATCGAAGGCACGGCCCTTGGTAGTCATCTCTGTCAGGATGAAGTTCCCTGTACCATTGATGATGCCAGCAACCTCGGACACCTGATTGGCGGCCACCGCTTCACGCAGGGCTTTAATGATGGGAATTCCGCCGGCAACAGCTGCCTCAAATCGAATTTGCACACCGGCTGACTCAGCCATGGCAATCAGTTCATTACCATGCTCGGCAATGAGTGCCTTGTTGGCCGTGACCACATGCTTACCTTGCTCAATAGCCAGTTTGATGAGGTCATAGGCCACACTCGTGCCGCCAATCAACTCCACCAGCACATCCACCTCGGGATCACGCGCCACGTCCATGACGTCCCGGCTCACCCGTGCATCGCCGTAATCGTGATCAGGGTGTTCCCGACGAGAACCAACGCAAGTCACCGATAGCGGCTGACCACAGCGGGCCGTCAGTGCAAGACTCTGCCCACGCAGAATCTCTAGCGTCGCCAACCCCACCGTGCCCACACCGCAAATTCCCACCCTCAGCGCTGCATGGCTCATGCCGAGAGCTCCTCATCGGTAACGGGCGGGCCTTGGCGCAGCACTCTCTTGATTCCGCGGATCGCTTGGCGCGTTCGGTGCTCATTTTCGATCAAGCCGAAGCGCACGAAGCCTTCACCATACTCACCAAACCCCACTCCAGGAGATACCGCGACGCCCCCGCGCTGCAGGAGCAGCTTGCTGAATTCGACCGACCCCATATGACGAAACTTTTCAGGAATTTCAGCCCACACAAACATGGTTGCCTTGGGCGGCACCACTGGCCAACCGGATTCATTCAGACCTTCGCACAGGACGTCACGGCGGCGGCGGTACATCTCACAGATGTCGCTCACACACTGCTGGTCACCCTCGAGGGCGGCAATAGCTGCCACCTGAACGGGAGTGAAAATGCCATAGTCTAGGTAAGATTTTATGCGCGTCAGTGCCGCAATGAGCTGCGGGTTACCGCAACAAAAACCCACTCGCCAGCCCGGCATGTTGTAACTCTTTGATAGCGTGAAGAACTCGACCGCTATATCCCGTGCGCCGGGCACCTGCAGAATACTGGGAGCGGTATATCCGTCAAACACTAGATCCGCATAAGCCAGATCATGCACCACCCAAATGTCGTGCTGTTTTGCAATGTCTACTATGCGCTCAAAAAACGACAGTTCCACGCAGTGTCCAGTAGGGTTAGAGGGAAAGTTAAGCACCAGCATTTTTGGCTTGGGATAGGTGTTACGGATCGCAAGCTCCAGCTCCTCTAGAAATCCCGCCTCACTCTGCATTGGCACATGACGAAGATCCGCTCCCGAAATCACAAAACCATAGGGGTGGATCGGGTAGCTCGGGTTGGGCACCAGAATCGCGTCGCCCACGCCTGTCGTTGCCAGCGCCAGATGCGCCAGACCCTCTTTGGAGCCTAGAGTGACGATGGCTTCGGTCTCGGGATCGAGGGATACGGCGTACCGATTCTGGTACCAGTCGCAGATCGCTTTGCGCAGTCTCGGAATGCCTTTGGACTGGGAATAGCGATGTGTATCGCCGCGACCTACTGTTTCACGCAACTTCTCAACAATATGCGGAGGGGTTGGCTGGTCAGGATTACCCATGCCAAAGTCGATAATGTCCTCGCCTCGCGCGCGCGCTGCTTGCTTCAACTCACCAATAATATTGAAGACGTAGGGCGGCAGGCGCTCAATGCGTTGGAATTGTGTGTCCACGAAACTGATTCTCGTCTTGTACGGTGCGGCTCAATCAAGCCCCAAAACAGTGACCAAGTCCGATGCTGGGCGATACCCCGGAATCATTTGCCCAGAACTGGTCACGATAGCCGGTGTGCCGGTAACGCCCATATCCTGTCCGAGCTGATACTGAGCGGCAATCGGGTTATTCGCGCATTCGTTCATGGGCAGGTCCACGCCCGCCTTCAACTCTGTCAGCGTGGTTTGCTGGTCATCCGCACACCAGGCCGTCGCGAGCTTCTGCGCTCCCTCGGAATCGACACCAGCCCTCGGGAAGGCTAGATACCGCACCTCAATGCCCTGAGCGTTCAGCTCATCGACTTCCCGATGCAACTTCTGGCAATAAAAGCAGGTGACATCGGTGAAGACGGCGATGTAATCCCGGGGCTCTCCCTGGGGCGAAAACACCAACATTTCATCGACTGAAACACTCGCCAACTGCTCCTTTCGGGCAACTGCGCGGCGCTCCTCTGTCAGGTTCACTGCGCTGGTAGCGGTGGTCTGGTGCAGGTCGCCATTTAAAAAGAAGTATGCACCATCGTCGGTGGCGTAAATTAATGGGCCGTCTTCGATCTGCACTTCGGCGATGCCCGGCGCAGGGCTGGGGCGAGCAGACTCTATACTGATTGGCTGACCGGCGAAGCCGCTCAGTGCGGCGGCCATGCGCTCCTTAAGGTCCTCCGCCAACGCGGTTTGACTCATTATCAGGGCAGTGCAAAACAGCGCCAAACGCGAGGAAAAACGGCGGACTCTAGGCTGTGAAATGTATTTAAGCGGATTCATCTTCCTGACTTCTCCCATGGTCCCGGTGATAACCCCATTGCCCACTATAAGGGGGCTGAGGGCCAAGGTAACGCACCCCTTGCGCCGCGCATTCGGTTAAACGCCACACTGCAAGTACAGTCTGAAATCGGGAGTGTAAAGGATCGCTATAAAAGGCGCGAATAGGCCCGATGCAGGACCGTTCGCCCTGCCGTTCAGGCCCCAGCCAGAGACTCTCAGGTAGAGAGCTTCTCCTTAATGCGCGCAGCCTTGCCAGAGAGCTCACGCAGGTAATAGAGCTTTGCCTGCCTGACATCACCACGACGCTTCACGTTGATGCTGTCAAGCAAGGTGCTATAAGTTTGAAACGTTCGCTCGACACCAACGCCATGGGAAATTTTGCGCACGGTAAATGCAGAGTTAAGGCCACGGTTACGCTTACCGATGCAAACGCCCTCAAAGGCCTGCAGTCGCTCACGATTTCCTTCCTTCACGCGCACCTGAACGACAACGGTGTCGCCCGGTGAGAAATCCGGCACCTCTTTGCTCATCTGCTCGGCGTCAAGCTCGGCAATAATTTTATTGGTACTCATTACCCTCTCCCATCACCGCCCCGAAGCGGCGACCGATTTATCTCAAAACTGCTTGTTTTACGCCCCCTCAACCTGATCAGTTTCAGGACGGCACGCCGGAATTTTGCTCGCCTGGGCAAGCTATCAGGGGCCGACTACCCCGAGAGGCCGCGATCATACCTGCTCGGATGGGGATTGTCTGCCCCTGTCGGGCGTTAAAAGATCCCATTTCTCGAGCAATGCGCGGTCGCTCTCCGTCACTTGCTCCCAACTCAGCAAATCGGGTCGGCGATCCAAGGTTCTTCTGAGCGCCTGTGCTCTCCGCCAGCCAGCGATGGCAGCATGATCCCCGCTGAGCAGGACATCAGGCACTCGATCCCCTTCGTGAACCTCAGGTCGAGTGTAGTGAGGACAGTCCAACAGACCCTCTGAAAAAGAATCCTCCTCCGCAGACGCCTCATGACCGAGCACACCTGGCAACCAGCGGGTGACGGCATCGATCAACAGCATCGCGGGTAATTCGCCTCCACTGACCACAAAGTCCCCAACGGATAGCTCCAGATCGACCTCTCGGTCAATAAAACGCTCATCCATGCCCTCATAACGTCCCGCCACGAGCACCAAACTGGATGCCTCAGCCAGCGTGCGGGCCAGATTTGCATCAAGCTTCTGTCCCTGTGGCGTCAGCGCAATGACGGTCGCCTCTGCGCCCACCGCGGTTTTCGCCTTGGCTAACGCGGCCGACAATACCGGCGCCTGCATCACCATGCCGGGCCCGCCGCCGTAAGGTCGATCATCGACCGTGCCGTGTCGATCAGTCGCCTCGTCTCGGGGATCCTGGAGATGTAATTCGCACAGCCCACTTTGAAATGCACGACCAGTGACCCCCCACTCACTGACGGCAGCGAACATCTCAGGAAAGAGTGTGAGCACGGCGAAGCGGCAAAGTGGCAGAGACTCAGACGTTGGCATACCAATCCACCTCTATCCTGCCATCGCTCAGATCGATCCGGGTCACGACCTCGTCGGGGATCCAGGGAACCAAATGCTCTTGTTCATCTATGCTGCCTTCGCAGGGCGCAATCACGAGCACATCATTAGCGCCGGTCTCGAGCAGCGTTTTGACTTTGCCCAGCAGCGATCTCGACCCCTCTTCGGTACACCACACCTCGAGCCCCTCGAGATCACGCCAGTAGACTTCGTCGTCGGGAGCAGCAGGAAAGGCCGCCGTCGCCACCTGAATTTCAAGGCCTCGCAGCGCCTCTGCCGCTGTCCGGTCGGTCACACCATCCAGACAGGCAATAAAACCCTTGCCCTGGCGCTTTAGCGCCTGAACTGTCACTGACTGAGTGGAAGTGCTCGGCGCTTTCGACGACGAGGCTAACTGGAGGTTAGGCAAGGTTAAGAGGAGATTCGGGTCATCGAGCCGGACTCGAAGCCTGACCCACCCCTTGATCCCGTATGCGCCGACGATGTCGGCCAGAATCAAATAATCTTGGCTGGAGAGTGAGGAATGGCTCATCGGGCTCCTCCAGCCACCAGCGACGCCAGATTAAGCGGCGGTGGCTTCAGCGCCGACCTGATACTCTTTGATCAATTTTTTGACCCGAGGGCTGACTTGGGCGCCTTTCGCTACCCAACCTTCAACCGCCTCTACGTCAATACGCAGACGCTCTTCCTGACCGCGTGCAACCGGGTTAAAGAACCCAAGTCGATCGATAAAACGCCCGTCACGCGGCTCGCGACGATCCGCTACCGTAACGTGAAAGAAAGGCCGCTTTTTAGAGCCACCTCGGGATAGTCGAATGACCACCATAGTGCTTTACCCTCAATATTCGGTGTCAGGCCCCGGATTTCCGGCAACCCTTTATCAAAAGAGCGCGGAGGATACAGCAAACGACAAGACGTGGAAAGGTGCACCGTGACCGCCTTTCGCGGACTTATCGGCGCGGAATGCCGGGGGGCATACCTCCCCCCGCTCCCCCTGTCATGCCGCCGAGCCCACGCATCATACGCTGCATGCCGCCGCCCTTCATTTTCTTCATCATTTTCTGCATCTGCTTGTGTTGCTTCAGCAGTCGATTCAGATCCTGGACCGCCGTACCCGAGCCCAAGGTAATTCGCCGCTTTCGGGAGCCCGAAATCAAGTCGGGATTGCGACGCTCGCGAGGTGTCATGGAGTTAATCATGGCTTCCATTCGGTCAAACTGCTTGGTATCCACATTCTGGGCCGCCTGCGCCATACCCCCCATGCCGGGCATTTTATCGAGCATGGCGCCCATGCCGCCGATATTCTTCATTTGCTGGAGTTGCTCTCGGAAATCCTCGAGATCAAACCGCCCGCCCTTCTGAACCTTATTTGCAAGCTTTTTGGCTTTGCCATGGTCGACCTTGCGCTCCACTTCCTCGATAAGGGACAACATGTCCCCCATGCCCAGGATTCTGGAAGCAAGGCGATCGGGGTGGAAAGGATCTAGGGCGTCGGTCTTTTCTCCCACACCCAGAAATTTGATTGGTCGGTCGGTAATGGTGCGAACAGACAGGGCAGCACCACCCCGTGTATCAGCATCCACTTTGGTCAGAATGACCCCGGTTAAGGGAAGCGTTTTGCCGAATGCTTTAGCCGTGTTCGCCGCATCCTGACCCGTCATAGCATCCACGACGAACAGGGTTTCGATCGGATTGACCGCTTCGTGAAGCGCCTTAATTTCAGCCATCATCTCCTCATCGATGGCAAGACGGCCCGCCGTATCCACTAACAGCACGTCAGAAAAGGCTACGCGGGCATCGGCCATAGCACGTTGCACAATATCGACCGGGGATTCCGCCGCATCACTAGGTTCAAAACGCGCTCCCACCTCACCCGCCAGCGTCTCTAGCTGCGCAATGGCCGCTGGTCGATAGACGTCAGCGCTGACCACCGACACTTTTTTCTTCTCGCGTTCAATCAGGTATCGCGCAAGTTTGGCAACCGTTGTCGTTTTACCCGCGCCCTGGAGCCCAGCCACCATCACAACGGCCGGTGGCTGCGTCGCCAGATTGAGTCCCTCTGACTCGCCACCCATGACCGCCTGCAACTCGGCCTGCACCACTTTTAAAAATGATTGCCCCGGCGTCAGGCTCTTACTGACTTCGACCCCAACGGCCCGATCTTTCACTCGGTCTGTGAAAGTTTTCACGACCGGGAGCGCTACATCAGCTTCGAGAAGCGCCATGCGGACGTCGCGCAATGTATCCCTAATATTGTCCTCAGTGAGCTTTGATTTACCCGCGATGGCTTTCAGGCTGCTACTGAGACGGTCACTTAATGAATCAAACATGGCGTTAACTCCCCACGCAGGGATACCCTATCTTGTCCGGAACGGCGTAGTATAAGGATGCAATGAAAGAACCCCAAATCAACGATAGCCGTCAGACCAGAGCCAGCCACGCGGAGACACCATGGACAACACCCCCAGCCTGTTGAGCGCTGGCCTTGCCATTCTGTCGGCACTACTTTATTTAGTTGCTGTATGGCGGCAGGTTCTCAACCTCGAGGCAGGTGAGGACCGGCAGCGACAGCAGATTGCGCTAGTAGGAGCGACTGCACTGGCCGCCCATGCGCTCGCAGCGTACCTCCCCTCGCTGGCGGGAGAATCGAGCCTGGGATTCTATCGTGTTGCCTCACTGATGTTCCTCAGCATGGGGGTGATCAGCCTTATAGCGCTGGTCGTGCGCCCGCTTCATACCTTGCTGATTGTGCTGTTTCCGCTGGCGGCACTCTCTATTCTGGTGGCCACATTCGCGCCTGACACCAGCAGACCAATGAGTGATCTCCCCGCGGGCATCCTCTCCCACGTGTCGGCATCGATTGTCAGCTTTGCTGTACTGGCATTGGCGGTACTGCAGGGCCTGCTGGTGACCGTGCAATCACGGCAACTGAGACAACATCGCAACCGTGGGGTCATTCGCAAGTTGCCGCCGCTGGAGGCTGCCTCCGCTTTATTCTATGAGCTCACCGGCGCAGGCTTTCTCATTTTGACCGTGGCAATTGGCACGGGCGTAGTGTTTGTCGATGATCTGTTCAGCCAGCAATTAGTCCACAAAACCGTATTGACCCTGCTTGCCTGGTGTCTCTATGGCGTGCTGTTGGTGCAATACTTTCGGCGCGGA
>Ga0315331_10001448_pt1 | contig 17780 bp, 12 predicted proteins | sample M160m34915metaG_FD_203456 | JGI IMG/M metagenome (GOLD analysis project Ga0315331, IMG submission 203456) | Ammonia-oxidizing marine archaeal communities from Monterey Bay, California, United States - M1 60m 34915 | ecosystem: Environmental > Aquatic > Marine > Intertidal zone | place: USA...
GCGCTGACCAAGGCGTCTTCGCCGGGCAACCGGCGCTTCCCACGCCCGCCCTCGCGGAGGGCCTCTCCCTCGACGATCTCGAGGCCACCCTCCGCCACCCCAACCGCCAGTTCCTGCGCCACCGCCTCGGGCTCCGCCTCCGCGACTGGAGCGACTCACTCCAAGACCATGAACCGGTGGAGTTGGATGCGCTCGAGCGGTGGCAGCTCCAGTCCACGCTGCTCGAACGAGCGACCGCGGCGCAACTCTCTGGCGGGCAGCTCAGCCCCGCACGCGCGCTCGAGCGTCTGCGCGCCGAGGGCCGGATCCCGCTCGGGGCCGCGGGAGCTGAATGGGTCGCGATAAACCAGGAGGACAATCAACGTGTCCTCGAAGCGGCGCGAGAGCACCTTGCGAAGCCCCATCAAGTCGTCGACATCGACCTCGACTGCGACGGCGTCTCTCTGCAAGGCCGCATTGACGGGTACCTCCCCGACGAACGGATCGTGGTCGCGTGCACGCACGAGGACCCCCGAGAGAAGCCGCGTCAACGAACGCGACTCTGGCTGCGCACACTCGCCATCGCGGCACAGACTGGCACGCCCTGTCGCGGGATCACCTACGGACTCAAAAATGACGGGACGGCGGTCCGAAGGCTGGAGATCCAAAGTCCCGAACACGCCGAAGAACAGCTCGTCAAGCTGGTCGCACTTTGGCGCGAGAGCATGACGCGGCCGCTGCGGCTCGCAGAGAAGACGAGCTTCGCGTTTGCACGCGCCGTCGGTCTCGAGGGTTGGCTGCAACGGTCACGAGGCGAGGTCATCGACCTGCACCGCGCGCTCGCCAAGGCCGATGACGCATGGAACGGGGACGACCGCCGCCGGGGCGAAGGCGAGGAAGCGGAGCTGCGCGCCGCGTTTGGGAGCCTCCCCATACATCGCGCGGCCGAGGGGCCGGTGGAGGATGAGTTCGTCGAATTCGCCGAGCGCCTCTGGTTGCCCCAGCTCGCGGCGGAGATCGACTGATGCCGACGAGCGTCTTCGACCCCACCGCCCCACTGATCCGCGGCATCAACCTGATCGAGGCGAGCGCCGGCACGGGCAAGACGTATCAGATCAGTAACCTTGTCCTCCGGCTGGTCGCGGATGAGGCCGTCGCGATCGACCAAGTCATGGTCGTGACCTTTACGAAGGCGGCGACAGCCGAGCTGCGAGAGCGAATTCGTTCTCGCCTCGAGCAAGCGCGCGATCTCCTCGCAGAGCCGGATGGCGAGACCGACGATCCCGTCCTCCAGGCGCTCCTCGGCGAGGACGAGGCAGACCGAGCACGCCGACTCGCACGGATCGATGATGCGTGTGAGGATTTCGACACCGCGTCGATCTCGACCATCCACGGGTTCTGCGAGACCGTCCTGCAGGAGCACGCGTTCGAGGCCAACAGCGACCCGACCGCACAGCTCATCCAGTCGACCGGGGCGTTGGTCATGGAGATCGTCGATGACTATCTGAGCCAGCGTCGATACGCGGCGACGCCGCTCGAGCTCGCGTTCCTCGGTCGCGGTGGGAGAGCCAAGATCCAACCCAGCCGACTGGTCCAGATCGCGAAGGCGGTCGGCAGCAATGACGAGCCGGTTCGGTGCGCCGGCCAACCCGCAGATTCCCTCGCACAAAACCTGGTCGCAGCGGCCCAGTGGTGGCGAGGTCCCGGCCAGACAGCGTTCATCGAGGCGGTCGATCGAGCCGCCCAGCACGACCAGTTCAGCAAGCCAGGCACCTGGAAGCAGACCAAGAAGGGCGCGACGCCCAAGAAGCTGCAGGAGCGAATGGCGACCCTCGACGCCTGGGCGGAACAGGTCACCGAAATCAACTCCGACCACGTCTACCGCCTGCAAAGCGTCAAGCTGCTCATCGACTTCGAGAAGAGCTGGGCCGGCGGGGAGGCCCACCGGGACCTGGGCCTCCCCGAGTGGGAGATCATCCGAAGCGCCGCAGAGGAAGCGGCCGAATACGAGACGTCGCGGTTCGTCCAGTTCGTCCGCCAGGAGTTCCGCAGCCGACTCCGACGACGAAACGAACGCACGTTCGACGACCTCCTCGAGAAGGTCGCGCTCGCGATCGAGCGGGCACCGGCGGGCGACCTCGCGGCGGCATTGAGGCGGCGCCACGCCGCGGTCTTGATCGACGAGTTTCAAGACACCGACAGCCGACAGTGGACCATCTTTAACCGTATCTTCGGCGATGCACGCGACGGAGAGGGACGAGCCAGTCACTGGCTCTACCTGATCGGCGACCCCAAACAGGCCATCTATTCGTTCCGCGGCGCAGACGTGCACGTCTACCTGGCGGCGCGGGAGGTCGCAGCGGCGGGAGACAATGAGCGGACCCTCGGAGACAACTACCGAAGCGACGGTCGGTTGATCCACGCCTTCAACACGCTCTTCCGTGATCACGAGGGGGTCTTCGCTCAGCCGGGCGCGCTGCACTATCTCCCCGTCGGATTTACGCACGAATGGTCTGAACGCTTCAGCGGGCACCAACAGGACCCCGCGCTCACTCTTCGCCTCGTTGACAACCGCGTCGACCCCGGAGGCCAGCCGACGGCCATCGCGCACAAGAAGGTCGGCGAACGCCTGACCGCGATGGTCGTCGCGGATGACATCCGGAGACAACTCGAGGCCACGCCCCTCTTGACGGTCGAAGGTCACGCGATCGAGCCGGGAGACTTCGCGATTCTAGTCCGCACCAACCGCCAGGCGGAGGTCGTCGCGGATCAGCTTCGCGCGGCGGGGATCCCGTGTGTGCGTGCGGCCAACGGTAACGTCTACCAATCCGACGAGGCGTCTCACCTCCAGGACTTCCTGGCGGCGGTCGATCGACCGAGAGACCCCGCGTTGGCGCGAAGGCTCGCGCGTACACCGCTCGGGGGTTGGACCGGACCCGCGCTCGCCGAGGCGTTCGAAGGGCGCGGGCACGAGGTCGAGTGGTCCGGATGGCTCGACCAGATCGATGGCTGGAGCCAAGAGCTATGCAGCGGCGGGCTCGCCCGGGCGCTCTCCAGCATCCTCCGGACCCCATCGTTCATCGAACACATTTCACGCTTCGACGACGTGGAACGTCGCCTCACGAACTACCGTCACCTCACGGAGCTCCTCCACGCGACCGAGACCGAGCAGCGCCTCGGCCCCGCCGAGCTCCTCCGCTGGTTGCGCGACCGAGCGAACGAGGAAGACGACGCACACGACGGCGCCGAGCTGCGGCTCGAGTCCGATGAAGATGCCGTGCAGATCGTCACGATCCACGGCTCGAAGGGACTGCAGTATCGCTTCGTCTACGTCCCGTACCTCTGGTGCGCGTCGTCGGAGCCAAAAGATGTCCTGACGTACCCGACCCGAGAGGGTCGGGTCTTCGACGTACGGCCACGCTGGGACACCAGCGCCAAGGAAGTGGCTGGGCTCGAGCGACGCCGCGAGGACTTGCGCCTCCTCTACGTCGCGCTCACGCGTGCGAGGCACACCGTCACCGCCTATTGGACGGCGCAGTTCAACAAATCGGCCGGCGGCAAGGGGCTGCTCGATGCTTCGCTGACCGAGGTCTTGTTTGGCGGGAACGACGCGGGACTGGATCGCCGCGCGTTCGCGAAGCAGCAGGTCGAAGAAGCACTCGCCGACGATGCCGGCCCGCTCAACGCTCTCCAAGATGCACTGGACACGCTGGTCGAGGCGAGCCGCGCGCCCGAGCACGACGATCTCCCCACGATCGGATATACCGTCGCGATGCCGCCTGCCCGCCAACGCTGGCGGTCCGCTGTAGAATCCGGGGGGCTCGCCGGAGGCCGGTCCTTCCCGCCCCGTGGCCTCGAGCAATACTGGCGACGCTTCAGCTACTCCTCGCTGACCCACCAGCTACACGGCGCCGCAGAGCGGCCTGAGGACGTGGCGCTCGAGGCCTTGGCCGAGATCGTCCGCGACGGGCGAGACTTCGACGATGGGGAAGGCCGGACCGGGCCCCCGGGCCCGCCCAGCTCGACGGCGCCGACCGATGAACAGACCGGCGAGACCCAGGAGGTTCCGCTCGCCGCGTTCCCCGGCGGCCCGGAGCCCGGCAGCTTCGTCCACAAGGTCCTCGAAGAAGTCGACTTCGCGACCTTGAAGGAAAGAGATGGCCAACAGCGCGACCTCGGCGACCTCCTCCGAGGGGTCGGTCCACGCTACGGCGTCACACGCGGAGACCAACTCACGCTGCTCGAGGCGGCCCTCCCCGGGATCCTCGCCCAGCCGCTCGGAGCCGCCGCGGGCGACATCGCCCTGCAAGACCTGTCCACGAGCGATCGCCTGGACGAGCTCGAGTTCGACCTCGCCCTGCGCGGGGGCGATCGCCACGTCCCCCAACGCGACCAACCTGTGTGGTGGTCTGCGTGGCGAGACCTCTTGTGTTCCGCTCGACCGGCCGGGAGCGACGTGCCCCCCGCGTACCTCAAGGAGATCGCTGACGAGCACTTTCGACTCCCGCCGATGGCGGGCTTCCTGACCGGGAGTATCGACCTCGTCTACCGGGTCGCTGGGGACGGCGGCGGTCGCTGGTTCGTCTGCGACTACAAGACCAACAAGCTACGAAATCAGCACCCCGACGAGCGGGGCCGGCGCCCCGTGACGGCAGCGCACTACGCCCTGCCCTGGCTCCAATACGAGATGGCGCGACACCACTACTTCCTCCAGTACCACCTCTACACCCTGGTCTTGCACCGGTACCTCCAACAACGCCTTCCTGGCTACGACTACGACCGCAACATGGGCGGCGCCGTCTACCTGTTCGTGCGCGGGATGAGCGGGGTCGCCGCGCCCGGACATGGCGTCTTCTTCGACCGCCCACCTCGCGAGGTGATTGAAGGGATGGATGCCCTCTTCTCAGCGCAGCCGATGCCCCGCCCGGCGAGAGGCTCCTCATGAGCGCTGCGCCGCTCACCACGCGGACCGGCCCGCTGCCGTTGGCCCATGCTGCGTTCGGGCGGAGGGTCCTCCCGTTCCTCGAAGCGCGTGTGCTCGATGCCGTATCGGTCCACACCGTGGACCTGCTCGCAGCGTCGGATCCGGCTCTCGACGCCGACACGCTCCTTGGCCTGGCGTTCGCCGTGCGCGCGCCGGCCAAAGGACATGTCGGGGTGGACCTGGCGACGATCGAACGCACGCTCATCGTGGAAGAGTCAGCCGGCCGCCCTGACCTGCGAGAGCGGATCGAGGAGCTCGCCTGGCCAACCGACCCGGTCGCCTGGCGCGACGCCGTATTCGCCTCCCCCATGGTCGTCGCGGAGGCAGATGATGACGCGGCGGCAGCGGCCTTCGTGTCCGACGGTCAGCTCCTGATGTCGCACCGATACTGGAACTACCAGCGGCGTTTGTATGCCGCCCTCCAGGCACGGAGCACGGACGACAACGCCACGATCGGCGGGCCCCACGACGGGCCCGGGGGCCTCGACCCGGAGATGCTCCGACGGGACTTGCGAGTGTTCTTTCCAAACGCCGCACCCGATGATCGCCAACAACTCGCCGCCATCTCAGCCTGCCTACGGAACCTCACGATCATCTCGGGCGGTCCAGGCACCGGGAAGACCCACACGGTCAAGAACCTCCTCGCGGTCCTGTGGCGGCAGTGGCGGGAACAACTCGCGCACCCACCCAGGACCGCCCTCGCGGCTCCGACCGGCAAGGCGGTCGTGAGGATGCGCGACGCAATCGGAGGAGCGACCGCCGGGCGACTGGACGACGAAGACACGCAACGCTGGCTCGCGTCCCTCGTCCCGACCACCATCCACCGCCTGCTCGGATATCAGCCCGCCGCGCCCACTCGCTTCCGCCACGACGCGTCTCGGCCGCTCTCGATCGACCTGCTCGTTGTCGACGAAGCCTCGATGGTCGACCTCCCCACGATGTGCAAACTCATCGAAGCCGTTCCCCGCCACGCCCGTATCATCCTGCTCGGAGACCGAGAGCAACTCGCCTCAGTCGGCGCCGGTTCCGTCCTCGCGGACATCACATCTGGGATCGGAGAGCAAGGAATACGTTATTCGAGCGCACAACGTGAGCGCATCGCAACGGTCACCGAGGTCAACATCCCGACCGCGCTCTGCGACGAAACTGCGCCACCGATCGCCGACGCCATCGTCCACTTCGTCCAGCCCTACCGCAGTCGCGCGGACAGCGGCGTGCAGCAAGCAGCCTACGCCATCTCCGCAGGACGAATCGACGCGGCGACCGCCTGGCTGAGCGGCAAGCCCGCGGAAGGCCAGGGCCCCTACGAAGACCTCAGATCTCACGATCATGCGAGCAACCAGCTCGCGGACGCAGCCCTCGAGGTCATCCTGAACGGTTACGCGGGGCCCGGGAGCTACCTCGATCGCCTCGCGCAGGGGCCCCAGGACGGCGAGGAGAGCGATGCCTTCCTGAGAAACGTGCTCACCCGGCTCGACCGCATACGGGTCCTCACGGCGCACAGGGAGGGGAACTTCGGCGTCGCGGGGCTGAACGCGACCATCGAGGCCGCGCTGAGAGAGCGCGCTCCCGAGCGGTCGCGTCCTCGCGGTGAGGGGCCCCACTGGCACGGACGCCCGGTCCTTCTGGGCGAGAACCGATACGACCTGGGGCTCATGAACGGGGACGTCGGGGTCCTCGTCCACGAGCCGGACGGAGTTCGCGCCGTATTCCCCGGACGAGATAACGGCTCGGTCATACGACACCCCCTCGCGCAGCTTCCGCGCTGCGAGACTGTGTTCGCCATGACGGTCCACAAGAGCCAAGGCTCTGAGTTCGAACACAGCGTTCTGGTCCTGCCCAACAGCCAGAGCCCCATTCTGACGCGCGAACTGATCTACACGGCGCTGACACGAGCCCGCCGGCAAGTCACGCTCTGCGGGAGCGCCAGCATCCTGCGGCACGGTCTCGCACGGACGGTGACCCGCGCCTCCTCGCTTGGGACGCTCCTCTGGGGCGAGAGCGTGGACGATCCGACGGCACCCTCAAGCTAACGGTTGGCGCCGCACATCCCTTCAGCACTCTTCGAGGCACCGGCGGCGACGCGCTCACAGTCATTACCGTACGTCCGCCCGTCGCAACCACAGACCGGTCGATAGATTTCAGCACAGAACGCGGGGCGCTCGACACAGAGACCGCTCTCGCCGCTCTCTCCACACTGACCGGCCGCGAACTCGCAGACCTCGCCCTTTTCGCAGCCCCCGCCCTCGAAGCCGCCACACGCCCGCTGGCAGGTACCCGGCCTGGCGATGCTCGCACCAGCCACGGCCGCGGCACACAGGTTGGAGTAGGTCTGACCATCACAGCCGCACACCGGTTCCCACTGCGCAGTGCAGATCCCCTGAAACGCAGCGGAACAGACGCCCGGGCCCGAACAGTCACCCGCGGGCCTCGAACAGTAGGTGCCCTCGTCACGACATTCGCCCTCACCCTCGCAACGGGCGGGGTCTAATTCGCAGATGTCAGCACACCCATCCCCGGTCGAATCCGCGGGGCGTTCTCCGGCTGCGCAGCGGAGCAACCCGCCGCAGCCCAAGACTCGGGTCGCCTCGAAACGAAGATCGAGCCGAGGGACCTTGACCCGCACGATGCCGCGGCCGGACTCACAGTCCGGATCCGTCCGAAAACGGACACGAACGCCGCGGGCCAGCGCACCGCATCGCTTCCAGCTCGCCCTGACGCTCATCCCGCGCGAACGTTTTCGGACGCGTGACTTCGTCGCCGGACAGAGCGATTCGATCGAGACCTTCTTGCCGTCGACCACCAGCGTCAGCGGGCCGACCGTTTGCTCCCCGAACGGCAGCGACACGTCGGATTCGAAACGCGACCATTGGCAGTCCTTGGATGCCGCGGTCAACGGCGCGGTCAGGAGAAAGAGAGCAACCAGGGCTGCCCCGAGGGCCTTCTGTGACACCTTGTGGGACTCCGATGAGAGAGAACGGTCTGCTGTCGCTCATCGCCAAGAAGGAGCGCAGAATCAACCCTCAAATCGAGGATCTGTCACACAAGTGAGGCCGCGGGCGCGACCCATCGAACCACCAGCGAGCCGTTGCAATCGCAGTGGAATTCGTGCTTGTGCCAGGGCGTGCCCGTATTCGCGCTGGAGCGCCGGCCGGGTTTCCGCTGGCAAATCGGCCACGCCACGCGCACACTCGGCAAGAGCTTGGCAACCCGCGATCGAGCCCTGAGCGCTCGGCCGCACACCAGGACGCGAGAGGCACCAATGAGCGCAGCCGCCACCCAAGATCCGGAACTTCCGCGAGCGGGCGAGAGCACGATCAAGGACGAACTCGAGAAGCAGTTCAACGACTGGGATGACCTGCACATGGGGCCACGCGCCCACCTCCGAGCAGAGCGCGAGCGACTGGCAACACTCCGCTGGGAGCACCTTGAGGTGGAACCAGTGGGATCAACCCTCGGCGCGGAGATCTCCGGCGTCGACCTTCGCACGACGATCCCCGCCCCCGTGTTCGCAGAGATCGAACAGGCCTTGTGGAACTACAAGGTGATCTTCTTTCGCGACCAACCGCTCGACGCATCCGAACAGCTCGCCTTCGCTCGTCAGTTCGGAGACCTCGAGATCCACCCGATCATCCCACCAAACAGCGAATTCCCCGAGCTCGCACGCTTCGAGAAGTCTGAGAAGATGGGCGGGTACGAGAACATCTGGCACCACGACGTGACCTGGCGTGAGACGCCGTCCAAACTCGGGATCCTCCGGGCCGTAGAGGTCCCGCCGACCGGAGGAGATACCCTTTTCGCAGATATGGTCGCGGCCTATGCCGGCCTCGATGACGACTGGAAGAAACGCATCGCAGAGATGACCGTCGTGCATGATTACATGCGCGCCTTCGGGGCCGCGGTCCCCAAGGAGCAAAAGGCGGCCGCGCGCGAGCAGTTCCCGGAAGTGACCCACCCCGCTGTCGGAACTCACGAACAAACCGGCCAGCAATATCTCTACGTGAACCGCGCCTTCGTCGAGCGGATCGAAGGGAAGGCACGTGAGGAGAGCCTCGCAATCATCCATCATCTCGCTCGCCAGGCGGAGACGCCGGAATACCAGTGCCGCTTCCACTGGACGCAGGACGCTATCGCGATCTGGGACAACCGGGCGGTCCAGCACTATGCCGCCAGCGATTACTGGCCCGACACGCGCGTCATGGAGCGCGCGAGCGTGATCGGAAACCGACCCGCCGCGTAACGGCAGCAAACTCAGCCCCCCGCTTCACATGGAGAACCAACGACATGCATGATCTCGTGATCCGCGGCGGTACCCTGATCGACGGAACCGGCGGCCCCTCCAGCATCGGCGACCTCGCAATCGAAGACGGGCGCATCGTCACGGTCGGCGGCCAAGCCGGTCCCGCTCGCGAAGAGATCGACGCGACGGGGCTCCTCGTGACACCCGGTTTCGTCGACGTCCACACCCACTACGATGGACAGGTCAGCTGGGACCACCTGCTCGAACCCTCGATCTACCACGGCGTCACCACCGTCGTCATGGGCAACTGCGGGGTGGGTTTCGCCCCCGTGCGACCGGACCGCCACGAGTGGCTGATCGGCCTGATGGAGGGCGTCGAAGACATCCCCGGCACCGCGCTGGCGGAGGGGCTGACCTGGGATTGGGAGACCTTCCCCGAATATCTCGACTCGATCGAAAGCCGCCCCCACGCCATCGACTTCGCGGCGCAGGTACCACACGGTGCGCTTCGCGGATACGTGATGGGCGAACGCGGCGCAGATCATCGAGAGGTCCCCACCCCGGAAGAGATCCGTGAGATGGCACGACTCACAAAAGAAGCCATCCTCGCGGGCGCGGTCGGTTTCACGACCTCCCGCACGATCAACCACAAGACCGTCGAAGGGGAACACACGCCGAGCTACACCGCGACATCGGACGAGCTGTGGGGCATCGCCGAAGGAGTCCGAGAAGCGGGGCAAGGCGTCTTCGAGATCGTCGGAGACTTCCCAGATCTCGAGCCCGAGTTCGCGATGGTGCGACAGCTCTCCGAGAGAACGGGGCGCCCGCTCTCCGTGAGTGTTTCGCAGCTCAACGAGCGCCCCGAGGACTGGCGCCGCATGCTCGCGCTGATCGACGAAGCGAACGCCGAGGGCGTCCCGCTGCGGGCTCAGGTCGCGCCGCGCCCCGTGGGCGTCGTGATGTCGCTCGAGAGCACCTTCAACCCCTTCGTGGCCAACCCGTTGTTTGGGGAACTCGCCGCGCTCCCGATCGAACAACGGCGCGCGCGGCTGCAAGACACCGACATCCGCGCCCAGCTGATCGAGGGACCGCTCGCGATGCCCCCCGAGCGGCTGTTTCGCTTCGATGATCCCCCCAACTACGAACCCGAGGCGAGCGCGTCACTCGCCGCGCGAGCAGAGCGAGCCGGTGTCCAGGCGGCAGAGATCGCGCTCGACATCCTGCTCGAGGACGAGGGAACGGGCATGCTCTTCATGCCAGCCCTCAACTACGTGCACGGCAACGCCGACCACTGCTTCGACATGCTCACGAACCCGCACGCGGTACCGGGGCTCGGCGATGGCGGTGCGCACGTGAGCTTCATCTCTGACGCGAGCTTCCCGACCTACCTGCTCATGCATTGGGGTCGAGACCGAACACGGGGCGAGACGCTCCCGATCGAGTTCCTGGTGCAGCGCCAAACGCGAGACACGGCATCGTTGGTCGGCTTCGACGACCGCGGGGTGCTCGCGCCAGGCATGAAGGCCGACATCAACATCATCGACTTCGAGGCACTCTCGCTCCCGCGCCCCGAGATGCGCTACGACCTGCCGGCCGGCGGGAAGCGGCTCGTCCAACGCGCCCGCGGGTACCGCTACACGATCGTCAGCGGCGAGGTCGTCATTCGCGACGGGGAGACCACCGGTGCGACCCCGGGTCGTCTCGTCCGGGGGGCCCAGCCTGCTCCCGCGGCCAACGGCTGAGCCTCGCGAACGACTCAGCTCGACTCCCCTGCCAGCGCCTTCTCCAACGCGGCGAGTCGGGCGCCCGATTCGTCGTACCGAAGCGCATGAACGTTCGGCCGTGGCCCCTCCCAGCCAGGGAGCAGCCCGCGTTCATGGCACAGGAACTGTGCTTCGATGTTTTCGCCCGTGTACGCGTCTGCCTCTTTAGACGTCGCGAGCCACACGACCACCCGCGCGGTCGCCTCCGGCGGCGCTCCCCCCTCAAAACCGAACTCTTTCATGTCGGCCTCAATCCGCTCTGTCGTGGTCAGGCCCGGATGAACGAGGAACGAGCGGATCCCGTCGCGCTCGTGTTCGGCCTTGAGAAAGCCTGGGATCCGGTGCGCGCCGGCCTTCGAGATCCCGTACCCCATCCCCCAGCCGCCCTCACCCGCGGCGGCTGGCGGATCGCAATAGCCCGAGGCGGATGTCATCATTACGAAGGTCCCACCTCCCCCGCGCAACATCACCGGGAGAAAGGTCTTCGTGAGTTGGAGGGGGCCGAGGATGTTCGCCCGCAGGTGTCGCTCGATGAGCTCCAGCGGCGTGTCGAGGAGGCGATCCATGTGCCCCGGCCCGACATACCGGCCGTTGTGCACGACCAGATCGACTCGCCCCCACTCTGCCAACAGCGCCTCTGCGGCGCTGTCGAGCGAGGCGGGGTCCGTGAGGTCCGCCGGGACCGCGAGGGCGCGGCCACCCGCCGCCTCCACCGCGGCGACCGTCGCATCCAAGCTCCCAGGAAGCGGTGATGTGTCACTGAAATCGACGGTCGAGGAGTGCTCACGCTCCTCGCCTTCCCGCTGCGTCCGTGCGGAGACCGCGACGTCGAAGCCTGCGGCCGCGAGCTCGACCGCACAAACCTTCCCGATCCCCCGACTCGCGCCCGTCACGAACGCGACACGGCGCTCTCCCTGTGCCTGATCAGCCATCGACCCTCCTCCCTCCAAGCAACCATGTCATCTCGACCGGCCCCCAGCGTGGCTCATACGGCTTCGTCCGCCGACGCGCGCGCTGCCGCCCGTGCGTCCAGCTCCACTCGAATCTCGGCGTGCCGCTCGTCTGTGAGCTGATAGCCCATCAACAAGAAGAATCCGACCAGCACACAGGTCCCCGGGACACCGCCGAGCATCCCGGTCATCACGCTCTTCACGAGCTCCGTCTGCTCCTGGTTCGGGACGAAGCCCGTGTAGGCGAGCGCGCCGCCAGCCGCCATCGCCATCAGCCCACTCGCTGATTTGTACAGGAGATGATAGACGGCGTAGTAGCTGCCTTCTTTACGCTGCCCCGTCTGCAGCTCATCGTAGTCGACGATGTCGGCGACGATGGCGTAGCCGATCACCACGCCCGCGGCGTGCATCGTCCCCGTCAACGCGCTCGCCGAGGCCATGAGTACGAGATCTCCGTAACCGACGAAAAGGATCATGCTGTAGCCAATGAGTCCCACGATCATCGCGGCCTGCCACGTGCCCTTCTTCCCAATGCGACTCGCCAGCGAGGTCCACACCGGGATCGCCACGAACTGAGCGCTGATGTGCGCCAGGAACACCCAGGAGGTGTTCTCTGGCTGGCCAATCACGTAGTCCATAATGAACGGAGAGAGCACCGCCGAAGCCCCACCGCCCATATGCAGGATCAACACCATCGCAAAGACGACCCGCGCGTGCGGATTTCGGAAAGTGCTCGCGATGGCCTCAAAAGGGTTCGCGAGGCTCCGCCCCTGGTAGTCCTTTCGTTCACTGAGCCACGGCAGCGCGATCCCAACCGTCACGACGATCAGCAGGCTGGTCCCCAAGGTGATCCGCTCAGCCGCGGCGCGGGGGTCGTCCGTGTTCGTCAGGATCCAGATGAAACCCACCAGCGCGATCGCCGTCCCGGACACCGCGAAGAACTCCCGCCACGCGAAGACGTTTGTTCGCGCCGCGCCCGCGTCGGCGAGTTCCGCACCGAGCGCCTGGTGAGGGACCAGAAAGAGGGTCGTCCCCGTACTGAACCCGAGCATCGCGACGGTCAACCAGACGATGAGCCAAGCCCCCTCGAGGCCGGCCGGCGGTGCCCAGAGCATCCAACCAAACAGCGACAGGGGAAGCACCGAGAGCAACATCCATGGCCGCCTCCGGCCCCAGCGCGTCTGGGTTCGATCGCTCAGGTACCCGACGAGCGGGTCCGTGATCGCATCCCACACCCGCTGAAGCGCGAACAAGAGCCCCATTACGCCAATGTCGACGAGGAGGACACCGGTCGCGTACTTGACGATATATGCGGCGAACAAGACGTTCGCGGTCATCACTCCAAGGACCGGAAACCCATACGCGATATTCCGAAAGTTCAACACACCCCCCTCGTATCGTTGCCGTCGCTCTACCGGCGGCACAGGCTCTCGCCGCCGCACCACAAACATACCGCCCGAATCGCGACAGTGGCGGATTGCGGTACCGTACATCGGGATGTTGCTCTCGTATCAACGTCAGGACTCGGCGCTCACGCTTACCGATGGCCTCGCGGTCTACCACGAAGCTTACCCCCAGCTCATAACACCTCCCGCGAATGAGCCTGGACTTCGTGATTTCCTCAGTGCCTACGATCGCTTTCACATCGTCTTTGGCTTGACCACCTCAATCCGCGACGAAGCGATGGCCGACACCTGGACGTTCTTCGGGAGCGACATGTCGTGGCGAGAATACGCGCACTACCTGAAACATCCCCTGGTGAACAACATCCTCGCGGAGATCGGCTACTCGACCCTCTTGCGCCAGAGCACCCGTGGCCTCAACTCCATCTACCATGCGTGGAAACACGCGCGCCGTCAGACCGCGAAGTGGCCCTTCTGGAACAATGAGAACGATCTCACAGAGCCCATCTGCGACCTCCGGCGAGCGTTCGGCATCGAAGTCGTTTCGCTCGATGACACCTGAGCCCCGCCGACGATCGCGCGATGACGCGCCCCCGCGAGGGAGACAGAAGCCATACAGACGCGGGACAGCAACCAGGACAACCGCTCGTCACGATGTCCCCACGACCAGCTCAGCCGCTTCGAGAATCCGTCAGGAACGCCGCGGCTGACAAGGCGCGTGAGTTGACATGGCCGGACAGGCGCTCGATCAGCGTGACGCTCGCGTCTCCCGCAAACAGAACCGCCGCGTCGGAGTCTGGCGCCACCTCATCACGCGAGGAGTAGCGCTCGACCTCGAGACGACCGGCGCCGTCGTTGTGAAGCCGGGTGCGGACCGTAGGGTACGAAGCGAGCGGCGCCGCACGAACTGACAGGCGCTCCTCCGGCGAGACATTCGGCACATTGACGTTCAGCAAGGTCCCCGCGGGCTCGAGCTTCAACCACGACAGCGCGCGCACCGCGAGACGCGCTGCCGTCTCCCAATGCGTCGTCTGGTCGCCCAACGCGAGGCTCACCGCGAGACCGCTCCGATCGAAGTTGGCCCCCGTCAGCACAGCGCCAACAGTGCCCGAGTGATACACGGAGCGACCACAGTTCAGCCCCGCATTGATTCCCGAGACGATGCAGTCCGGCGGCGGACCAAATGCGCCCAGACAGGCGGTCCAGGTGCACAGCGCAGGTGGACCCTCGAGGGCAAACGAGCGCCCCTCGGGGAGGCCGTCGATGGGTCGCGAAGCGTAGTCAAACGCCTCCTCGCCCATCACGTCCCCCAACGCCGCCGCGGCCCCGCTCTGCTCGTGCGCCGGCGCGACCACCTGCACATGGTGTCCGTCCCGGTGGAAGCTCCTCGCCAGCCAGTGAAGACCCTCGGACTCGATCCCGTCATCATTCGTGATCAGTAGTCGCACACAGGCTCCCTCCAACTCCTACTTATTCGCCCACTCATCTTCGTGGAGGACATGTACAGCATCGAGCCGCGCGTGCCGAGCAGTCAACAGCGCTCGCGAAAGCGCCCAGATCTCTTCAGCCCAGCCGATCCCTGCGCCGGGGCTTCAGGCTAGACACCGGGTTCGGCATCCCGCATTCTCGAAAGCAAGATCGTCATCCTCTGGGAGTCCCCATGGCAAAGACAGTCGAGACCCACGAAGCGGACCGCGACGAACAAGCAAGGCCGGTGGACGTCGTGATCATCGGCGCCGGCTTTGCGGGGCTCTACGCGGTCTATCGCTTCCGGGATCAAATGGGGCTGGAGGTCCAGGCCTACGAGACCGGTGATGGCGTGGGCGGCACCTGGTACTGGAACCGATACCCCGGGGCACGCTGTGACTCCGAGAGCTTCTATTACTGCTTTTCCTTCGATCGGGAACTCGCGCAGGACTGGGAGTGGTCTGGCAAATACCCCGAACAACCCGAGATCGAAGGCTATCTGAATCACGTCGCCGACCGCTTCGCGCTCCGCCGGAGCATCCAGCTCTCCACGCGCGTCACGAGAGCCCGCTTCGACGACGCGACGCACAGATGGGAGGTCGAGACCGAACACGGCGAACGCGTTTCCGCTCGCTACCTCATCAGCGCAGTCGGATGCCTCTCCGCGGCGAATCTGCCGGAGATCTCGGGACGCGATCAATTCGAAGGCGAGCTCTGCCACACCGCTCGCTGGCCGAAAGACGGAATCGACTTCAGCGGAAAGCGTGTCGGGCTCATCGGCACCGGCTCGACCGGCATCCAGGCGACCCCGGTCATCGCCTCTCAGGCGGACCACCTCACCGTATTCCAGCGAACACCGAACTTCACCGTACCTGCGCGGCACGCTGCGTTCGCCCCAGAGGACCAAGCCGCGATCAAGCGCGACTACGACGACATCTTCAAGCGCACGCGCGAATCTCCAGCCGGCTTCCCCTACTTCCCGATCGACCGCAGCACACACGACGTCCCGCCCGAGGAACGCGAGACGATCCTCGAGGGGCTCTGGGAGGAAGGCGGATTCAAGTTCCTGTGGGGGGGCTTCAACGACCTCACGCGGGATCCGGCGGCCAACGAGATCGCCTCGGAGTTCATTCGCAACAAGATCCGCGCGACCGTCGAGGACCCCGAAACCGCCGAGCTTCTCTGCCCAACGTGCCACCCGTACGGATCGAAGCGCCCCCCGATCGACACCGACTACTACGTAAGCTTCAACCGTGACAACGTAGACCTCGTCGACATCAAGACGCACCCGATCGAAGAGATCACGGCGACCGGCTTGCGCACCGCCCAAGAAGAATACGACCTCGATGTCCTCGTCTTCGCCACGGGCTTCGACGCAATGACCGGTTCGCTACTGAAGATCGACATCGAGGGGAGCGGCGGAGTACGGCTCGCCGACACCTGGCGCGATGGCCCGCGAACGTTCCTCGGGCTCCAAATCGCGGGCTTCCCCAACCTCTTCACGGTCACCGGTCCAGGCAGCCCATCCGTACTCACCAACATGCCCGTCGCGATCGAGCATCACGTCAATTGGATCGCAGACTGCGTCAAGTACATGACAGACAACGGCCAAACGTGCGTGGAGGCGACACAGAGCGCACAGGACGCGTGGGCAGACCATGTCGCGGACATCGCAGCCGGATCCCTGATGGCAAGCAGCAACTCCTGGTACGTCGGCGCGAACATCCCCGGCAAACCCCGCGCCGTCGCGCCCTACACGGGGGGCCAGCCCCAGTACCGAGCCCGCTGCGACGAGGTCGTCGCGTTTCGCCCCTGAACTTCGCCCGCACCACGCGCCCGCGAGAACGCACCGCTCACATGCCCCCCCAGGCGAACAGCGCCGAATCGATTACCGGGAACAGCCAACCCGCGAAGCGCAGCGCGCGAAGCCCGCGCTTGATGGAGACCGCGTCGTTGAGGTGCGGGAAGGGCTCGTCCGGTTCCGGAAGCCCTAGGAAGTGACACAACGGGCCCCACCCCTCCGTCACCCCGAAGACTAGCAAGTGCTCTGGCGGGACCTGTTGCTTCACCCGCGCGATGTGCTCACGGAAGATCCGTTTGCGACCTCGGGCTCCTCGAACCGACCCGCGAAGGTGCCCTCCCTGACCGTCGCCGCGACAATCCGGTTGAAGCGACCCAACGGGGGGACCATCCGCTCGAGCCCGCAGGGGAGCGCGTTTGACGCGGCAGAGATCGTCTCCTTCACGCTGGTATACCACCGGTCTTCGTCGCGTACCGTGAGGACGACCAGGGCATCCGGGTAGTAATCGACCAGCGCCTCTACGTGGTCGCAGGCAGGCCAGTCACACGCCGCTTTGTACCCCTCGAAGAGGTGGTCCGAGTCCGGCGCGGCCCCAAGCGCGACCGCGTGCCAGGAGACCACCTGCTCCCGAGAGCGTGCGACCTCCTCCATGTGGTGACAACGCTCGTAACCGAGACGCTCGAGCGCCCGTTTGAGCGAGAGCGTGCCCGTCCGTCCAACCCCTGCATCGATCACGTCGAGACCTATTGCGCCAAATTAGCAACTCGAGATGCTCGCTCTCATCCCTTTGAAACCAGGACTCACTCGTCAGCGGACCCGGTCCGGTGGTAAGCTCGCGACGTTCCTAAGCATGGTTCGCTGAGCGAGCCATCACGCAACCCCTGAAACCGCAAGGAGAACGAGAGCATCATGGATGAAATCAAGGGAAAGATCGGGCTCGTGACCGGCGGGGGGAGCGGGATTGGTCGAGGGATCTGCCTGGCCCTCGCTGAAGCGGGCGCGGACGTGCTCGTCGCGGACATCGACCTCGATAACGCCACCACCGTCGCAAACGAGGTCTCGAGCCAAGGCGTTCGCGGCGTCCCGGTGCATGTCGACGTGACGCAAACAGACTCCGTAGCGGCACTCGAAGAGACCGCGTGCAATGAGATGGGCGGGGTCGACATCGTCTGCAACAACGCGGGCGTCTACCT
>Ga0315331_10001449_pt1 | contig 17776 bp, 13 predicted proteins | sample M160m34915metaG_FD_203456 | JGI IMG/M metagenome (GOLD analysis project Ga0315331, IMG submission 203456) | Ammonia-oxidizing marine archaeal communities from Monterey Bay, California, United States - M1 60m 34915 | ecosystem: Environmental > Aquatic > Marine > Intertidal zone | place: USA...
AACGCTCGGGAGATACCGTGGGCATCACGTCAGCCTGACGAGAGACCCGCGCGGTGGAACCCGATTTGCGCCTGGGGGACGTTCACCCGTTGAGGCGAACGGTGCGCAGTATATAGGAATTTTGGTGAAGAATTACCACTGTTTACGGCACCGCGGGGTGACTCATGGTCAGTTCGCCTGCCGTGGCTTTGGCATCGACTCAGTCGATATGGAGGTCGCCAATGGCGGCGTCGACCGGTGGAGTCTCCTCTCCGTCGATCGCTACCCGACTTCCCGTCTGCGCGATCGCGATACGGGGGGTAGAACCTACGCTTCCTCCCGTGGCCCGGATCTCGCCGCCGCCCATCTCGGGCCGGTCGGTGAAGGCGAGGAACGGGACGTGGGCGATCTCTCGGACCTCGACGCCGTCGAGTGAGACGGTCGAGCCGTTCTTTGCGGTAGCCGCGATGCTGGCGTCGGAGATGATCAGGCCCGTGGCAGAGAGGGTCGCGCCGTGGGTCGCTTCGATCGCTGTCGCGTGGATCTGTCGTAGCGTGCCCCCCGTGAGCTCGACGCGCGCTCCCCGCGCCTCGATCCCGTTTCGTCCCGCGCCTTCGACCCGCAGGTCGGATACGAAGGCATCCGTGCCCTGAATCGTCAGGGCGGTGCCTGCCGTGTCCGACAGCGCGAGCTTCTCCGCGTGGAGCGTCGTCTCGATCACGGCCAGCGCCGCATCCGCTCCCGGTGCCGTGATCTCGACGGATTGCATCCGAACGGGCGCGCGACGGATGGTCACGCTGGCAGGCAGTCGCCACCCGGGGCGCTCGATACCCTCCGCACCCAGGATGGCTGCATGCGACCAGGTGGATTCCCGGCGGGCTCCGAGCATGGCGATGCCTCCCCACGGCGCTCCGCGTCGCTTCGGCGTGCCTCGCAGGATGATCGGCTCCTCCGCGGTCCCCAAGAGATCGAGCGGCCCGCTGGTGATGAGACCACTGCGTGAACCGAACACGAGCTCCGTTCCTGCTCCAATGACGAGCCCGGTCCCGGGTGGCATCACGAGGGAGCCTTCGACCGCGAAGCGTCCGGGCTGGATGCGTAGGGCGAACTCGTTCGGGACCCGGCTGAGGAACGGATGACGCTCGAGCGCTTCGTTGAGCGTCGCCGTCGGGACGGGGTGTCGATCGAGCGCGCCAGGTGACTCCCGTGCCGTGAACAGGTGCTTGCGCGGATCGCCCGCGATCCGCGCGACGCCATGGATCGTCTCCGGGACGGCGGCGACCTTGGGTTGCCGGTAGCGGACGCGCACGGGGCGCTGGGGCTGGCCGGCGGCCGTAGGCGCGAGACGGATCGGGAACGTGACGCGAGAGGCGAGCGTCACCGGAGGGGCTTGCTCGTCTGCGCGCTCGGCTTCGCCGTGGCGGAGGGTCGTAATCGAAACCGGAACGGGCAGAAGGTTATGCAAGTCGAGGAAGGAGCCCTCGGCGTCGTCGCCCGCATAAGCAGTCACCACGCGCGGGAGCGCGGGGGCACCACGGGCGAAGCTCCGGACGAACCAGGTGTCGCTCGTCGGGTCGATGTTGGCGAGCGTCGAAAGCCGCTCCACGAGCGCTTTCAGCGAGACGGCGCGCGTAAAGGGCGCCTGGGCTTGTAGCCTCAGTAGGGTCTCTGCCTGCTCGGCCTGAAGCGCTTCGTAGGGTTCGCCAGGAAGGTCATCGACGCCGAGCTGTGCGGCGAGGAGCCGGAGCTCTCGCGCGAAGTTCTGCCGGATCGCGCTGTCGTCGAGGAGTCGGCTCCCCAAGGCGGTACGCGGCGTGATCAGCTCCGTCCCTGTCGCCGGGTCGGGCACCTCCCCGACCGCGAGAACCGTCCGCGGCAGGGCGGGGATCGGGGCGAGTCGTGCCGTGAGGCCATCGAGATAGAAACGGGCGCGGGTCCAGTGGACACTCGACGCATCTCCCCAGAGCTCTGCGTACGCGAGCCAGCGTGCCGTAGCTGGGACGTCGAACACCTCGTTTGCGGGGAGGTCGCCACGAAGGAACCCGCGCAGGAGCGCGACCGCGGTACGGGCATCTCGGTCCTCGGGGTTGGGCGCTGCGGTGATGGCGGCGGTATAGGGATTGTCGAACGGGCCGGTGCGCCCGTTGTCGCGCAGGGCTTTCCAGTACGCGCTGGTGTCGAAGCTGACGACCGGGGCGGCGTTGCGGCCGCTCGATTCGAGGAGCTCGGGGGAGGGCAACTCGATGAGCGCCGCGAGCCCGAGCGGGTCGCCGTTGATCGCGACTTCGACGAGGTCCGTCCGCGGGGCGGCGAGGCCGGCCTCCGAGAGCTGTCTTGCAGCGAGCAGGGGGATCGGAGCGCCGACCGCCTGTGGCGCGAAGAGGGCGAAGCGCCGCATCCCGTTGATATGGGCATCTCCTTGGACCTGGATTTCCATCGACCACAGGCTCCCCGTGAGATGCCGGGGGTCGGGCCCGATGAGGCGGAGTTCGATCGGGACGCTGGCGTCGGCGAGGGCGATCGAGCCCGCCACGAAGTCCGACTCCTCGGTGATCAACATGCCGTCGGCGAGCGCTGCGTCTCGTTTCGTGTGGAGCCGGTGGAGATGTTTGAACTTGATGTCGATCCGGAGCGAGTCCACCGGGGTCGCGGTGAGCTGCGCTTGCACGAAATTGCGCAACGCGGCACCCCACTGTCGCGGGCTCGCCTGGAGCGCGTGGGGTCCCCCGAGGATCAGTCCGACGATGAGGGGCAGTGAGATCGCGGCAGTGGTCACCAACGCGAGTTGGCTGATTCGCAGGCGACGCACGCGTCGCGCTCGGCGTAGGCGTGCCGCCTCTCGCTGTCCTCGCGACGTATAGACCTTCATCGCGCCGTCAGGGCAGCGGCGCGGTTGAGGCGATGGGGCGAGGCCGGCAGATCTTTTGAGACGCGCTGGGGCATCGCTGCGCTCCGGGAGAGGGTGTCGGACAGGGGTCGCGAGAGTAGCTTGCGGAAGGCTCGGAGGCCGCGTCGCCTCGCCGAGCCGGTCACTCGCCGAGCAGTTCGAGCACCTGCTCGACGACGTAACGGCGTTGTGGTGCCCCTACGCCCGGGTGCACGGGCAGCGCGAGGGTTTCGCGGGCGGCGCGCTCCGTCTCGGGCAGCGGGGTGTCACGCGCAGAGCGCGGCTGAAAGCCGTCCAGCCGGTGCAACGGCGTGCGGTAGTAGCGGCCGGTCTCGACGCCTCGTTCGGCGAGCGCGGCGGCCAACGCGTCACGCTTGTCCCCGGGGACGCGGACCACGTAGTGGTGGAAGGCGTGCCGCCCGTGTTCGCTCGGGCGGTGGGGGACCTCGAGGCCGCGGTCGTGTGCGCCGGCGCTCGCGAAGAGTTCGTCATAGTCGTCGGCTATGGCGTTGCGCGCTGCGACCTGTCGTCCAAGCCCGGGGAGGAGGACCTGCAGGGCGGCGGCCTGGAGTTCATCGAGTCTCGAGTTGAAGCCGATTCCAGAGGGGCGGTCGATGCGTTCGGTCCCGTGCGCTCGCAGGGACTGGATCGTCGCGGCCCGCTCAGGATCACTCGTTGTCACGAGACCGGCGTCGCCGAGGGCACCCAGGTTCTTGGTCGGGTAGAAGCTGAACGCGGTGAGCTCACCGGAGGCACCCGGAGGCGAGCCGCCGGGGTCGTCGCCGCCGAGCGACTGCGCAGCGTCGTGGACGAGCGCGGCGCCATATCGGTCGGCGACCGCGCGTAGCGCTGCGCCGTCCGGGCAGTAGCCGAACAGGTGGACCTGTACGACCGCGCGGAGCGCGGTGCAGCTGCGCGCGGCGACCTCAACGCTCGCTGGGTCCAGCGTCAGGCTCCGTGCGTCGACGTCGGCAAAGACGACCTCTGCGCCAAGCCGACTGACCGCCGTCGCGGTCGAGATGAAGGTCAACGAAGGGACGATGACCTGATCGCCCGGGCCGACCCCGAGCGTCATCAACGCGAGGAGCAGCGCGTCGGAGCCCGAAGCACACCCAACGGCGTGCTGGGCACCCGTCAGGTCTGCCATCGTGGCCTCGAGCGCCTCGAGTTCGGGGCCGAGGACGAACGCTCCCCGGTCGATGACGCGCGCGATCGCGGCATCCAATTCCTCGCGCACGCTGGCGAGGCGGTAGCTGAGGTCGATCAGGGGAACATGCACGGCGGTAGGATACCGCGGCCCCGCGCGCGCGGAGTTTGCTCTTCTCGCCTGAGTAGGCTTGGATGGAGGGGTGCCTCCGTTGACTCGCCTCCCGTCACTCCGTGGACCGCTGTCACCCGCTGCCGCTTGGTCTTCGGATTCTTCGCAGCTCGACCTCTGGCGGGTTCGCCTCTCGTCGCCGAGACCGGAAGAGCTGTCGATCTTGTCAGGAGACGAGCGGGATCGCGCAGGGCGGCTGCACGCTCGCGGTCGGAGCGCGTTCGCCGCTTCGCGCCTCGCGCTCCGATGTGTCTTGGGGCGCTATGTCTCACGCGCTCCGCAGTCGTTGGTCTTCGAGTACGAGGCGCACGGGCGCCCGGCACTCAAGGGCGCTGCGGGGCTCGACTTCAACCTGAGTCACTCGGGAGATTTTGCGGTGATCGCGGTGGCGGAACGCGCGCGGGCGGGGGTGGACCTCCAGAAGTTCGACCGCGCGCGAGATCATTTGCAGATCGCGGGCCGTTTCTTCGCGAGCGCGGAGAACGACGTGTTGGCGAGGCTGGAGGGCGAGGCCCAGGTCAAGGCCTTCTACCGGACCTGGGCGTGCAAAGAGGCGTACGTGAAGGCTCTCGGCACCTCGATCGCGGTGCTTCCGTCGACCGCGTTTTGTTTCGACTTCACCGATGCGGAGGTCCGGCTCGTCCAAACGGCCTGGACGGAGAGTTTCGAGGACTGGCAGTTCGGCTTGCTCGACGCCCCAGACGACTACGCCGGCGCACTTTGTTGGTCGGGGGTGCCGAGCGGGTTTCGCGCCTTCGACTTCGAGCCGGGGCGCTCGCTCGACACCCTTGCCGCGAACTGACACCGCGACCTCGTTGCTCGTCTGGCTCTTGGCGCTGCCGATCCTGGGGGTCGGCCTGGGTTGGGGCGTCGATCGCGACGTCAGCCTCATCGCGGGCGATCGCATTCTGCGAGGCGAGTGGCCTTACCAGGATTTTTGGACGCTCTACGCGCCCGGGAGCGGCTTCGCGGTCGCCGCGACGTTCGCGGTCTTGGGGCGCGAGTTGCTGGCTGTCCACGGGGTGGCCGTGGTCCTTGCGAGTCTGTCCGTCGCAGCTTTCTACCGACTACTTCGCGCAGTAGGCGCGATCTCGCCGGTGGCTGTGGGCGGGGCCGCCGTCTTCACGTTCGCGATCTGGACGCCTTCGCCTCCGATCGACTCCTACGCGGTGACGCGCTTGCTGCTCCTCGTGGGGTTCGAGCGTGTCCTGGCTGCGCTGCGTGGTGACACCTCGCGTCCCGCGTGGGCTGCGGGATGTGCCTTCGGTCTAGCGGCCTGGTTCAAGCATGACGTCGGGGCCTATGCTGCCTTGGGGAGCGCATGCGCGCTCTGGCTCGCGGCGGGGCGCGGAGCGTGGCTTCCCCTGCGAGGCTTGGCCTTGGGCTGTGCGGTCTTCGTTCTGCCGGCTTGTGTCGGGGTGGCCCTGATCGGTGGCGAAGAGGCCTGGCAGAGCCTCCTGCTCTTCCCAGCGACAGACTTTGCGAGCGTCCGGGGGGAGGCCTATCCCAGCTTCTGGCGCCCATCACTCGTTGGATGGGAAGGCGCTGGGGCGTCCTCTCTTTCGGGACTCTACGCGCTCGGCAGGGCGGTCCTGGCGTTGGCTACCTGGGGGCAAGCCGTCCTTCCCGAGCTGTTGTTCGTGGGCTGGCTGGTCCAAGCCGTGGTGCGCCGCCGTGTTTGGGGGGGCGAGTGGCTGGCCGTTGCGTGTCTCCCGCTCTTCTGGGGGGCTGCACACGTCCAGCAGAACACGCACCTCACCTCGATGGGGATCCTGTGCGCGGTCTTGCTCGTGCAATGGCGTGACCGGGAACAGGTCGGGGTCGTGCGCGGCGCGCTGCTCGCCGTTGCGGCCGCGCTTGCGGTGTCGTTCGTGGCGCCATCGGCGGTCGCGTTTGCACGGATGAGCTTGGAACAGCGAGACGGCGTCACGCTCGACCTCCCCGGTGCACGTGGGATCCGGGTCTCGCGGCGCCAGGCGGAGGTCTATCATGCGATCGTTCCGCGGCTGCGCCGTGAGGTCCCCGTGGGCGAGGCGATCCACGTGTCGCTCGCAAGGCATGACGCGGTCATCATCGGGGACCCCCGCTTCTACTTCCTCGCGGACCGTTCGCCGGCGACGCGCTATCACGAGCTCCACCCCGGGGTCGTCGATCGTGACGATGTCCAGCGGGAGATGGTCGACGCGCTCGAGCGAGCGGGTGTTCGCTTCGTCGTCCGTTGGCGCTTTGGCTGGCCCGATTCGAGACTCGACGAGATCTTGGCCCGTCGCCGCCGCGACCTCCCCGCGGTTGGCGCCCGGAGGCTTGACGACTATTTGAACCGCCACTTCGAGGTGGTCGAGCGGCACGGCGAGTTCGACCTGCTGCGTCGCCGCAGCGCGCGTTAGAGGTCGTTCGACGTCAACGCCGCCGTGTAGCAGGCGAGGCCCTCGAGCGTCGCGCCCAGGTGTTCCGGTGCGGCCCCGCTGAGCTCGATCGGGGCGTCCGTCATGGCGAGCGGCGTCTGCGTTCGGGCCACGACGGCGGGCTCGCCATCCAGGAATACACGGGCAATCTGGCCCGGCGTCAGGGTCGCAAAGGTCAGGGCGACGTCATGTTGGCGTCGCGGGGTGAGCGTTCGGGTGCTCGTCCATGACTGTGTCTGGTCGGCGGCGGTGGTCAGCGTGAGAACGAGGTGCTGTTCCGCGTCCAATGACAGCCCCCAGGTCGGTCGCCGGCCGACGACGCGTTGCTGGGTGCCGGTCCGCTCGAGGCGCAACCGGAAACGGCAGGAGAAGTCCTGGGTCTCGCGGTCGAAGGGCGGGGCGACGGAGAGGCGCGCGGCCCCGGGTGCGTCGAAGCGGAGCGACCCGTCAGCAGCGCCGTCCTCGGCCGTCGATCGGTCGACCTGGGTGGGTCGACGGCTCTTCGCGGTCCGCCAGGCGTCGTATTCGCGCTGAAGTCGTGCGGTGATCTCGGGCCTCGCTGCGCGTAGATCCTGGTGCTCTTGGGGGTCCTGTGCGAGGTCGAACAGCGAAAGGTCTTGCCCGTCGAGCACGAGCTTCCAGCGGCCATCGCGCACCGCGAAGTGTTCGAGGTAGCCCGCGGCCCCCTCGGCTGCGGGGAGGCTGCCGTCCGTCGGTTTGAATTGCCAGATCAGCGGCTCCTGGCGTCGGAACGTCCCGCCACCGAGCGCGCCGGCGAAGCTCTCGCCGTCGAAGGGCGGCTGTGGGCCGGTGCGGGGTGGCTCCCCGAGGAGCTCGAGGATCGTCGGGAACAGGTCGTGCGTCGCCGTCACGCTGGGGTTGCGCGCCGCCTGGCTGGTGTGTCCCGGCCAGCGGATCAGGAGCGGGCTCCGGATCCCACCCTCGTAGAGGTCCTGCTTGTAGCCCCGGAGAGCCCCGCTGCGGCCGCGGTGGGAGGCCTGGGCTCCGCCGTTGTCGCTGCTGATCAGGACAGCGGTGTGGGGGCCGAGGTCCAGCTCCTCGATCGCAGAGAGGACCCTCCCGATCTGCTGGTCGACGTAGCCAAGGAGCGCCGCATAGCGACCTGCTGTCGTCGTCGGGTACTTCTGTGCCCACTCCTGCGGGGGCTGCAACGGGACGTGAGGCGCGAAGTACCAGAGGTTCAGGAAGAATCGATCGTCTCGATGTGAGCGCAGGTAGGCGATTGCCTGGTCGGTGATGCGTTTGGTGAGATGTTCGGCAGGTTGCGGGGGGACGGCGACGCCATCCGCGAATGTCTGGGTTCGCTCGTAGCCGCGCCAGGTCCCCGTGGTCCAGGTGGTCTCGAAGCCCTTCGCGTCGGGCAGATACTCGGGGCTCTGCGCGCCAAGGTGCCACTTGCCGATGTGTGCGGTCGCATAGCCCCGCTCGCGCAGCGCCTCTGCGAGCATGGGGGCACCTGTGGGGATGCCGTGTTGTGAGGTCCTTCGGATGATGCCGTTGATGCCATAGCGGGCGGGGACCTGGCCGGTAAGGATCGCCGCGCGCGTTGGCGAGCAGACGGGCGCGCTCGCGTAGAACTGGTCGAAGGTCTCATTCGCGGCGGCAAACGCCTCGATCGAGGGCATTGAGACGGCGTACGTTTCGCCGTAGGCGGCGAAGTCGCCGATGTCCGCGTCGTCAAGCAGGATCAGGATAATGTTGGGTTGCGCGGAGGTCGCCGGAGCGCCGGTCGCAGGGGTGGCGAGCGCGATCAGACACGCGAGCAGGGGCGCGAGCCGCAGGGGGCGCGTCATCCTTGTTTCCTCCCGCCCTCTGGCTCTCCGGTCCAGTAGCCCATGCACTCGCCAAGGCTCCATGCGCAAAGAAGAAGCGCGACGAGCGGCAAGGGCGCTCCGGTGCCGGCCCGTTTGCGCAGCCACGCGCGCCGTAGGTGACGAATGAGTAGCACGAGGGGGAGCGCGGTGGACAGCAGAGCGAACAGCGCGCGGCGCGTCGTGGAGATCTCTTCGGTTCGCTTGCCCGCGTAGAGCCGACCCCACGTATAACGCTCGGCCAGGCTTTCGGTCAGGGACAGGGGGCCGCGTCGTTGCTCGACCACGACGTTTGGTGTGAGCCACAGTGTGCCCCCGCGCCTCGCGATCGCGCCGTGCACTGCGGTCTCGTGGTACGCGTTCTCCCAGGTCTCGGTGACTTCGTAGAGCGCGGCTCGTTTGTATGAGACGTTGACGTCGCTGACGTACTCAGCGGGGCCTTCCTGGAGGGGCGCCTCGTAGCGGCCAAAGTCACAGCAGAAGACCGCGCGTGCGACGGCGCCCTGGTTGCCGTTCTCGATCGCCCCCCCGATCACCGCGTGCGGGGTGTCGCGATGGGCGGCATCGATTCGTTCGCACCAGTCGGGGGCAGGACATGCGTGGTCTTCGGTCAGCGCGATGACCGGCGCCCGGGCCGCCTGGAGGCCGGTAGCCCGTCGGCGGTCGTACGCCAGATGTCGCGCGCCGTCGGTGTAAGAGGACGCCCGCGCTGGGGCGTTGGGGACGCGTGGGAAGATGACGTCGGGGTACGACTCGATCCATCGCGCCGCGTCGGGGAGAGTGTCGTCGAGCGGGACGATGACCTCAAAAGGCGGAGCATCGCGCTGCTGCGCGAGCGCAGCGAGGCAAGCTTCTAGATGCGGCGAGCCGCTCGTGACCGTGATGACCACACTAAGCCGTAGGGGAGAGGTCTCGCTCATCGCGAGTAGCCCAGCGCTTCGAGTCGCGCGCGCGTTTCGGGGCTCGGGGTACGCGGCGCGCGACCTGTGTCCGCTGGAAACGCGGGCTGGCTGCGCTGCCAGCGATCCAGCGCGCTGGCGAGCTCATCGAAGACCCGGGGGTAGCGCGCGGCGACGTCCTCTTGTTCATCCGGGTCGTGGACGACGTCGTAGAGCTTGGCCGACCCCTCGTCGGAGCGGACGAGCTTGAAGCGATCGTTGCGGACGGCGCGCAGGGGTTGGGCGAGCGCAGCCAGACGTGCGGCGGGAGCGCCAGCCTCCCGCATCCGCGCGAGGTGATCGAGGTAGGGGTCTCCTTCAGCGAAGATGTGGCGCCGGGGTGCTTCGTCCGGTGACGCCAGGTCTCGCCCCACGCCGACCGAGATCGTCGTGGCGCTTGCGGCGAGGGCGCCGCGGACGGTGGCGGGGATGTCGACGGATTGGCACAGGTCCGTCCGCTTCTGGCCCGCTGGGAAGCGATCGGGGAGGCGGATGAACAGGGGAACCCGGATGAGGTGATCGTTGAGCGCGAAGATGTGGTCGAAGCGCCCGGCTTCTCCGAGGTTCTCGCCGTGGTCGGCGGTAATCATCAGGAGGGTGTGCCGCGGGTCGAGGCGACGATCGATCGCGTCGAGGATTTCACCGAGCCGCTCATCCTGGTAGCGCACCTCGGCAGCGTACAACGCGCGGAGGGTGTCGAGGTCTCCTGCGGAGAGGGCACCGCGCGCCATCGCTTGGGGCCCGTAGAAGCGCGACGCGGTGAGCGTCGCGGCGATGTAGCCCTCGTCTGTGGTCGCTTCGTGTCGCTGTCGTGCCGGTGGCAGGTGTCGCCAATGCGGTTCCAGGAGGTTGATGAACAACAGGAGGCCGCTCTTTTCGTCTCCGTGCGCGCGATCGCGCAGGAATGCCTCGACCTCGCGCGCGGTCTGCGTGGCGCCCTCGTCGATCCAGCGGGCAGGTCCGCCTAGCGCGGCGAGGGGCTTGCGGATCGTCAGCGTCGAGAAGGGTGACGTCACGTGGCGGAACAGCTCGAAACCCTGGTCGAGGTTTGCCCACCCGAGGTAGGGGTTGGAGACGAACGCGGCGGTCCGGTAACCGGCCTGTGCCATCCCCTCGGCGAGCGTTGTGAAGCGGTCGGCCAGCTCGGGATCACGCTCGAACGAGGCGCCGTGACTCCGCGAAAAGAGGCCGGTAAACAGCGAAGCGTGTGTGGGGACCGTCCACGAAGCCGTAGCGAAGCACCGTTCGAAGGAGACAGCGCTTTGCGAGAACGCGTCGAGGCGGGGGGTGAGGTCAGGCGCTCCGCCAAGGGCGCCGATATGATCGGCGCGGAGCGTGTCGAGGACGATCAGCACGACGTTGCGCACCGGTGCGTGCAGCGCGCTCGCGGCGGGCGAGGCGGGCAGCCGAGGGGCTTCGTAGCGACTGGCAGCGAACCCTGTCGCGATGAGCGGCGCCCCGATGAGGCTCCCGATCGCGATCGCCTCGATGCGGCGCGCGCGCGGGTGGTCTGTCGACGCCTCGCTGCGCGCTTGGCGCCGAGCACCCCAGCGCCAGCCCGCGAGGCCGAGGCCCAGGCCGACGGGCACCGCGAGGAGGACCCAGAGCAGTACGGTGGCGCCCGCGACCCAGGGCTCGAGACCGCCCCCGTGGAGGGCCACGTCCGCGAACCCCAGCAGGGCAGCGGCGCCGAGCGCCGCCAGCGCGGCGCCCCGCGCTGCCTTGTATTGCCCGAGGCGGTTCATTGTGTGCGTCGACCCGTCGCTTGGGGTGTTCTGCGGCGTCCGAAAGGACGATAGAGAGAGTCGCGTAGTCGAGCCCGGATGCTGCCCCGCGGGGAGATGGCTCAAATCCGGCGCTTTCGAATCGGCGGTAACTCCCCGGGGGCGGGGCGTCCTACTATGACGGTCGGGTTCTGGAGGGACGAGTGAACGAGCACAGCCTGGCCGTCGTGATGCCTGCCTACAACGCGGCCGGGCTGCTCCCTCGGACGCTCCGCGCTGCGCTTGATGCCGCCGCGGGCGGCACCGTGCTCGTGGTCGATCCGGGGTCGACGGACCGGACCGCTGCGGTGGCCGAGGAGCTCGGCGCGACCGTCGTCCGGCTCCCCTTGCGCGCCGGTCCCGCCCGCGCGCGCAACATCGGGGTCGCGCATGTCGAAGCTGACATCGTGCTCTTCGTGGACGCGGACTGCGCGCTGGCGGAGGACGTGGTCGCGCGTGTCCGTGGAGCGTTCGAGGCTGAGTCAGAGCTCGTCAGTTTGACGGGCTCCTATGACAGCGCCCCGTCGGACCCCGGATTCTTTTCGCAGTACATGAACCTGCGGCACTACTACACCCATCACCGGGCGCGTCGGACGCCCGCGACGTTTTGGGCGGGCTGTGGCGCGGTGCGCCGTGACGCGTTCCTGGCCGCAGGGGGGTTTGATGAACGTCGGTTTCCTCGACCGCAAATCGAAGACATCGAGCTGGGGTACCGCCTGCGCGCTGCTGGAAACACCCGTCTCGACCCCAGCCTTCAGGTCACGCATCTCAAGCGGTGGACGCTCTGGAGCACGGTATACACCGACGTCGTCGAACGTGGGATCCCGTGGGCGCAGTTGATGCTCGAACAGGAAGGCGTGCCCGATGACCTCAACCTGAGGCTGTCGCAACGCGTGGCCGCGGCCTTGGCGCCCCTGGCCCTGCTCGCGATCCCGGCCTTACTCTGGTCGGCCGCCACGGCTCGCTGGCCTCTCGTGATCGCTGGATTGCTGCTGTTGGGTTGTTCGGTCGCGCTCCAGCGTGGCTTCATCGCGGAGCTCCTCCGCCTGCGCGGGGCGAACTTCGCGCTTCGGGCTTGGCTCTTTCACCAGGTGCACCTGACCTATAGCGGCGTGGTCTTCTGTGGCTGCTGGGTGCGCCACCGTTTCGGCTCGCCGGCTCGATCTCGGAGCGCCGCTTGATGCGACTAAAGCCTGGAGTCGATTCCGTAGTCGTCCTCGGCGGCGGGCCGGCCGGCCTGGCCGCTGCGACAGAGCTCGCGAACCAAGGGGTCGAAGTGTGCGTGCTCGAGCGGGCGCCTTGGGTCGGGGGGCTCTCTCTGACTTGGGAGCACGAGGGCTTTCGCTTCGATCTCGGCGGGCACCGCTGGTTTACAAAGAAGGAGTGGCTCGATCAGTGGTTTCGGCGCTTGATGGAGGGAGAGCTGGTCGACGTCCAGCGGACCAGTCGAATCTATTTCGACGGGCGGTACTTCGACTATCCGGTCTCGATTAGCAATGTGTTGCGAACGGCGGGGCTCGGGACGAGCTTGTATGCGGTTGCGAGCTATGGCTGGCAGCTGGTCAAGGAGCAGTTCCGGGGGCGGCCGATCGAGAACATCGAACAGGCGTACGTGGCTCAGTTCGGACCGAAGCTCTACGAGATGTTCTTCCGGCGCTATACCGAGAAGGTGTGGGGACGAGATTGCTCAGATCTCTCTGCAGACTGGGTGACGCAGCGGACACGAGGACTCTCGATCTACGAGACGATCAAGAACGCGCTGATCCCGCGAGAGGTCCTCGCGAAGGGGGCCAAGGTCGAGAGCCTGGTCGACTCGTTCGTCTATCCGCGGCTTGGCTACCAGCAGATTTCCGAGCGGATGAAATCGTCGATCGAGGCCACGGGTGGCCGGGTCCTGCTGAACCAGGACGCCGAGGCCGTTACGATCGAGCCCGGCAGGGTGGTGGTTCGACATCGCGACACCGAGACCGGGATCACGCAGGAGACGGTCAGCCGTCACGTGATCTCGACCATTCCGCTCGGTCACCTGGTCCGGCGGGTCGATCCCGTCGCGCCGCGTGAGGTCCTCGAAGCGGCGAAGGGCCTTGAGTTTCGCAGCGTGATCACGGCGAATATCATGCTTCGCAAGGAGCAGGTGACGACGGATACCTGGCTCTACGTGCACGACGAGAGCGTGGGGTTCGCGCGCATCCACGAGCCGCGAAACTGGAGCCCTGAGATGTGTCCGCCGGGGACCACGTCGGTCTGTGCTGAGTGGTTCTGCACGCGGGGAGACGCGGTTTGGTCGCTCGATGACGAGGAGATCGTCGAACGGACGATCGGCCACCTCGCAGACGATCTCGGCTTCATCGACCGTAGCGAGGTGATCGGTGGCTTCGCGTTGCGTGCACATCACGCCTACCCGGTCTACTCCCTCGACTACGGGGAGAAGGTGGGACGACTCAAGGAGCACCTGAGCCAGTTCTCGGAGGCGTTGTCGATCGCGGGGCGAGGGGGAACGTTTCGGTATAACAATGCCGACCACTCGATCGAGACGGGGCTGCTCGTGGCGCAGAACTTGCTAGGGCAGGAGCATGACCTCGATCAGGTGAACGCGGAGTCGGACTATCATGAAGAGAGACGACTGGACGCCGATGAATCCTGAAACCACCACCAATCCGCAGGAGCCGGTTGGGCAGCGTGACCGGCGCGCGATCGAGCAGGCGTTTGGGCGGCTCGACCCCGTGGCGCTCGGCGCGGCGGTTGGAGTCGTCGCGGGTGTTGGGCTCGGGCTCGCGACAGCGATCTTGATCCTGCAGGGCGGGTCGTGGGTCGGCTTGCACTTGATGCGGTTGGGGCACTTCTTGCCCGGATACGCGGTGAGCTGGCCGGGGCTCGCGACCGGGATGATCGACGGCGGTGTCGTTGGGTTCGTTCTGGGGTGGGTGATCGCCTGGCTCTGGAACGGGTATCACCGCTTCTTCGTCGCGGTCCTGTTGGCCCGCGAACGTGCGCGCGAGATTCGGCGCGAGCTGCAGGAGCTGTGAGGGTGGCGGCGAGCTCGCAGACAGACGACCGGGTCGAGACCGTGCTGATTCGACTCAACGCGCATATGCTCGGCGGTGTGCTCGCGGTGTTGTTCGGGGTCGGGCTGTGCCTCGCGACCTGGATATTGCTCTGGCAAGGGGGGGCGCGCACGGGGCAAATGCTCGGTCTGCTGAGCCATCTTTTGCCCGGTTTCGCGGTCTCGCCAGGCGGCGCGATCGCGGGCGGGATCGGCGCGGGGCTGCTGGGTTATGCGATCGGGCTCGGTGTCGGATTGGCGTACGGTCCATGGTTGCTGCGCGGCGCGGGGGGCTCGACGTTTGCGTCCGAGGGGCGGGCCGGTGGGCCGGGAGGGGTCCTGCTGTCGCTACGGCCGCTCCCGTTGGCGCTAGTGAGCGCAGCCCTGCTGGCGGTCGCGCTGGTCTTGGTTACGACCTGGCTCTGGTGGCGGTACGGTGGCCATGCGAGCCCCCACCTGGACCTCCTGGTCCACTATCTGCCCGGTTATTCGAGCGATCCACTGGGGGCGCTTGTCGGGGCAGTGACGCTCGCGGGGTACGGCTTCGTGGCCGCGTTCTCGGTGGCTTGGCTGTATGGTGCGATCGCGCGCCTTCGGGCGCGGTGAACCCTCCGGGGGATCGGGTCTTGAGGTCCGTCGTTAGTCTTCGACGACGTGGGTCTCGAAGACGGCGCGATAGGCCTGCCAGCGCGCCTCGTCGAACGTCCCGTCGTCCCGTAAACATTCGGTCGCGCCCCGGGCCATCGCGAGCGCGTGATGGGTGTTGTCGTGGGCGAACAGGCCTTGGCGGCCAAACGTCAGCAATCGGTCGCAGCCGGTCAGGAACGTGTCGATCGCTTCGAACGGGGCCTCGTATCCATCGCGGTAGATCGGGTAGGCAGCCGGGAGTCTGCGGACGACGACCCGTGTGACCCGCGCCTCGACGGGGAGCCCCGCGCGTGCGAGGCCATTGCGGACGGTGTCGGCCAGCTCTGCGTCGCTTGCGCTCCAGAGCGCGTCTTCGCGGCTACAGGGGAACTCTGCACACAAAATGGTTCGGTCGCTGGGCTCCGAGAGGGCCGCGTAGTTCCGGGGCTCGGAGAGTCGAGAGAACGGGATGTCGGCGGCGGGGAAGTAGTGCGCGTCGTACTCCGTGAAACGCGTGGTCTCGAGTACGAGGTAGACGAGGAGCATGGAGCGAAGTTCGAGGCGCTTCGTGGCCTCGAGGACCGCATTCGGTGGCGCGGGCTCGAACAGACGAGCGAGCACCGCGTTGGGGATCGTGGACCAGACGTGATCCGCTTCGATCGTGCCCTCCTCGGTGTCGATCTCGAAGGTCCCGGTCGCGGTGCGTCGCACGGCCTGGGCGGTTGTGCCGAGGTGGAGCGTGGCGCCGGCGGCTTGCGCCGCGTCGGCGTACGCCTCTGCGATCTGCCCGAAACCGCGGCGGGGATAGAAAAAGGTGCCCTGGGTCGTGGCCGCGCCTTGGCCTGCGCCCGGGAGGAGCCGCCGGAGGAGCTTGCCGATCGAGCCGGCGGAAACGCGCCGCCGCGCCTGGGCGACCGCGATCTCGCTCGGTTCGAGCCCCCAGATCTTGCGGGCGTAGGGGAAGTAGAAGTCGCGGCAGATCGTCGGGCCGAGGCCGCGCTCCAGGACCGTCGCGAACGTCTCGCGGCTCGGCGCGCGGCGGGGTAGGAGTCGGCCGAGGAGGTCGCGGCCCACGCCCAAGGCGAAGCGGGGTGGGGTGCGGAGCAACAGGTCGATTGGCTTCAATGGAAAGTGGAGGAAGCGACCAAGCAGGTGGATTCGCCCGTGACGCGGTCGCTCCAGCAGGTCGTCCCCCAGCAGCTCCTGGATTTCCTCGAAGATCTGGGGGTCGGTCGCGGGGTGGAGTCGGTGGCTCCCGTAGTCGACACGGATCCCGTCGATTTCGAAGCTTCCCGCGTTCCCGCCGACGCGGTCGCCGCGCTCGAGCACGGTGACAGGAAAGCCTCGCTGCGCGAGTCCGAGTGCTGCGCCGAGTCCAGCCGGCCCAGCCCCGAGGATGACGACACGTCGACTCATCGTGCGGGTCCCACCGTGTCGGTTTGAAGCTCGCGGAGCCGGGTCAGGGCAAAGGCGCCCGCGATCCCGCCCGCGAAGAGCAACGCGGCTTGCCACAGCAGCGCTTGCCCAACAGCCAGGGTGGCGCTGACTCCGAACCCGCTCAGCAGCGCAGCGAGCGCCGCTTCGCGCACGCCGAGTCCGCCGAGGCTGATGGGGAGGAGGGCGAAGAGCTTCGCGAGCGGCCAGCAGAGGAGCCACGCGCCGAACGGAGCGGCGATCCCGATCGCGGTCCCCAATCGCACGTTTAACCAGACGAACCCGAACTGGACGGTGAGGGAGACGCCGAGCGCAACGACGGCGGCGCCCGGTCTTGCGCGCAAGCGAGTGGCGGCGTCGCGCAGACCGCGTGTCGCGCGCTGGCCGCCAGCGGGGAGTCGGTCGATGGGGAGACGCTCGAGCAACGCCGGGCCAAAAGCCGTGAGAAGCAAGAGCCCAATGCACAGTGCGGCGATCCCCCCGAGCGGAGGCGTGCTGGCGGGCTGCTCGACGAGGAGCGCGCCGCAGGCGGCCAGAGCGCCGAGCGCCAAGGTGTCGATGAGCCGGTCTGCCACGCTCCCCGCTGCAACGGCCGCGAGGGTGCTGCGGTTCCCGCTGCGCAAGAGCACGGTCGCGCGGACGACATCGCCGCCGACGAGCGACGGGAGGAAGAGGTTCGCGAAAAGCCCCGCTGCGTGGGCCCGCAACGCCTGCAACGGCGAGGAGGCCGCGCCTGCTGCGCCGACGAGGTTGCGCCACTTGAGCGCGGCTGCGCAGTGGCCGGCCAGCAGGCCGGCGGCCGTCGAGAGCCAGACACTGGCGGGGACCCCGCGCATCGTGTCGAGCAGCTCGCTCGGCGACGCGATGGCGATCAAGCTCCCGAGTGCGACGACGGTGACTCCGGTGCGCAGGGCAAAGCCTCGCCACCGCGAGGCTCCGTTCGGGGGCGTGGAGCGCGGGGCGGGCGCGGTCAAGTGCGCCGACCCCCACCGAGCCCCGTTCGCGCGATCTGATCGGAGAGCAGGCCGACGGCCCACAGGAGTGTGCCGCCGAGGAAGCCGAGGACCGCGGTCTCCGAAAGGTTTCCGATGAAGAGGTCGTAGACGAACTTGGCGGCGCCACCGAAGAAGAAGACCGCGCCCAGCGGGAGGAAGACCTTGAGCGGGTTGAAGTAGACGATCGTCCGAAGGATCAAGATCGCGAACTCGAGCGCGTGAGTCGGCCGGATCTTGCTTCGACCTTTTCGCTCGAGATAGTCGATCGGGTGATAGGCGACGAGGAGGTCGCTGCACAGAGCGGCCAGGGTGATCGACGTCGTGAACGAGAAGCCGGAGGGGAGGAGATGTTCGAAGCGTTTGACGTGACGACGTTGGAGGACGCGCAAGCCCGAGTTCAAGTCCGGGATCTTGCGCCCCGCGAGGTAGCTCGCGAGCCGGGTCAGGACCCACTTGGCGGGGCGCCGGGCCATGGGGATGGCGACGTCGGGGCCGATGCGGGCTCCCACGACCATGTCGTACTGGCTGGCGAGCTCGAGCAGCGCCGGGATCTCG
>Ga0315331_10001451_pt1 | contig 17769 bp, 17 predicted proteins | sample M160m34915metaG_FD_203456 | JGI IMG/M metagenome (GOLD analysis project Ga0315331, IMG submission 203456) | Ammonia-oxidizing marine archaeal communities from Monterey Bay, California, United States - M1 60m 34915 | ecosystem: Environmental > Aquatic > Marine > Intertidal zone | place: USA...
GAGATCACCAGATGTGGTGGATTTGAGATCTACATACTGATGCTGACTTATTCCAAAGACAGCTTCTGAGTTCGTTAATCTAAGCTGTGGATTTTCGGAGTCTTTTATTTCAACCATTCTATCAGCAGTTGGTTTGTTAATAGCCAGAGGTCCTCCGACATTTGCTGCATTTGCAACATTAAGTGAAGTTAGCGTGCCTAAACTTGTTACATTCGGCTGTGCTGCGGTGGTAAGTGTACCTCCAAGAATTGTAGAATTCACTGTTGTTGCGTCAAGTGTTGCTGTTGCAATGTTGTCATTATTAATCGTGGTGCTACCATTCGTAATCACGCTTGATGTAATGTTTGTGAAATAACCTGTTGTGGATGAAACAGAAACGGATGATGAAATTTGTCCAACGTTGTCTAAAATAATGTCATTATTCGAGCCGACGATGAGCTCTCCAAGCACGTTTGTGTTGTTGGCTATGTCCAAGGTCGACGTGTTTGTTGAAAGAGTTGTGGAGCCATTCTCAACGCTTATGGATAGCTTTTCGGTTGTGGTTCCAACTTTAAATTGATTTGATGTTGCTTCGATTTCAAACTTTGCACCATCAGAGTAGTCTCCAACTCCAATGAGTCCATTGTTGATGAATAACCCATTGTCAATTGCAAGACCGTTTGGTGCAGACATTGTATCGGCGTTTACAATAATCGTGTCCGTTGGTTCATCTCCAAGAGTTAGGGTGTCTGCTGAAACGCTAAAATCTGTCGTTCGAGCGGTGAACGACCCTGTAACAACAAGGTCACCAGAAACACTAAGATCTCCCGTAACGCTTGTCTTGCCATTGGATGGGCTTATGGTAAAGTCACCATCTGTGTTTGTGTGCAAGTCCGTGTATTCGAGATCTTGAACGCCGAACACTCCTCTCTGACTTGTTAGTCTTAGTTGAGTAGATGTTGATAGAATCTCAGATGTTGCTTGAGGGTCGGAGACGTTTACTCCGACTTTGTTCTCAGCGCTTTTAACATAGAGAGTTCCATTTATTGTTGCATCGTTTGCAACATTGAGACTCGTAAGGGTTCCGACTTCCGTAATGTTTGTTTGAGATGGCGAGGTTAGCAGTCCTTCAAGCGTCGTTGATTGAATGTGAGATGCGTTTGCAATGACACCAGCTTCAAGAGTCAGAGTTCCATCTGTGAGCTGATCTACTTGTGCATCTCCGATATCTGTTGAGCCGAACAAGGCAATTGAGCCACTGAATTGGCTCGCATCTATCTCTAGTGCCTGTATGTCTCCGATGACGTCTAAGAGTGCACCATCAAACGTGAGGTTCTCTTCTGCGTTGACTGTGTCCCCGCTGACTGATGTTACGAGTCTATTGTCGCCATGGTTTGTATAGTAGTTGATCGGAACGCCATCAAGATCTCCACCCCAACCATAAAAGTTAAGAGCGGAGACATTGCCGGTAACGTCTAGAGAACCGGTGAACTGATGGATATCGTCTTCGGTGTCGCCAAATATTGATGACCCCGATACTTCGAAATTGAAAACTGTTTTTGTTTGGTTTTGGATTTCAAAGTTATGAGCGACAATATTACCGGATACCAAGAGAGAATTTAGATCATCAGACCAAATGAGATTAGTATCATGATCAAGCTCAACACCTTCACCGGCTAATTGAATCGAACCCTTTGGACCAGATCCTTGCCGACCAGCAACATATGCCCATCCAAATTCCTTTGCCATTACTCATCGATTCCCGGTCCGGCTAATTCATACATGCGAGATGTAGGAATGCTTGTAAGAGAAGCAAAGAGGGAGAATTCATCAATATTGGAAGATGAATAAATTATTCCTGTGGTTTTGAAAGGTAAGTGTATCTCCGCATGACCTGTTAAGGATATACTATGATTTCTAAGTGCTCTTCCAGAAACCGATCCCAATGCGTATGTTGCGTCGGCAGGCGCCGCGCTTCCACCAGCATTCCAAGATAGGTCGTGATCGGATATTCTGTCGTATACGTTTCGCCCATCATCAGGATTGCTTACATAGTTTTTATATAAGTTACTTTCAAAGTCCCAAAATGAGACAAGATCATCTGCTCTAGAGTGAGTTTGCAAAGATGAAAGTCTGTTTGATTTTTGATACATTTCGTAAACTTCATCATCATTGAGTGCAACTGCGAATAGGGACATGTCGTCATAAAAGCCGTCAAAGTTAACAGTAGGCCTATAGGTACCTATAAAGAGCTCACCAGCGGGAGCACTTTTTGCGACGGAAACATTAAGAATATCTTGCCCATTCCAATACAAAGAAGTATTAGATGCTCCAACGCTTAAGGTAACAAAGTTCCAATCGTCAGAGTTGGATATCGTTCCTACTCCTTTCACGCCGTTTTCAACAGCCAGTCTCAGAGAAGTTGGGGTTGCAACAACTATCGAAGTTTTATCTGTAAACTCGATTAGGCGGCCGCCTAGAGAAACACCTTTCACCCAAAATCCAACAGTCCATTCTGTTAGATTTTTGCCGGTCAAGTTTGTAGTTTCAAAATATTCTTGGTCGTTGGGCATGTCCATGCCGGTTTTAGGCTCGGCAAAGCAAAGTTGAATTTCATGTCCGCTGGAATGATCGTCGAAGTGCGCCCAAAGGGATTCAGTCACATTTGGAAAAGAAACATATTCTACACTCCCAGCAGTCGTCGCAAAGTGCTTACACCATGGCCTCCCAGAGACTTGATATGAGCCAACATTTTGCAGCCCGACATTATATTTGAAAGTCATTATTGTGCCACTCCCTCAACACCATCCAGACTGAACATTCTGGCTGCTGGGATGTTTGTTAGCTCTGCTATTATTTCAAAATCTAAAGTTTGACTATTTGTGGTTGATGAGATGAAGACTTCTCTACACTTGACCTGAAGAGTTACGTCATGACCACCATCTACTTCGATGTAGTTATTGTTCGTTGATGCACCATACGTATAATCATAATCTCCAGCAAGCCATGGAGCGAAGTGTACGTTTACTGCTTGAGAGTTGTGGTTGTTTTTGAATGTAATGCTTTTGGTTACATTTGGAAACTGAAACCTTAAGTCATCATTAGTGTTGGTCAAAGTATCTGTAGAGCCAGTAATAAACGGCACTCCACTTACTTGATATGCACCAACGTGATTTAGCCCTACGCTATAGATATTTGAACTCATAATTTTTCCCTCTCTTTAGGACTAAATAGTTATTGCTTCTTCTTCTTGAGATTGGCCCGCCATTTTTTACGAGCTAGACGTTTCTTTTCCGATGGAGATACGAAAGCCTTTCTATCTCTCATCTCTTGAATGATGCCAAGTTTTTTACATTTCTTTGTAAAGCGCTTGATAAATTTTTCCATGTCCTCGTTTTTACGAGGCTTCATTGTATAATTGGTAGCCATTATTTTCCCTTTGATAGTTTAGACCACAAGTTCGAAGCCGAACCAAAAGCGGACAAGTCAACACCGGGATCATTGGGAGCTACTCCATCGAGAGCTTTCGCTCCTTGAGGTGAGCCCGATGATCTTCCACTGTCCCTACTGGACATTGGAGTTGTTCCTTCGAACAAGTCAACGCCGTTATAGGAGTCTTTGCCAATCGAGTCAAGCACTCTACGGCGTTGCTCTTTCAACTTTCTTTGCTTTGCTTCATGATCAATTTGTGGTTTTTGATAAGTTGGTTGTGTTTGGGTTTCGACAATGCGTTGCGTGCCGGTTCCCTTCATAACCTCTGAGATGATCCCAGAGAGAATACCTTCTTCAAAGATGACTTCCTTAATGCACTCTTTTATGAGTGGCTTAAGTGTCTTTTTAAGTTCGGCTTTATTCATTTAGTCTCCAAGGATCTTCTTAAATAGATTGTCAATATTATTTTCTTTTTGTTCTCGCAACTTTGTGGAGAATCTTGATGGCTTATTAGAGCCTTCACCAGGATAAACATAGGCTTCTGGGGTTGATGGTTCGGATACAATGTCAAAACAAATTAGTTGGAAGTCTTCTTCAACAACCGTTGCTCCCATCGATTCACGAACAGACCCGAGTCCTCGAGATGAAATCCCAAGTTTTACACCAGCATTGATGAGATCCTTTAGGATTCTACCGCTAGGAGTGTCTAGGACCTTAATCTTGCCCATTACGTCCTTGCCTTCCCACCAACAGTCGGTGACCATGTGAGAAACGTTTTTAAGGTTAATTACGGAGTCGTCAGGGTGATCTAATTCACCACACGCCCTGTTGTCTTTAACGATTGCCATGTAGTTATCCATCTCTCTCTTGAGAACTTTGTGTGGATACTTACGACCGTTGCCATTCTTTTTGTCCGCCGTTTGAATGCGACCAGTCAAATAGACTGCTCCATCTTGTACGACTTCTTTCTTTTCTCTTTCGGTTAAGAGATCGAGACATCTTCCATCCGGACAAAGGGCATGGAACTCTCTTAGTAATTGTTTAGACATTCTTTTCTCCATTAATAAAAAAGGTGGGCAGAGCTAAGCTCCACCCTTAGCGGGCGTTACCCGCCTGCGCTACGAACCTGAGCAGCAGCGACGAACTGGTTGTAACATCCAGCGCGTACTAATCATCGACATAATCACCTCCTGATCTCGACGATAGCCTTAGTCCAAAATCATCGACTAAGACCGAAATTAAATAAGATGTTCCGGCTGAAATACAACCAAGAACAAAAGCGTTCCCGAAAGAATACTCGAAACTAAATAGTTCAGTAAACGGTGAAAGAAGCATTAAAACCCAACCTACGTGAAAACCAATGCACAAAGGGCAGTTCCACAGGGTGTTCCACTTCTTTGTGTAGTCCTTCTTGGGCCGAATGTCTTCGAAGATTTTCCCATAAACAATCATGAAAGTCATGCCATAAGCAGTTAGGATAAAGTGTAATGTCTCCAAGTGAACCTCTCTCTGTTCTCAATGAATAAAGGTTTCCAGTGTTTCATTAGTATGTGTATCTACCATAGAGGTAGGGTGCAAATAAGTTACGCTGTCGGATGGATCCTTTTTGGTCTTCGTGGGGGACTTCTCCAAGCTCTGTTGAATACTCTCCATCGGGTTCGACCATATGGTCTTTCACGTCTTCATCATGACCCTTGAGTCTTTTGATGTATGGCTCTTCGTCTTTCATCCATTCGTGAATTGCCAATAGGGTTATTTTGTTAACATCATGCTCTTTTGCATCCATCAGTTTTCCCTCCATTGAACCATAGATGCTACCACCCTGAATGGAGTCAAACTCTAGAACTCCCTTTTTACGAAGGAACTCAAACAAACGAGACTCGGCACCATAGACAAAGTCCGAATTCATTTCTTTTGCAAATGCCGTAACTTTGCGACCATTCTGATTTAGAACAATATCTATATCTCTGTGTGCAAAGATCATAAGATCGCCATTGACAGCAGATTTTGCTTGAAGTTCAAATTCTATACGCTCCTTATCTATAATCTCGATCTTAATTGTCGGCTCTGAAGGCTCATCCGGCTGATCAATTTGTTTGATTCTAATCTTAACTGGGCTATTTGTCTCTTCTTCTACAGCGGCTTCTTCGCTTGCTATCTTAACTTTAACTGACATTTCTTTTTACCTCCGCTAAAAGATCTTGAATATAGAAAACCTCTTCCACTACGGCCTCATTTAAAGGATGTTTTGCATAACTGTCCAGCTTTGCCTTAACTTTTTTAAAATTTTCCACAATGGACGGGGATCGGCTTTCTATGATCTCGGCGCTAACGGACTCTTTAAGACGTGCAATTTCCGAATTTAGATAAGACTTAAGCCCTAATCCATTATCGGAAAATGATGTGATAAAATTTGTTAATAATTCTTTTTGCTCTGTCAAAAGCGAGTGCTCATAAGTGTTATTAAATCTCTTTACAAACATGTTAAACTCAAGATTATCTAGATGCTTCATTTCTGTAAGAACTTTTTCTGATCGACTGAGATATCTTACACAGTTGTCTTCTAGCATAATTCTCTTTTTTGCAGATAGGTTGTCTTGCTGAAGAAACATTCCAACGGTTGCCAAGTCTTTATAGTTTGGAACAAAGATTCCAAAAGAATCAGAACCTAAGGACTTATTGATGCGATTGATCAATGCCGTTTGCTTATTGAAGACATCTTTACGATTGATCATATCGAAGTCTTTCTTTGTTTCGACTAAGAGCCTACGAGAATAGTCAGACTGTAGCTCTTTTGATTCGAGCAGAGATCGATAGACCTCAAGCTCTTGCGCTAGTATAGCTCCTTTTGCAAAGAACTCTTTTAGGATTGCTTTTACGACTTGCTGATCTTGGGTGCTCTCTCGAATGACAGATTTTGTCAAAGAGCGAACGAGGCATTCGTAAAGAAAAGCGGTATTTCTTTTCTTATTATGTTTCATCTTTGTTTCCTTTCTTGCTTAGTGATTCTAGTAATGTTTTAATTTGAAGTTCAGATTTAAATAGTCGAGTCTCTTCTAAATCAACAGCCTCTGTAACACCTCTTGCAAGAGAGTCTAGGCCGCCAAAGCCACTTTTTCCGGGAAAGGTCTTTCGTGCTGTGCCTATTTCTCCTAGGGCCGTGTTGTTCATTTGTTTTTTCATACCACCTTTTCTATAGGATAGCTTGTGTCTTTTGTATGGGCCACGAGGTTTTGCATCATCATCACGTTTCCCCGGTGGCTCTGCCATGAGATCTGGTTCTTCGACTGAAGCAGCACCTGAGGCTTCATCGCTTCCACTATCGTCTCCGCCAAGATCTAAATCTCCTCCAGAGTCACCACCAAGATCTAAATCTCCACCACCGGCACCAGAGTCACCTCCACCAGCGTTAGCTTCAGCAGCGCCCTCTAGGGCTGTCATGAATTTCTTATCAGAGAACATTTCTCTTTGCATTCGTAGATATTCTTCTTGAGAAAGGCCGAGCAGATTTTCAGAAACCCATCGACGAGAGAAGTAGCCTTCTGTTGCTGCTCCTGCGATGTCGAACTTGGTTTTCCAATGTTCTAATTCTTGCATCTCTGCGATCTTAGATGGATTGTTGAGAGATAATTTAAAGCCTAACAAATCGTCATCACGATAGCCAAGTGTATAAAGGTGGATGATTCCAACCTTTTCAAGTTCAGAAATTAAAACTCTTTGAAGTCGTTGAATTGTTCTTGCGAATCGGATATCCTTCTGTGCGAGGGTTGTCTTGTCTTCGGTCCCACCTTCTCCCATAGAGAGATATGATTGCGGAACTTTTAATGCCGAAAACAATTTATCTCGGAGGTACTTAACGTCTTCAATCTGTGCTGTGAATTGCCCACCAGGAAGGTTGACAATGTCCGTAGAGGACTGTCCGCCTCTAATGGGGATAAAGTAGTCTTCTTCAATTGAAAGAGGGTTGTAACGTAAGTCTACGCGTCCTGTTGCTGGATCGACAACTTGGTGTCGTTTCATTTGCGTCATCACTTTCTGCATGTATTGCTCGACATCTTGTGGAGCAATACCGCCAACGTCAATCTTGAACACACGTCGCTCAGGTGAACGCACAATGCGATAGGCCATCATTGCATCCTCTAGGAGGGTAAGTTGCCTCCAGATGCGTCTAGAGGGCTCTAAAACGGAAGTTCCGTAAGGAGCATGTTTGTCATTTCCAAGAACACGAAAGTGAGCAACCTGCCAGTTTTCAAGAGTTAGTGATGCGTTGTTCCACTGGAACTGGATGTAATTTGGATTTGTTGGATCTTCACCTTCAAGCCTTTCGACTTCCTGTGGTGGAAGACCAATACAATTTTGAATTCCTTTTTCTTCGTCAATGTCAAGATAGATAAAGAGATCTCCATATTTGCACATCGTTCTTGCCCAACCAAAGAGGTTGTGATCAATGTTCATAATATTGAAATAAAGAGAGTGTAGGATGTATTTGATTTCATCATTTGTGCACTTAACATGAAGCATCGGTGTCAATGCAGAATGAGTTGTCATCTCATCAGCATAAATGTCTAGAGAAGATGCGATCTCCGGAGTGAATTCCATTTGATCAAAGTCGATGTAGCGCTCTGCTCGGTTTCTGTTTGAGATCATGTTAAGTGTCATGATGTTCATCGGGTTATATTCAGTCTTTTTAAACTGTTGCCCTGATGCAGACTTGAAACGCTTTGCGTAAATGTCCAAATGTCGACGCCTAAGCTGTCTACCTGATTGTGTTCGTCGTAAGGTCAAGGGACCCGAGAAGATTCTTGTTAGTGATTTGAACAATTGATTTTGATTATTGTTCGGGTTTCTTTCGTTGCGAGCCATTTTTTATCCTTTGTATATCCACAAAAAGTTTTTTGCTTTTTCAATTTCCTCCTGATGTTTTTCTTTGAACGTTTCTTTATAGAAATTTTGACCTTTTATTTGCGTGTTCATGGTTGTGGTGCTTTTGAAAACACCTCCAAGCATCGCTTTCTTATATGCCATATCTCGTTCATTTTCTGCAAGAGCAGTGTCTCTAACCCAGCATGCTATTGCTAAAGACATTACGAGATCATCATTGTAAGAACGCATTGCTTGAGGTTTACCATTGTACCAAATAAAAGTCTTCAATTCATGAAAAACTCTAGCGGAGTGCATAGTAATTAGTTTGTTTCTGACGTACTCTTCCATTTTGGCTACGATTAAAGGTCTTGTTTTAGTAGAAGTCGTAAATCCCATCACTGCTCGTTCATCATTCTCGCCCAAATAGGCTTCAACATATTCGTGAGTTGACTTAATTGAGTAGTAAAGTTTTTTGTATTGTAAATCCTTCAACTTTTCCAAGACAGCGATTCCAACTCCGACATTCTCAACAACAAGAAGACATGTTCCATATTCAACTCCTGCATCGTAGAGGATTTTTGAATACATATCTAGATCAGGCTTTCCTTGATACTCGGCCACAACAGTCATTGTGTCAACTCTTAAGATGTGAAAGCAGCTAAAATCAGCGCCATCGCCACGAGCGACATCTGCCGATAGAAGATAGGGAACGCCTTCTTCATATTTTTCCCAAATCCAAAAGTTGCGGTCATAACCGACTCTATATTGAGGATCGCAGACGTCCAAGTGGATTCTTTGTAAATCCTCAGGGTTGATAACGGTTTCACCAGATGCATTAAATGAACACTCAAGTTCCTGCGCAATCTGTCTCTTGGACATGTTTTTCGTCTCTTTATCAAACCAAGCTTGGTCTCGGTCAGGATGAACATCCCAATTTAACTTTGTTGGAAAGAAATCATTGTTTCCCGACTCTGATTCGGCATAGGTTTTATGAAACCAGTTTCCAACGCCGTTAGGGGTGCTCAGAGCGATACAACGCCCCCCTGTAGACAAAGTAGGATAAAGACCCGTCCAAAGCTCTTCGAGGCCGTCAACGAACGCTGCTTCGTCTATAATGAGAAGTGACAAAGCTTCTGAACGACCAGCATCACCCGAAGTGGTTCCAGCTTTCACTTGAGAGCCGTTTGTCAACTCGAATGATTGCTTGTTATCTGTTGAGATTTTTGCAATCATCATCCACGATGGAAGATTCTTGAAGATCATCTTGACCTTCTTTACGAGGTTCGTCGCTGTGCTTAATTTCGTTGCGATGACAAGAACATTTTTTTCTCGGTGAAACAACATAAACCAAGCAACATAGGCAGCAGAGATCGTTGAGATTCCTAACTGCCTTGCTTTTAAGATTACGTTGAATCGATAATCGTTAAAGTTCTTGAGCATGTCTTTTTGATAGTCATAAGTCTTAAACGGAATTTGACCATGCATCGGGTGTGAGATCTTGCAATAGTTATCAATGAAGTACTGGGGATCTTTCCCGCACCTTACAAGTTCTTTAACGATTTCGCTTTTGGTGAGCCTCATTTAGCCTCGGTGTTTTTACTTCTTGCTGTAATAATCATCTTCCATACCCACTTCAGAAGAGAACAATTCTGCGATTGCGATTGCCTGCTCTCGTGTAAGTTGTGGTGCAACAGCCATGATATCATCAAGATATTGAGGGGCTGAGTAGTCATGATCGGTTTGATATTTGTCGACCAATGGATCGATGTCTGTCTTATGTTTTTCGTGATGAACTTTTGCTGCAAATGGTGCAGACTTAAATTCAGATTCTTTGATAGCACTCTGAAGTTCTTCTTTGATAATTTGCTTTAATGTTTCTTTTGTGAGTTTCATTTCTGATTATCCTTCGGGTTTATTTTTTCATTCTGTGGTCGCTTTGCTTTTGCGAACTCAAGAAATTTCTTTGTAACATCTCGAGTAGTATCACCAGAGGGCTCAAGGATTTGATCCATCTGGAGGCCACCAATCTTGTAATGCTGGTAAGCTTGAACGAATGTGCGGACATTTGAAGTTGTCTGAACTATTACTTGAGGCTCGCCTTTGGCTGTCAATGAAACGGACTTACCAGTGATTGTCTTGTATTCTTTTTGTAAGAACTTTTTGACTTCATTGATGGTTCGCATGATATCATTTTCAAAACCGTTGTCCTTGAGCTCTTTCATCATAACATCAGATTGATAGTTAATAATCATTGAGTCTCCGTAGAACTTGACCTTGAAGCCGTCATTCACTCTTCTATCGAGAAGAGGAATTCCTTCTTCCCTCTTTAGTCCGACTTTGCGAACTTGTCCATCTAGAGAATAGTTTTCCATGTGGCCTCCATCGTAAGCGTTGGCTGCTGCTTGGGAAAGTCCCTGTATAATTTCTAATGTTTCTTTGCTCATTTGTTTGTTTTTCCTTAGTATCTATCGTCCATTCCTGGAGTTTGCGTTGGGTCTGCATAAGTTTCCAGCTCCCCAATTCGTCTCATGACCTCTGGTAAATCAGGGTCGTCTTCCGACATGATGTCTCTTAGTTGCTCTAGAGAATCCAAATTCATCGTTTCAATCGTCTCCCCCCAATTGCGAGGATCGGAAGGGTCGCTGAAGTCTTCACTCAACACTGCGTTCAGTTCTTCTTTGATAATTCTTTTTAATGTTTGTTTTGTAAGTTTCATTTGTTTGGTCTCCAACCTTTTTTCCATCTTTCTTCCCGACCTTCTATCCACTGAATGTAACACTTGTAGCAACATTCAAATTTCGTCATGTAAAGATCATCGACGGATTTAAATGAATAGGTGTTGCAAGTCGGACATGAACGCTCGGATTCCCTATTAAGTAGTTCTTGTGAGATTAAAACGCCACCAAGCAGAACTCTTTCGCTTTCCAATTTATCGTTGCGATAGTTGTTTTTTAGCTCAGCTAGATACTCTTTTTCCTTATCATCATCCCATTCTGACTTGGGATTCATTACAGTTTCTTTACCGTATTTCTCTGCGATGGCTTTTTCAACCTTTACAGCATAGTTTGGATCTTTATTGCTCATCAATTCTCCGCGATTTTATTAACAGCATAGTAGGTTGCAAGAGAAGAAGCGGTTCCAAGTGTAAAGCCACCAAAGAAAATCCACATGGATCTCTTGGGGTTTATATGCTTTCGCAAAGACCGAATCTCCTCGTCTCGGATTTCAATCAAAGCTTCATGCTTCTTTTGCAAAGTTTCCTTTTCAATGCCTAAATAGTCAATTGCTAGTTGTTTTTCCGCTAATTGAAGAGAATAGTCTAAAGACATTTGGATCTCACATTGTTGCTCTGCAAACTCTTTTCCTGCTATTATTGAAGCTACTGCTTCATCATTGAATAATCTACCAGCAAAAGGAGCCGTTTCGCCTTCGCCTAATGATGCCATCAGAGGCTCTGCAGAAACTAGCGAAGCTAAAAGCAATATCACTTAAGCATCCTCTTCCATCTGTTGGAAATGTCTTCACTTATACCAAAATCAAACTGCGTTTGTGTAGGTTGGGGAGTAAGTGTTCCAATTTCGGGATCATCTTCAAGAGTTTCGAGCCAGGCTTCGTAAGCCCTCTTTGTATCAGTACCAGTCTTAAAATTTAACAGTTCGTGCATCACTTGTTCGCTGCTGAGTTTCGGATTTTTCACAGAGTAGTCTTTAGAAATCCAAGCAGAAAATAGTGTACTAACTCTATCAAGTGTATCCTTATCATTATCTTTTCCAAACTTATCCTTGGCCCAAGACAAGTCTACGATGTCCAACTGTTTGAGATCATTTTTGAACTTTGTTTTAACCGTCGGTGCAATTTTAGAAGGAGTTTTCCTCTCAGGTTCGTATGTTGGCAGTTGAGATAGGTTAGGATTTGGAAGGGGATTTCGCGCGATATCACTGAACGCTTTGGCCATTGAGAGCATGTCAATTACCGCTAAAGATAGAACACGAGCCAAGTCTTCACAGTCATCATCTGCGGTGTGCGTTTGCTTTTTGTCTTGGGTTTCTTCAAAAACCTTTAGCATGCCATCTAATTTTGATTTAACTCTTTTGTGCATCTTTGTAATTTCTTTTACCTTGCGACTACTTTCATTTGACACATCCATGGTTTGTTGAGTGGCGGTTAGATCGCCCAACAGCGTCTCGGCATTCTTGCTGAACCAAGACATTTGCTTGGTATATATATTTAATAAATTCAAAGAGTCTAAAGCTTCTGAGTCTTGAAAATAATTTCTTAAAGTAGCCGGTATTCGATGTAGTTTTGATCGCTGATTTATAACGCTATTATCAAATGCTTTGATGTTGTGACCTATCAAGATGTAACTATTCTTACCCAACCCTTTTAGGTAATTTAGAAATTTTAAAATACCTTCTCTTTCATTCGGTCGCGGGTCTTCTTCGTCATATCCATATCCATCGCGGTATCTTTCGAGAGGAAATTCATCGTATTCTGTAAAGTTTTTATTTTCAGCATAAGTAAACGCAAAGGCGGTATTTTTTGACCATGCCCACGAGCTCTTTAAGTTTTTGGTCAGAGTTTGCATTGCTGGGCCGCCTCTTTTTTTGGTGAACGTGTAGGGCGAAGTGGAAAGAGTAGAAAACAGCTCAAATAGTTTTGAGAAGAATAACTCCAGCTGGTCTGTTGGCATTGTAAGATTTGTTTTCCATGGTCGCTTGATTCGGAAACTCCTTTCGCCGTCTGGTGATTCATCAGAGAAAGACGTAGATTTATCTAGGCAATATTCTATTAGTTTTTCCGTGATCGGGTCGAATTCTGTTTTGATTTTCTTGTGGCCGTTTAGTACATCTGATATTTTCTTACTGTTTGCCACCCAAGCACTATCCGTCAGGCAGAGCGTGCAGCCAATTATGACTTCTGCTTCTTTGTTTTTTGGATCATAATCAAACCGGACGCCACCTCTCGGCTTTTTTATCAAAGAATTGCCGATGCTAAATGGGACTGGGTCTTTGTTTCCACGGTTCTTAAAGTTTATATTGTAAAATCTAGCACGTGCTTTTCTTGTTTTTGCATCTTTGTCAGCAAAGTCCTCCTCATTAAACAAGGCTTTCACAATTATTCCACCGGTAGCCTTTAGGCTCTTGATGTCATCGGACACACTCTCTCCAGATTGGTGTTTTTTAAATATTTTACCCAAATCAAATTCTAAAGCAGCAATTTGATGAACATATGCCGCATCACCAAAGCCGTTTGTCTCCAAATCATAGAAAATCAATTTCTTGTTGAAAATATTATTTTTAGAAGCTGGGTTGAATAGATCTTCTAAAATATATTGTGTGGACGACTGGCTTCCCATTTTCCAACGTTCAGTGATTTGTTTTTTGTTTTTTAAAATTTTTACTCTCATCGGTTGTTCTCCACAATACTTATGTTAAATTCTTTTAATAAAATGCGATCAATCTCTTCCGGATTGTCTTTTGATATCTCGAGAAGGTCCATTTTTCTATTAATAGTTTCTCGCTCCAGTTCAGATGTTGAAGTGCGATGAAGCTTTCGGAGGGAGATTCGAGCGTTGACATATTTCTGATGCGTTATAGCTAAGGCTAGCTTCTCTTCAGCTGATAGTTCTTTCTCCACTGCCACCTCTTTCTCTTTAAGGTCCAGAGTTGCTTCGGCGAGTTCCACTTGGTTCTGCTTGCTCCTTCTTCCTATAACAAAGACGAATAGGACAACAAGCCCAGATGCAATAAGTTCCCACTTATCTTTAATCCAATCCCACATCATCCGTTCCTCCATACTGTCGCGAAATCTATAGCGGTTTGGCCACCGATATAAGTTATCGCGATCATGCCCCACGTCTCAGAAGTCAAGTCCGAGAAGTACATCAATGCTGTTGCAACTGCGAACACTAGAAGTTTACGAGAGATAAGTTTCTCCTGAAGAGCGTCGAGGAGCCCTTTTTCTTTATTTTCCATAACAAATCCCTCCAAAAGAATGTCCTAAATAGTCAATGTTTTTACAAATTGACATATGCATACCCATCAACTCTATCAATTTCAATCGTCTTATCGACAACATCTTTGAGTGTTTCTAGGTGAGTTATCAATAGTACAGTTTTGAATTGTGCCTTGATCATTTGCAATAATCTAGTAAAGCCTTCCATGTGGTCCGCGTCAAGCGCAGTTGCTGGCTCGTCAAGCACGAAAACGTTAGGCTTCGGCAGAGACGATACTGATATGAGTGCTAAACGAATAGCCATAGATGCAATGGTCTTTTCAGCACCCGAACCCATTGAGAGTGGTCTTGGGTCATATTTCGGGTGCTGTAGATAGACTTCTAACCTATCTCCATCGTTGTCAAAAAATACTTGAAAGTCGACAATGCTTGACAATATTTTTTGTATCTCTTCATTGATAACTGGCATCATAGATTTGATTACTTCGTATGAAATACCGTTTGGATGAGAAGCTTGGACAAATACATCATAAGCAATATAGTCACGCTCAGCAATTTTTACTTGGTGGATACGCTCACTGGCTTCCTCTATCGTTCTCTTTGTCGACCCCTTCTCGGACATGAACTCTAGAACTTTTGACTCACATCTTTTTATTTCACTTCCCTTTATTGATATGGTCTTATTGATAGCTTGAAGATCTCTCCTTAGTGAAGTTAGATTTTCATAGGCTTCGATATTGTCGTTATAGTATAAAATATCAGCCTTGCAATCTTCAATGCGACGAGTCAACAGTGACACTTTTCCTTCGCAATTTTCCCGCTGTAGGGACATATTGCGAACTTGAGATTGTTCTCTTGCTAGTGTACCTCGTTGGGCTTCATAGTCCCTAACGACTGCTAGCGAATAAACTTCGTTGAAAATCGATGCTTTCATCTTCAAGTCCAACATTTGAGAGTTAAGATTTTCTATGTTCTGAGTAACATCTACAATCGTGACCTTTGCCTCTTCTGCTTTCTTGACGAACTCATTGTTACTACAAAAGCTACAATCTGGGTCATACTCATGGTCGTGTAACATGTCAATCTTGGATTGAAGTCTAGCTCTCTCTCTTTTGGACTTCTCAACATCTTTGTGAGTCTTGTTTATTTGCTCCTTGAGTATCTCTAATGATTGCAGTTCTTCTTTTGCCCTAGTTGATTCTTCGAGCAAACTTGGCAGTCTAAAGCTCAAATCTTTGATCTTAGAACGTTTAGAGGCGATCTCTGTGGATAACCTATCTATCTCTCGAGAGTTACTAGAGAGGTCTTTCTGGTGCTTTGACAATAGTGTATTTACACTATCGATGTCTATTTCTCTCTGCGAAGCGGCTTCGACTTGATCTCTTATGAGATTCTGCTCACTCAAGAGATCTTGAAGTCTAGATGAGTGCTTGCTACATAAGGTCTGTTGTTCTCTTATGTCTTCAACTATTTCTTCAAACTCTGCTTTTGCTCTAGATAATTTCTTACTCCAGTCAACAGAGTTAAGGTGCTTGATGACTCCTCTCATTTCTGATGAATCTGCTTTTGCTAATTTGTGCATTTGATCAAATATTTGCAGATCTAAAAACTTAGCGAGTATCTCTTTTCTTTTTGTTGAACCTTCATTGATAAAACCAAACGAGTCATTTTGAGATGAGAGAGATGTCATCATAAAGTCCTCTAGAGTGCCGAATGTTTTCCGAATATTCTCATCCGTCTTGTTTCTAGTGTCTCCATTCTTTGACTCTGTTCTCGTCCCAAATGTTAGTTTTTTAAAGTCTAGCTCAGTTTTCGCCGACTGGACTTCTCTGCCTTTAGACTTTCCGGTTGTTTTTTCGAGGCTTCGAGTAATTTTATAAACATCATCGCCGACAGCGATCTCGAGGTTACAAATAGCTCTTTCTTTGTTTTGATTGATGATATGGACATTCTTTCTTTCTCCTTTGGATGTCGTATTAAAAAGGCCAAACAAGGCAGCATCGATGATAGACGACTTACCTGAATAGTTTTTTCCGAAGATACCAACAAGACCATTTAGTTTGCTGAAATCAATAGAATTTCCCTTTCCGTAATTAAATAGGTTGTTCCAAGTCATTTTCCTAATATCCCAAAGAACGTTTCGAGATACCTCTCCACTTCCGACAACTTTCTTTAGATAGTGTCGGGATAGCTCCAACACTCTATCTTTGACTTCTTGCTCCACCTCTTTAGTTTTTAAAAATTCAATGAGAAACTTTTCTTGATTCTTTTCGTCTCTCATATTAATGGACTTGCCGATAGAATCGCCTGATGGGTTTTTTATTCCTTGAGATGTTTTGTTAACAAAGCTAACAGTGTATGGCTTCCATTTAACTTGGGCATAGTCACATGCTCTCTTTAATTTTGCAACTGGAAGGTTGTATTTGGATATAATCCTTAAGCGCGAACCATTTGGAACATTAGAGTTTGGTAAGGTGCCATCCTTGTTTATTTCAATGGTAATGAATGGACGGGGAGAGCGGAACAGTCTCTTTTCAACATTATGCTTTTCTTTTGAGTGTATGTTCCATATTAGATACCCCTTTAGTTCACTTTCTCCGAAGTTTTGTTGAACTGTTGAGCCTGAATACCAAATGCGTTGCGCAACATCTAGATGTTGAAGTCTATGGATATCTCCCAACATTGCATAATCAAACTTGCTAAATATCCTCAAGTCATCCTCTCCATGGTCTAATGAGAACCCCGAACCTACTTGGCATCCCTGAATGGCCCCATGGTAGAGAGCAATATTTATTGAAGAATTGCTAGATGGTGGTTGCCAATTGTCTCTATCGAAAACAGATAAGACATTGAAAGTAAGTCCGTCTTCCGGAGAGAACTCTCCGGAGTTCTTAAGAAGGGTAAAATTTGGATGTTGCAACGCTGCGGCGATTGGAGTAACAGCGTCTTGACGGTCTCCATTCTTAAGGTTGCCGTCGTGGTTTCCAAGAATCATGATGGTCGGTGCAATATCTGCTAAAGACTTGAGAAAGTTTGACGCCATCTCGAAGTATTCTGGTGAGAGTTGCGTCTTTGTGTGAGCAAGGTCGCCAGTGTGTACGATATAATCTGGCTGCTCTTGTTTTAAAGAGTCGTATATTTCCTTAAAGACATGGCGATATTCGTCATGATATTTAAGATTGCGGATGTGGGTATCGCTCACATGGGCGATACGAAACATTTTATTTGACATAAGTTCTCCTAGTTGTGTAATATCAATCTAACATGGTTTGACTATAATGTCAAGTATTTTTCTTCAAATTCATCATAAAAAATTGGACCATCTGGTATGAATGTTAGATCAAAAATATTATAATCAAACCACTCTAGCGCCATAACCGGGTCCCAATCATAAGCTTTTCTTAAGCATTCTAAAAGGGCATCCACATTGTATACCAGTCGCTCTTTTTCTAAATCGAATTCTTTGACTGATTCTTCAAAAACTTCTTTTGGCTCAAGTATCATAAATGTATAGCCATCTTCAATGGCATCGTCTATTAT
>Ga0315331_10001452_pt1 | contig 17752 bp, 14 predicted proteins | sample M160m34915metaG_FD_203456 | JGI IMG/M metagenome (GOLD analysis project Ga0315331, IMG submission 203456) | Ammonia-oxidizing marine archaeal communities from Monterey Bay, California, United States - M1 60m 34915 | ecosystem: Environmental > Aquatic > Marine > Intertidal zone | place: USA...
CTCATCGTGAACATGTTCCAGTCGGTGTGCCTGTTCGTGTAGTTCGTCGACCGGGGTTCCCAGGTGCTGCAGGTACGTTTCCCAGAGCCGGTGAGCTCGCAGTAATCGACGTCCTTCCGTGACTCCAGCCTCGGTTAGTTCAACATGATCATCTCGCACCGTGGCCAGTTCCTGCCGTTGCAACCAGCGAATGGCCTTGCGGATCCGTTCCTCTCGGCCTTCCACGTAATTCACGATAGCACTGACCGGAACCTCAGTCGTGGGACTCCGCAGCACGCATCCCAGGACATCTTCCACCAGTTGTTGAGGTACGGCCCGACGACGACGTAGCCAATCAGCGGCCAGTCCGTAGCGCGGTGCCAGCAGGAAAACCAGCAGGAACTGGGCGGCACTGGCCACGACCACTGCCGATCCAGGCGCCACGTTAATCTGTTCCGAGACCAGGTAACCTGCCACGAAACTGGTCCAACCCAAGAAAGCTGCCATGGGAAGCATCCGGGTCAACCGATCGCAAAGCAGGTAAGCCGTGGCAGCAGGTGTAATGAGCAGGCCAACCACGAGGATAACCCCCACCACATGAACACCGCTCACCACGACCAGCGAGGTACAGGTCGTGAGCATGTAATCCAACGCCAGGACATTCAGGCCCAGCGATGCCGCCATGACTCGATCAAACGTAATCAACTGGAGCGAACGAAAGGTAAGGATCACGAAGGACAACACGACCACTGCCACGAAAGCCATCATCCAGAGATCGGCGTTGCTTACTCCCAGCAACTGGCCAACCACGAAGTGATACAAATCGATGTGCACGTCCTTGCTGAACAAGGACAGCAGCAGGCCACCAAAAGCAAACACACCGGTATACATGATGCCAATCAGGGCATCTTCCTTGACACGCGAAAATCGCGAGACGGTCGTGACCATGGCCACGGTCAGGAATCCGGCCAGGACAGCTCCGATCAACATCGCAGGAGCATGTGCCTCCGTGTGGAAGACACGTTTCATGAACAGGTATCCGCAGACCACGCCTGCCAACATGGAGTGTGCCACGGCATCCGCCAGAAAGGAGCTGCGACGCAATACGATAAAACAGCCCATCACGCCGCAGACCGTGGAAACCAGCGTGCCAGCCAGCAGGGCCTTTAACAGGTGCGGGTTCTGCTGATGAAACTGCACCAGTGACTCGTAGATACTTCCGCCCATCAACCATCCTCCTGGCCGCGAGGAGGTCGTGAGTCCTCGGTCGATGCAACGGGATCCAGATCTGCAAAGACCCGCAATTTCCCCTCATAGACTTCGCTGAGCAATTCCGGATGCAAGACATCCACAGGTGGCCCGTAAGCAAAGAGACGTTGTTTCAGCAGGATCAGCGTATCGAAATACTCGCCTGCAGTGGCCAGGTCATGATGCACTACCACCAACGTCCGCCCTGATGCCTTGGTGTCCTCCAGGACCTCCAGGATCGCCCTTTCCGTGGCAGCATCTACTCCAGCAAATGGTTCGTCAAGAAGCAGCACGTCCGCCCCCTGTGCCATGGCACGGGCCATGAAAACTCGCTGCTGCTGGCCACCGGACAACTGCCCGATTTGCCGGTCACGATAACGCGACATGCGTACCATTTCCAACGCTTCATCTGCGATGCGGTGATCCTCCGGGCTAAGTCCCTTCCACCAGGGCGCTTTCCCATAGCGTCCCATCAGTGCAACTTCTCGAACCGTTACTGGGAAATCCCAATCGACGCTTCCCCTCTGGGGGACGTAGGCGACCCGCCCCTTGGATTTTTCCGCGGCCTCACCAAACAGTCGCACCGTGCCAAAATCAGGACGCACGAATCCCAGCAAGGCCTTGATCAATGTCGATTTCCCCGAGCCATTCGGACCGATCACACCGGCTAATTCACCCGCGGGGATGCCCAGCGAGACATCCAGCAAGGCGGGGACGGGACCATAACTCACGGTCAGGCTCTCTACCTCGATCGCCAGGTCCCGCGTGGCCTGCCCTGCATTCCCAGACGAATCCTGCGTGTCAATGTTCATGGTCACGGGCCTCATCCTGCTGCGGACTCTCGGGAACTGGAATCACCACTTTCCCCTGGATCGGTTCGCCGGGGGCAGCCCACAACGTCTCTTCCACGAGGACCTGCTGATCCCGGTACAAGCGGATGCGTATCGCCGCTGGCCGAGGAACATCCGCCGCCGAACCAACGTCTCCAAATCCTACATCTCCGACTCCCACCTGAATGAACAATTCATTGTCTCCAGCCACGAAACCAGCCAGTGAATCAATGATGATGGGATCCGCGCAGGAAATCACTTCCTCGCTGCGAATGATCACACGGTCACCTTGACGAGGCAACGTGACCAGTAACGATATCGCTTCAAACGCATCGGGCTGGGCATCCTGGGACAATGTCAATTCCAGGCGAAACTGGCCGGTAGCCTGGGTTTCCACCGGTACGACCGACTGGTATTTCGGCAGGCCATCAACAAAGCTCATGTAAGCCTGGACGGATCCTAGCACAATCAGGGCTAACGCAAGTGCCAGCAGGGGACGCATGATCTATTTTCCGTTGCCAGGACATCTCCATCCAACCAGATGTCAGCAATCTCCGGGCCTGGCTATTTTAGCCCCTGGACAATGGTCAGTACATTCTCACGCATCATGCCGAGATAACTTTCTCCCGCCGATCCTGCCTCACCCATTGAATCGGAGTACAGTTGTCCACCAATCTGTACTCCTGCATCCGCAGCAATCTGGCGAATCAACTTTGGATTGACACTCGTCTCCACGAAAATCGACTTCACACCAAACTTGCGAATCGACTCGACTGCTGCTCGCCGTCGCTGAGGGGTAACGCCTCCACCTGCTTCCTGGCCGGTACTCCACCCTGCCGGTGAGGCAGCCGTGAATCCATACTCCCGGCAAAAGTAATTAAAGGCGTCGTGGCTGGTCACCAGCTGACGTTGCTTGATTGGCAAGCGATTACACTCCCGCACGATCCACAAGTGGAGTGTTCTCAACTGTGCACGATAGAGTGCTGTCCGGGCCTGGTATTCCGCGGCATGTTCCACGTCCAGACTGGAAACGGCCTTCTCGATATTTGTCACATAAACCGCAGCGTTCTTTGGTGAAAACCAGGCATGCGGATCGAGTACATCCGCTCCCTCCTCAGTCAGTTTCAAAGGCGTCACACCTTCAAGGCAACTGAAAATCGGCTTACCAGCATCCTTGGCCAGCTTCCGCATCCAGTCATTTCCCTCCAGGTGCCAACCGTTTTCCAGGCACAGGTCCGCCTGGGCCACCAGCTTGGCATCACCCGTTTTGACCTCGTAGAGATGGGGATCCTGTCCGGGTGCCAGGACACAGGCCACACGCCAACGATCACCGACGACCTGCCTGGCAAAATCAGCAACCTGGGTGGTGGAACAGACGATCAAACGCTTCTGCGTTTGCGACTCCTGCCCCTGGGCGGTCGGCATCGTGAGCGCTAACATCAGCGCCCCGCCTGTCAGCAATACCCGGGTGGTAACTTTGATAAACGCCATACCCTGATCCTCCCAAAGCAGCGGGAGCAATTCCAGCCCGCCACACGGTCGATTTTTACTTGCATAAAAAAAGGTTTTGGTTAACCAAAACCTTTTTCCAATGTAACAGCCCGTGGGTGCGGCGACAAGTGAAGCGGAGACGTCTAAACGCTTCAATCAGAAGTCCAAAACAGGTTCTAGTAGCGGAAAACCAGGCCACTGCCAGCAAAATAGTCATCGGCTGACTGGCTCAGCCCACGGCCGACACGGGCATCGAGTTGTAAATCTGCGTTGACCGCAAACGTAAACCCACCATTCAAGTAGTGTAACGTTGGATCAACATCCGCTCCGTCCGGAATCATGACATACCATTCCAGGTAACCACCCAAGCGTTCCGTGATGCCCAGCCCCATGGTTGCGGACTGTGATACGTCCAGGAACGGTCGATTCGTCACCGTATCCAATGCCCGATTTAGCTGGGTTTGGCCAGCAACGACCCAGCGGTCGTTCAACTCCCAGCTATAAATCCAGTTAATACCCGGCAAGCATTCGCCGGCCGTGAGTCCGCCGGAACCGATGGGTACCATCATCTGCGGTATCAGCGCCATTTCGGGCAACCAACCATCTTGAGGTGTCAAGCCAATCTTAAAGCCCAGGTAAAGGTCCTCGCTTCCATAGGAACGTTCTCGACTGCCACCGGTTGTTTGCGCCACCTGTTCCGCATAGCACCAGCCAACGCGCAATTCCAACCAGTCTGCCAGGATACCAGCTCGCAACAGGGCCTCTGGATAATTATGGGAACGAGCCTGGACGCCATTGTCGTCATTGTAGCTGTAGGTATACCCCAGTTCCCATTGGGTTACCCCCTGCCCCACGGTCCGGGAAGATTCGGTGAAATCAGGACGGTCCGTATTCATCGAGGCTGCTGGATCAGGCCCACGAGTCACCGTCCCGTAGCTCCATTGAAAGAGTGTCGTTGGCTGGCAGCAAATTCCTGCTGCCTTGTCAGCGGGCGCCTTGTCACCATCCTGGATATCCGTGTCCTCCAGGAACGAAGCGGTATAAACCGATTCCAGTGCCCATTCCAAGGGCTCGGCATTGCTCGGCCGACCGTTGCAAACCAGGCAAAGCAACATCGAGGTCAAAACCAAGTTAAGGCACGAGAATGGTGTAGATAATCTGCGCACGGAAAGGATCCTCTAATTGGTAACGTAACACCGGTGTTTACCGGAATTTAAGATAGGACGGGCTGCTAGTCGTTATCGGAATAACTGGGACATCTCACACAGATTTTAAGCATCCGAGGCGCTGATAATCTCTACAATGTGTCATTTTGAACCTGGCTGTCAGCCGTCAGATTGACCCAACCAGAACATCTTAACACCGCTCTAAAGCAGAGCTTACTCGCTTTACGACAAACTTCCCGGCAACATCCGAGCAAATCACGAGTCCGGTCTGTTCCAAGACTATCAAATATAGTGGGGGTTCCGGGTTTGGCACATTTCCCCATCGCTGACAACCGATCAGGCAAACAGGTCCAACCGGTGAGTCGATACTTTGCGGGCCGCACCTGGGAGCGTCACGGACATTTGGCATAACGAATTAGTTGAAAATCGTTGACCGAACCCGCCAGCATTTATAGGATGGCCTATACAGTCGCCAGCGGGGTACGATCCGCCCGGAAGCTTAAAACTGTGGGTGGTGAAAACGAGAATGAAGATGGGCATGACGTATTTCAAACGATATCGCATGGAAATCCCGCTGAACCGGGACTTCACGATTCCGCAGGCCCTACCGGCGGGTTATTCCTTGCTCCCCTGGAGCGAGCAGTTACTGGAGGCGCATGCGGAGGCCAAGTATCGCAGTTTCGAGTATGAAATCGATGCCAACGTCTTTCCCTGTTTTGGTGAGTACGAAGGTTGCCTGCGGCTGATGCGCGAAATCTCCCGTCGCGAAACATTTATTGCTGAATCTACCTGGCTGCTTCAGTACCAGGGGGTGGACGGTCGTGCGCCCCAGGCTTGTGGAACCATCCAGGGCGTGGAAAACCGCCAGGGCTGTGGGGCGATTCAGAACGTGGGCATCATCCCGGAGCATCGAGGGCTGGGCCTGGGTACACACCTGATTCACGCTGCCCTGAACAGTTTTCGGGCCCGTCGTTTAACCACGGCCACGCTGGAGGTCACCACGCAGAATCGTGGAGCCCTGCGGCTCTATGAACGCCTGGGGTTTTACCGGGTCAAAACGGTCTACAAGGTCGCGGATGTCGCCCTTGCATAGACCATCTTTCTGGCAGGCATCTTGTCGTCAATGGGTCCTGGTACCTATCCTAAAGGGTGCGGCACTATGACTGACAACCGAACCTGGCGAATCGATCCATTATCTTGAGCAACACTATCCTCTCTCACCAGTTTGACAATGGCCTGGTCCTGGTCGCCGAGCCGATGCAGTGGCTGGAATCGGCTGCCTTTACCTGGCTCCTGCCGGCTGGTGCCATGCGTGATCCTGCTGATCAGCTGGGACTAAGCAACTTCACCTGCGAAATGGTGCAACGTGGTTGCGGTTCGCGCAGCAGTCGCGACTTCATCAAGGACCTGGAGACGCTTGGTGTCTCGAAGTCCGCCTCGGTCTCCATCTCTCACACCAGTTATGCTGCGGCGATGCCGGCAAAACAAATTCACGCTGCCCTGGATATTTATGCGGACCTCATCTGTCGGCCTCATTTACCTGAAGACCAGTTGGAAGAAGGCCGTCTGGTATGCCGGCAGGAGTTACGAGCGATCGAGGACGACCTGGCTCAAAAAGTCATGCAGAGTCTGCGACGTCAACAATACGCCTCTCCCTACGGACGCAACTCACAGGGAACCCAGCAATCGGTGGAACAAATTACAGCGGACCAAATTCAGCAGCATTACCAGGCCTGCTACCGGCCGAACCATGCCATCCTGGGAGTGGCCGGAAAGATCGAGTGGGAATCCCTGCGGGAGCATGTCGGCAACCTGTTTGCCGACTGGCAACCGGCCGATCTGCCGGCAATCGACGAGGGAGAACGGGAAGCCGGGTATGTCCACCTCTCTGAACCTTCCGTCCAGACACACATCGGGGTTTCCTATCCCAGTGTTCCGTACTCTAACCCGGATTACTTCCAGGCGCGTGGTGCCGTGGGAGTTCTGAGCGATGGCATGAGTTCACGCCTGTTCACCGAGGTTCGTGAGAACCGGGGGTTGTGTTACACGGTTTACGCCTCTTGCCACACCTTGCGAGATCGCGGCAGCATCATGGCCTACGCGGGTACGACCACGGAGCGGGCCCAGGAAACCCTGGACGTGATGATTGCCGAATTGATACGACTGAGTGAAGGAATTCATGACGAGGAGTTGCAACGCCTCAAGGCACGCGTCAAGAGTGCCTTGATCATGCACCAGGAATCAAGTACGGCGCGCAGCGGCGCCATTGCGGCCGACTGGTATCACCTCGGACATGTTCGCAGCATTGAAGAAATCGGCGCCATCATTGATCAGTTGACCTGTGAAAGCATCAACGCCTACCTGGCAGACCACCGGCCCCATGACTTGCGTGTGGCCACGCTGGGAGAACATGCCCTGGAGGTGCCACTTGGAATTTCGTAATCATACGCTCTCCAATGGACTGCAGATCGTGGCGGAGTGCAATAAAAATGCCTACTCCACGGCCGTCGGCTATTTTGTCCGGGCAGGTGCGCGTGACGAGACAGATGCCCTGTCCGGCGTAAGTCATTTCCTGGAACACATGGCTTTCAAGGGAACCTCGCATCGAACCGCCGCCGAAGTCAACCAACAGCTGGACCGCATTGGTTCCCACAGTAATGCATCCACCAGCGAGGAACAGACGATTTACTATGCAGCCATGCTCCCCGAGTACCAGGAGACCGCCGTAGAAATACTGAGTGATATGATGCGGCCCGCACTCCGGGAAGATGATTTCGCCACGGAAAAACAGGTTATCCTGGAAGAGATTGCCAAGTACGATGACCAGCCCCCGTTCGGGGCGCATGAAAAAGCAATGGCTCATCATTTTGGTGCCCATCCGCTGGGTCGTAACGTACTGGGCTCCGTGGAGAGTGTCCGGGCCTTGACCGCAGAACAGATGGGAGCGTATTTCCAGCAACGTTACAGCCCGGGAAACATGGTCCTGACAGCCGCCGGCAACGTCAACTTTGATGCCCTGATCAAAACCGCCGAGCGGATGTGCGGAGACTGGCCCAGCTTCGAAGTCACGCGAGAAACTCCACGCGCCGAACCCCACGAAGGCTTCACCCTGATCCATAAGGAAAGCGCATCGCAACAGTACCTGGTGCAGGTTGCCAATGGTCCCGGGTCTACCGATTCGGATCGCTACGCTGCTCGCATGTTGGCCACGATTCTTGGTGATGACAGCGGCAGTCGCCTCTACTGGGAATTGATCGAAACGGGAATTGCTGAATATGCCGGTATCGACTGCTACGAGTTCCAGGGGGCAGGTATCTTCATGACTTACCTCTGTGGGGCACCTGAAGATGCGGACCGGATCCTGCAAATTGCCACCCGCATGAAGGAATCCCTGCAACAGGACGGTGTCAGTGAGGAAGAACTCGCCCAGGCCCAAAGCAAGGTCTGTGCGCATATCGTGCTTAGCAGCGAACGCCCCATGCATCGTCTCTATGCCGTCGGTACCAACTGGTTGCAACGAGATCAGTACCGTACGGTCCGTGATGTCGTGGACGCCTACCAGGCTGTGACCGTGGATGATATTCGAGGAGTCCTGGACAGGTATCCCCTCACCAAGGAAACGACTGTAGCCATTGGCCCACTGAAACAGATGGCTACGGCGGACAAGCCTTGAGCCGACGGAACAAATCTTCTACAATTCGCCCCTTAGGCATGGCTCCCTGCTCTACAGCAGGGCATTTATCGAGACGCATTTTGCTGCGAGGTTTATCATGGAACGGACACTGGTATTACTGAAACCCGATTGTGTACAACGTCGTTTGATGGGGCAGATTATCTCTCGCTTCGAAAACAAGGGCTTGAACATTATCGCCATGAAACTGTTACAGGTCACGCCTGACCTGGCCAAGCAGCATTATGCGGAGCATGTTGAAAAACCCTTTTATCCTGGCCTGGAAGCCTTCATTACCGGTGCCCCGGTGCTGGCCATGATTATCCAGGGCCTGGACGTCATCCAGGTCATTCGGGACATGCTGGGACCCACCAGTGGCCTGAAGGCGCCCGGAGGAACTATCCGGGGAGACTTTAGCAGCAGCCGCCAGATGAACCTGGTGCATGCTTCCGATGGCCCCGAAGCATCCGCTCGTGAAATCGATCTCTATTTCAACGAGGATGAGATCTGTGATTACGAACCAACGCTGACACCGTGGATGAAAGCTGCAGACGAATAATCGTCAGCACCTGCTGCCAACCTATTCCGTCGACTGTTGCCTGGCATGCGCCGGTCCCCATCGCTGCCAGAGCCTTTTGACCGCCAGCGGAAACAGGCCAATCAGCACGAAGGCGACCAGCAGTTTTGTTGACATCAGGCTGTTTACCGGCCGCTCCACGAGATCGAAGAGGCTTGGCATCGCGCTGCCCGCATAAATGTAGATCATCGTTCCCGGCAACATACCTACCTGGCTGACCCACCAAAACGTCTTGAGCCGGATGGGCGTCAGGCCCATCAACAGGTTTACCAGGAAGAAAGGGATGTAGGGCATCAACCTCAGGCTAAACAGGTAAAAAGCCCCTTCAGCTTCAAAAGCACGATTCATGCCGGCCAATTGCGACGGGTAACGACGCTGCAGTAAGTCACCCAGCAGCGTGCGACTGAGCAAAAATGAAACCGAGGCACCGGCTGTCGAGGCAAAGCTAACCAGCACCAGGGCAGACCAGAAGCCCAGCCACCAGCCGTAAAAAAGACTGACAAAAACAGCGATGGGTAAGGCCAGTCCGGCTACCAGCACATAGATTCCAAAGGCGGTCAGCCAGCTGGCAACGGGATACAGCTGCAACCACTGCTGCAGCTGTTGCTCCTGCTGCAAGCCCCATTGAGCTAACTCGTGCCGATCCAGGTATGGTCTCGCCAGCAGCACCACGATCACCAACACGCCCAACACCAGGAAACCGAGCCACGGCCTGCCTTTCTTTATCCTGGCAGGCTGAGCATCTTCAACAGGCTCAGGGGCGTCGTCGTTCATGCCGTGGGTATCCTGCCTTCCAGATTGGGAGGATCAATCGTCACTTAACTTGCCTGCCGGCGTATCCGCCTGCAACTGGGCTATCATATCTCGCGTCGCGGCCTCGACAGCCTCCTGCCACCTGGCCGACCCGAACTGCTGGTCGTAGGGGGCTCGGGCGTGCGCAAAGATGATACCGCGTGAACTATTTACTACAGCCCCCAGTCCCTGCTCGTCAAAGGCACCGGCCACATCAGCTGCCGACCCTCCCTGGGCACCAAATCCAGGTACCAGGAACCAACTGTGAGGCATGGCCACTCGCAATTCTTCTAGTTGTTCCGGATAGGTTGCTCCAACAACGGCCCCTACCGCCCCATAGTCAACGGTGGCATTCTCCTCGGTCGGCAAGCTGGCCTGGGCCAATTCTTCCACCAGGTGTGCCACGTGACGGTAGAGTGGCTTGCCATCGGGAACCAGGTCCTGGAAACACTTGCCGCCGGGATTGGAGGTTTTCACCAGTACAAAGATCCCTGCATCTCGTTGTCGAGCCACTTCCACGAAGGGATCAAGGCTATCGTCTCCCAGGTAAGGGCTGACCGTCAACGCATCGGCTCCCCAGGGGCTCGCCTCGCCTGCTCCCAGGTAAGCATCGGCATAAGCCGTGGCTGTCGAGCCGATATCATTACGTTTTCCATCCAGGATCACCATCAGTCCTTGTTGATGAGCATGCTGCACAACGTCATAGAGGGCATTCATCCCTGGAGGGCCCAACTGCTCAAAAAAAGCGGCTTGCGGTTTCACCACGGCCACCAGCGGAGCAACAACATCAATAATCCCTCGTCCAAAGAGGCGATAAGCTTCTGCCACGGCCTGAGGATTATCTCGATCCGACTCAGCCAGTAATCCATCGGGAAGTTGATCAGCCCTGGGATCGATTCCAACCAATACCGGGTTCTGACAACGTTGAATCGACTGGGTTAACCGTGTTGCAAAATGAGCCATGGGGGATATTTTCCTTCATCTGGAGCGAAGATTTATTAGGGGATCTTACCTCAGCTGGAGAAAGCTGCCAAACCCTGCCGGTTGACCGTTGCCCGATTTCCGGAAAAGGTTATATTGACGGGGTCGCCATATGATTAGTGTCCACCTTAGGGGGGCGGAGCATCCCGGGGGGGCCCATGTGGCGACACTTTGCGGGGTGTAGCGCAGCCTGGTTAGCGCGTTTGACTGGGGGTCAAAAGGTCGGAGGTTCGAATCCTCTCACCCCGACTGGCTTTGTCACGGCAAATTCCGTCAATGGTTGTAATGCCAACTGTTGACGGAACTTGAACTTTCTTGCCTCGGTTCGAACACGATTCCAGAAACGAGATCATTGAATCGCCTGACAAAGTGGACAAGGTAAAAGCTGTCCGCCACGCTTTCATGGACAAGGCGTATCCCAATTCGATGAACAAAGAAGGCCTGCCGGCCAACTCTTTTCGATCGGACCGTTGGTAATGAGTGAAGTGACCACCAAAGACCAATTGCGTTCGTTCTATGACGAACCGTCCTTGCTGTCTCAGCAGAAGTTCATGGACGCTTTAGACGAACATTGCCAGACCATGGTGCGCCTTTCGCCGTTCGTCTGCATCGCCACGACCGCAAAAGACGGTTCGCTGGATATTTCGCCGCGGGGGGATCCACCAGGGGCGATTCAAGTTCTTTCTCCGTCACAACTACTGATTCCCGATCGACGTGGCAACAACCGACTCGACACCTTAACGAACCTCACCAGCAATCCAAAGATCGCTCTATTCTTCGTCGTACCGGGTATCCTCGAAACACTACGAGTCACTGGACAGGCTCAAATCATTCACGACGACTCACGACTGGAACGCTGTGCTATCGACGGCAAAGTACCCGCGACCGGTATCCTGGTTGAAATCCAGAGAGCATGCCTGCAGTGCGGCAAGGCCTTAAAACGCTCCGCGTTATGGGAAGATACCTACCAGGTGAATCGCAGCGACCTACCATCCTTCGGCACGATGCTCGCTGACCAGACGGATACAGGAAAGACGGCCGAAGAGTTAGACTGTTCGATCAACGAAGCTTATGAAAAGCGATTATACTGAGCCTGACGGGAAGCAACTTGCCTTGAGAAGCACTTGCTTCCGGGACTAACCTCAACCAAATCACCCTAATAAAATACGCTGGAGTCTCACCATGAAAACTACTCTTAAGTCGGCCTGCCTTCTCGCACTCGCTACCCTGGTAACTTTCGGCTTTTTGCGAGACAAGCCAGGATCACTGGATACGACTCAATCCCTGATGGCAGCACCGCCAACCGCCGGCCCTCAACCGGTCGACGAATCGATGCATCATTTCATGGAATACGTGTTCGAACCCAACTACAAGCGACTCAAGGTCAGCATGGCCAGCGAGCCCAAGGACAAGCAGACCTGGAAGGGAATCAAGGGAGACGCCCTTACCCTCGCCGAGGCAACGAACCTGCTGATGACTCGCGGACCCAAGCAAAACGGCTATGCCTGGGCCCCGCTGAGCGTAGCGGTCAGAACCCGTGGCAGCGAACTCTACCAGGCGGCCAGGAAGTCTGACTACACTGCGGCTCGCAAGGCGTACACCGCGATGCTCACCCAGTGTAATGCCTGCCATAAACAATACGCCGATGGGAAGCACCAACTACAACCGTAGCTGACCGTCTCCAGTTGCGTACCCGCTGGATCCTCGACTATTTTGCCTCACTAAGAAAACTGGTTAGAATGCACACTCGTTTTCTATCCACTCTCTGAGTACACGATGCAACAGCCCACTTCCAGCCGCATAATCCCAGGAAGATTGTTTCCCCTTGTCCTGCTGGGCATTTTCCTGCCAGGCCTCGCCCAGGGAAATGACCCTGCTGCTGGATCACGTTCAGCCCAGGAGACTGGTGAATTACGGTTCGCTTTCCAGGTCGAGCCCCTGCTAACCACACGTTGCCTGGCCTGTCACGGTAACGATCCCAAGGACATCAAGGGGGAACTGGATCTGCGTAATGTTGCTGGGCTGCTCAAGGGTGGCGAAAGCGGCCAGGCGGCGGTCATACCCGGCAAGTCAGCACAAAGCCCTCTCTACCTGGCAGCCATGCGAGGCAGTGACGAGTGGTCCGCAATGCCTCCCAAGGAAAACGATCGTCTCGCCGCCTCGGAACTTGAACATCTTCGGCAGTGGATCGATGCCGGTGCACCCTGGCCCGGATCGAAGCGGCTCGAGAAACTGCGCCAGCAAAAGAATCCCTGGCGTACACCCGGTGGCATCCAGGTTAAAACAAGCGGAGGTCTTTCTCAGCAATGGACCGATCGCACATACAACCCGCTGAACCTCTGGGCATTTCAACCTCTGAAGACGCCAGCAATCCCAGGGCCTTCAGGGCACCCCGTGGACCGCTTTATCCAGCATCGCCTGCCTCCAGCACTTACCCTGGCTCCGGAAGCCGATCCGTTGACGCTGGTGCGCCGGGTCACTTTTGACTTGACGGGTTTACCTCCCACACCAGGGGAAGTGAGCCTCTTCCTGGCCGCCTCCCGGCAAGATCCTAAGCAGGCGTGGATCGCACTGGTCGATCGGTTGCTGGCATCGCCTCATTACGGCGAACAGATGGCGCGTCATTGGCTGGATGTCGTTCGCTATGCGGACACGGCAGGATTCTCCAACGATTACCCACGACCTAATGCCTGGAGATACCGGGATTACGTGGTCCGTTCGTTCAACCAGGACAAACCGTATGACCAGTTTGTTCGCGAACAAATCGCCGGAGACGAGATCGCTCCAGACCAGCCAGACCACGTGATTGCCACCGGTTTTCTACGTATGGGTCCCTGGGAACATACATCCATGACGGTAGCCGCCGTGACAAGGCAACAATACCTGGATGACGTGGTCAATGCCGTGGGGGTTTCTTTCCTTGGAACGGAACTGCGATGTGCCAAGTGTCACGACCACAAGTTCGATCCTATTCCGACTCGCGACTACTATCGTATGCAGGCGATTTTCTCTCCACTTCAATTCGCCGATCGCACGCTGTCTTTCCAGCAATACGAAAACCAGGACGGCATGGCTGCGGGTAAAGCACGCTACGAAAAGCTGGCCAAGGACAAGGGAATTCGTAGTATCCTAACGCTTCCGGAAAGTGAACGTCCCGTCTCGGAATTTGACGCCGAGAGCGAGACCAAGGGACAGGCCAAGGTGGCCCGCAAACGCAGCCAGCAGTTGCAGCATGAGTTGAAACGATTCAAGCCACTGGCATACAGTGTTTACAACGGCAAGAACACGAAAAACGTCTCGCATCTCGTGGTCTGGAAACTTCCTGACATCAAGGCTCGCCAGGCCATGCAGGCAGCTCCCATCCATATCCTACAGGGTGGGGCTATTGAATCTCCAGCGGCTCACGTGAACCCGGGAGTACTCAGTTTTTCTGGTGGGTCCGAAGCAGCTTCTGCGGTCACGGACAAGCTGAACGGTCGACGGCGGGAACTGGCTGACTGGATTGCCTCGGCCGACAATCCATTGACTGCTCGCGTGATCGTCAACCGCATCTGGCAATGGCACTTCGGCCAGGGCCTGGCCGCCAATCCTAATAACTTCGGTGCCACGGGGCAGAAACCAACGCACCCCCAGTTACTGGACTGGCTGGCCACGACGTTTATCAAGGAAGGCTGGTCATTCAAAAAAATGCATCGGCGTCTCCTGCTTTCCAGGACCTACCGCCGTGCTTCCAGCCACCCGGACCCAGCCCTGCTGTCCAAGCTGGATCCTGCCGGAAGCAGCTATGCCGCATTTCAACCTCGGCGTCTGGCAGCCGAGGAATTACGAGATGCCATGCTGGCCAGTTCGGGCGAACTAAATCGAAAGCTGGGAGGAATTCCTGCACACCCGGAAATTAACGCCGAGGTTGCCATGCAACCTCGGCATATCATGGGATCCGTGGGGCCAGCTTACCAATCAGACCTGCTCCCGACTCAACGTAACCGCCGCACGATTTACGCCGAACGTATTCGTACCCTGGCAGATCCCCTGCTGGAAGTATTCAACAAGCCCGGGCCGGACCTGTCCTGCGAACGACGTGAAAGTGCGACGATCGCTCCACAGGCATTCACCCTGTTGAACAGTCCGATTATTCGTGCCCGTGCCCTGGCCCTGGCAGCCCGGCTCGAGAAGGAAAAACCTGGCAACCTGCCAGCCCAGGTCCAACGGGCGTTCCAACTGGTTTACCAACGCCCTGTGACTGCAGCAGAACAGCAGGTATGCATTGAACATGTCAACAAGATGACAGGTCAGCACGAGGATCAGCTCCCGGTGAAAACGAAAATGCCAACCCATGTCATTCGGCAAATGGTCGAGGAAATGACAGGCCTCGACTTCTGGTGGGTGGAAGACCTGGACCTTTACCGCAGCAACGAATATGTGCCGGACCTGAAACCCTGGAATGTCACAGCCCAAACTCGTGCGCTGGCAGACCTCTGCCTGGTGCTCCTGAACTCCAACGAATTTTCATACGTGTATTAACCCATGGATCGACGCAGTTTCCTGTACGGATTAAATAGTGGCCTGGGGGCCCTGGCTTTCCAGGGCCTGTTGCAGGCCAACCCTGTACCAGGTGGTCCACTGGCACCACGTCCGGCCCACTTCCCCCAGGCGAAGGCAAAACGCTGCATCTTTCTGTACATGGCGGGGGGGCCCAGCCATATCGACACCTTCGATCCCAAGCCCAAGCTGGCAGATCTGCACCTGCAGGAATTCAATCGCCAGGACAAGTTTGTCTCGAACATGGGAAGCGGGAAACGATACTACGTGAAGAGTCCCTTCAAGTTTCGCCAGGCCGGGGAAGCAGGAATCCCGATGTGCGAACACTGGAAACACCTGGCCGATGTCGCAGACCATCTCTGTGTCTACCGTGGCTGCCAGGCCGAATCGATCAACCACCCAACGGCCAACTATCACATGAACACCGGCAACCGCTTTGGTGGCGACCCGGCCCTGGGTGCCTGGGTGACCCACGGCCTGGGAACCGAAAACCAGGACTTACCTGGCTTCATCGTGCTTCCGGAAGTGGCCTACCCACAGGGTGGAGCTGCCAACTGGTCCAACGGTTTTCTACCACCTCACTACCAGGGAACGACACTGCGTGCCAAGGGATCACCGATCCTGGACCTGCAACCTCCTCCGGGGGTCACACGTGCCCAACAACGCAGCAACCTTGATCTCCTTGGACAACTCAACCAGGTGCATGCCCGCCAACACCCTGCTCACGCCGACCTGGCAGCACGCATGGACAGTTACGAGCTTGCCTTCCGCATGCAAATGCAGGTCCCTGGAATTCTCGACCTAAACAAGGAAACTGCCCAAACCCAGGCTGATTATGGACTGGACGATAAGCGGACCGCCAGTTTTGGTCGCAGCTGTCTGCTGGCCCGCCGCCTGCTCGAGCAGGGAGTACGTTTCATTCAACTCTACACGGCTGGATGGGATTCTCATGACTATATTGAACGGGCGCATGGAGAACGTATTCGCTCCGTTGATAAACCGATCGCGACACTCATCGCCGATCTCCACCAGCGGGGACTACTCGATGAAACACTGATTGTCTGGGCCGGTGAATTTGGACGCACCCCGGACAATGGTGTACGTGGTGGTGGGCAGCGTGCCGGACGAGACCATAACAATCACGCGATGCCTATCTTCCTGGCCGGTGGAGGCGTGAATGCCGGTCATGTGGTCGGGAACACCGATGAACTGGGAGAAAAGGCGGTCGACGTTGTCCATCCCATCCGCGACCTGCACGTCACACTACTACGACTGATGGGACTGGATGATAACAAGTTGACTTATTTTCATGGCGGCCGCTTCAAGCAGTTGAGCCAGTTTGGCGGCGAGGTCATCAAGGAATTGATCGCTTAACAACGTCGACCGTCAGGACGGTCTCCCTGGCCACGATTCCCTTTTCCAGGAGGGGTCGGTGGGCGACTCGGATCGCAAGCGGGATTCACGACCGGCAACTGCGGGATTCACGACCGGCAACTGGGCTGCTAGAGAAGTACATCCTGGATCACGTTACCCGCTACGTCGGTAAGCCGAAAGTCTCGGCTCTTGTGACGAAACGTCAGTCGCAGGTGATCCAATCCCAGGCAGTGCAGGATCGTCGCCTGCAGGTCATGCACGTCGACACGATTCTCCACGGCGTGATATCCCAGTTCATCGGTCTGGCCATAAATGAATCCTGGTTTAACACCACCACCAGCCATCAGCATCGTAAAACCAAACGGGTGATGGTCACGTCCCTCCTTGCCCGGATTGATCCCGCGTCTCACCTCGTTCATGGGAGTGCGACCAAATTCGCCCCCCCAGACCACCAGCGTCTCATCAAGCAAATCACGCTGTTTCAGATCCTTGATCAGCGCCGCCACGCCCCGCTCGGTCATGTCGCAGTTATTTTTCAGTTTCTCGTTCAGGTTCGAATGATCGTCCCACGTGTAGTGGTAAAGCTGCACGAAGCGAACTCCCCGCTCCACCATGCGGCGGGCCATCAGGCAATTGCTGCCAAACTGGTTGGCCAGCTTGTCACCGACCCCGTAACTTTCCAGCGTCTGCTTTGACTCACCAGAGAAATCCACTAATTCCGGGGCTGCGGTTTGCATGCGGAAGGCAAGTTCATAGGCCTCGATACGGGCACTGATCTCCGGGTCCGCCAACTGGGATCTGCGTAATCGGTTGAGATCCAGGATGGCTGCCATTCGATCACGCTGCATCTTCGCCGTCACGCCACGGGGACTGGAGAGATGCAGAATGGGGTCACCCTCGCTTCGAAACGTAACCCCACGATGTGCAGCCGGCAGGAATGCGTTGTCCCAGAGAGCTGACCCTCCGATATCTCCCGAACCATTCTTGGAAAGCAGGACTACGAAACCGGGTAGGTTTTTCGAAACGCTACCGAGCCCATAAGTGATCCACGACCCCATGCTGGGCAGGCCAAAACGTGTCACCCCACAATTCATCAACAACTGGG
>Ga0315331_10001453_pt1 | contig 17749 bp, 11 predicted proteins | sample M160m34915metaG_FD_203456 | JGI IMG/M metagenome (GOLD analysis project Ga0315331, IMG submission 203456) | Ammonia-oxidizing marine archaeal communities from Monterey Bay, California, United States - M1 60m 34915 | ecosystem: Environmental > Aquatic > Marine > Intertidal zone | place: USA...
TCCAGAGCAATGGCCTTGGTGCTCTGTGTGCCGCTATCAATTCCCAGGAAAATCATGATCTAATAGAAGTTAAGACGTTGCGTGAGCGCAAGCATGATGCAAGCTATTCAAGGTGCAAGGTTGATTTTAACCCAGCCAAGAGGCCAGGTGCAACCACGCTTGCCAATACATAGATGCATGGAGTTTGACTGGCTAGACGTAAGCTTTGACCTCAGCAAGGTCACACCAAAGGAAATCGAGGAGTCTTTTGAAGATCCGTTTGCTGTACGACTGCTCCCTGATGGAAATTACGGAAGCGAAGAAGCACGCTATATCTGCCTGGGGCGCTCCGTGGGAAACCGCCCACTGTTCAGTGTGTTCTGGACCGACGGAAAGCGATACAGGGTCATTGTCTCCCGGGAAATGACAAAGGAGGAAGAAAACTTCTATGATCGCCGTAACGCCCAGAATCACTAAAGCTGATGCCTATGAAAATCATCTCAGATTGGAACGAGATCCCATTTTTCGACGACGAAAGCAGGGAAGCCGAATACTGGGACGGCACGCAACTGGAAGCCGGACTGATGAACGCCTCCATCCACCAGCCGGACTCACGGGAATCAACCACTATCACTCTGCGCTTTGATCCTAGGTTACTGGCACGGATCAAGCGTATTGCCCGCTCCCGTTTCCTTAATTATCAGAGCATGATGAAACAGTGGCTGAGTGAACGACTGGAAAACGAGATCAAAAAGTAGTTCAAGGGGCAATGCTAGGGTAGACCTTATTCAGCCAAGCTACTGGGGTCTGAAAAACACAATTAGAACCTCGCCAGCCACAGGCTACCTGTCTCACCCGGGTTAAATCCCTAGGTTATTTGGATCGCTGAAGGAAGCAGGCGTCACCCCAATCGGCGTGGTCTGCAATATCAAGGTCCTCTCCGTAATCAACACGCAGGGTAACCTCAGAAAAACCTGTGATGTCGACCTTAACAAGTTCGGCCGGCTCGCCCCCCCGCTTGCGTTTCCTGAAAACTTCACGCCCGCCACAAAGAACGACGAATTCACAATCACCGTGAATTCCTGCGTCAACATCAATGCCTATCTCGGCAAGAAACAAGTCATGCAGCCCCTCATTGACAAATGTCACCGACATTCCTGACGCAAACCCCAATCCCTTGTCATAAACCTGATCTCCAATCTTCAGCGGCAACCCGGAAACCGTCCGGTCAAGTTGCCAGGGACGGCTTGGGGCAAGGACAGGATCAACGCTGCCCCGAACAGCACCAATGTCAGACAAATATTCAAGCCTCTCGGAACTAATGGTGATCCTACGCACCTGTTGCCAGGGAATGACAATTTCAACACCCTCTACCAGTGACAGGCTGACCTTGCCGTCTTTGAATTCACTAATATCCGCACGCAACCTGGTCCCTCCAGCAAGAGTCAATACACACGAGGGGCGCTCTTCGGCCTTGAGCAGAGGCGAAGCCAGCACCACACCGTATGCCCGCACCAGAGGAACAACCTGCAATGTGTCGTCGCGATCAAAAATCAGCGAGCCATTATTAACCTCCTCTATTAATCCATCGACTTCCTGTAATTCTGCCCCTCCGCTTATGAACACCGTGTCAAGTTCACGGGAAGCCTCCCACTCAAGGAGCCCCTTCTGAAAGCGCGACCCGCGGATTAATTCACCGAAGCGAAGTGCCCGCACCGCGTCGATGGGCAACTTCAATTCATCCAGCCCGCTCACTCTGCATATCACCTCCTCCTCAAACACTTTAACTCCTGAGGCTGCAATTTCACTACCGCAAATCAATACAACCCTGCCTTCTGAAACGTCTTCCTCCTGCCGGGAACCTGCCGGCACAATACTGCGCAAGCCATCCATTGGCCACTCCCTGCCGGCTACACCGACAAGGCCTTCGGCCGTTATGAAGTCAATGTTTCCCTCAACTACATCCCCTTCTAGCGTTACCACCCTGCCATCCGCACGCGCGCTAGCGCAGGGCAGGCAAAGTATTCCGCCAAGCAAACACACCCACAGCGCGTAATCTCTTAACATTGGATTCCTCATCCCGACAAAAGCACCCACACTTCTACTCTTGATCCTGCTTTTCGCCCTTCTGAACCGAACGGTAATATTGATCAACCAACATCCTGTAGCGCGCAGGATACTTTGACTTCAATGATCCAAGTGCCTCAGTGCCTCGGTCGCGCTTACGAAGATCATCCCATGCACTCTCCGCAGCTCCTCGAATACGCCGAACAACCCGCGGCGCATCCTGGGCGCTGGCATTTCCTCCCTGCACATTCCCTTGCCCGGGCTGATTCCCTTGTTGCTGCTGTTGCTGCTGTTGCTGCTGTCGCTGCTGTTGCTGCTGTTGCTGCTGTTGTTGTTGCTGCTGCTGTTGTTGCTGCTCCTGTTCCTCAGCCATCTCAATAAGTTCATCGAGCATTGACACAATGTGGCTCTGCACTTCCTGCGTAGCCTCACCGGTATCCTCAAGTCCCAGTTTACGTCGCGAAAATTCCATGTGCGGAGCCACGTCATCTATACTCCCGCGATGGACACGCTCTATAGATGCAATCAGATCCATTGCTGCGCCAATAAGACGAGGGGATGCATCAGGATAATCTTCAACGAACTCGTTTAGCGCATCGGCGGCAGCCGTGCGCTGAAGCATATTCGCATTACACACTCCCTGGTAATAAAGGGACTCGCCAGCCCTCAAACTACTTTTCGCCCAATCCTTGCGAATCCTCTCCATATGCGGCAATGCATCTTCGAATCGCTCCTCACCAATCAGCACACGAGAAAGAAAATAAGAGCTCTCTGCAGCAAGGAAAGGGTCCCCGGAAGCTGTCAACGCCTTCAGTGCACTGATCCCCTTTCCCGGGTCATCCGAGGCCACCCGTAACGCATCTGTAAACTCAGGGTATATCCCGCGAAGGACACCCGTAAGGGCACCTGCATCAATGTCATCGCCACTGCGCAACTGCGCGATGCTATCACGTAATGACGGGGCCAGCCCAGGTTTAGACTCCAGCGCCTCGACAAATCCATTGATCACCGCTGGGAACTCATCTTTCTGTGCCGCAAAAAGCGCACCCTTCACGCAACAGGAAACAGCCATTGCCATAGTGAGTATTCGCCTCATGATATTTAAAGTAAAAGATTCCATCACTAGATTCAATCGATTTCCGATTCGACAACAGGTTGCCCCCTTGCACTGAGCTCCTGCGCAGACTCAGCAACCTTCTTCTGCAGAATAGCCGCATCAGTAATTTGGCGCTGTAGCAAAGGATTATTCGCACCTACCCGATCAAACTCATGGTCGATATCTACCGTCCGGCGATTAATTCTCTTCTGCGTAAGCCTCAATAATTTCAACTCGGCACTGGGAGGCAACAGGGCAGGTTGCTGCTGCTGTTGCTGCTGTTGCTGCTGTTGCTGCTGTTGCTGCTGCTGTTGCTGCTGTTGCATCTGTTGTGCAAGCTCAACAGCATCGATGAGTTCCATCAGCGTCATCTCAACCTCCTTCTGTGAGCGCTGAACAAAGTCATCCGTGTTCTGCTCATTAAGCATATCGGCAACCGCCTCCAGATCATTCTTCATTCCCTCTACCACGTTGCGCACAACAACACTTTTGCCTTCACCCACGAGTAACTGCTCAGCCTCACCGGCCTGCTCGGACAAACCCCGCTCGACCACCTCCACACCCCGCAACTCAATACGCTGAGCCCGCTTGAGCTGTTTATTCCTTTGTTGCGCCCGCGTTTCATGAAGGGCCAGAACCGTTACGGTGGCACCTTTCTGTTTCTCGAGCATTTCCCGGAAAATTTGTTCCAACTGAACCAATTCCTCCATCTGCTGGTCCTGCCGCAACTCATCAAGCTGATCTTCAACTTCCTGCCGGGCTCGCTCCAAATCCTCCAACGCTCCCTCCTGTTCCTGCGCAGCACCCCCAGGCTTGCCTTGGGCAAGACCTTGCGCAGCCTTCTCCATCTTCTCCTTGCCGCTCTCAACCGCTTCCCTGGCCCGCTCCTGCCCCTGCTTTAATGGATCCTCTTGCTGCCCGAGATCTTCTGGAGAACCCGCTGCCGATTTGCCCATACTCTCAGCCAATTTACCCGTATCGCCGGCGGTATCTTTCTGCTCATCAGCAAGCCTGTCTAAATCTTCAGGAGAAATACCGGCTATTCTTTCCCTTTCCCCCTTGAGCTCCTCAAGCGCATTATTGAGATCCTCAAGAGCCTGCTCCTCGGCTTGCTCAGCCTGCCTGCCTTTCCCTTCAGCAAGACGCTTCTCTGCCCCCTGTTGACTCTGTTCAGCCTTTCGCAAGGACTCCGCACCGGGTCTCCTCGACGGCGTGTCCTCATCATTTCTCTCAGAGAGTTGCCCTTCGCCATTCTCCTGGGTTTGCCCTTCGCCATTCTCCTGGGGCTGCCCTTCACCATTCTCCTGGGGCTGCCCTTCGCCATTCTCCCGGGCTTGCCCTTCGCCATTCTCCTGGGCTTGCCCTTCGCCATTCTCCTGGGCTTGCCCTTCGTCATTCTCCCGGGCTTGCCCTTCGCCATTCTCCCGGGCTTGCCCTTCGCCATTCTCTTGGGGCTGCCCTTCGCCATTCTCTTGGGCTTGCCCTTCGCTTTCTGCGGGCCCCTTTTCGACATCCTTGCGCAATTCTTCCGTCTCTTTGCGCAATTTTTCCTGCTGGTCTGCAACCCCGTCAAGGCCGTCTATCCCTTTCAATGTTTCCTCTCCAGTCTCCCGTTTCAGGTTTGCCTGACGGTCAATAAGGCCTTCAAGCCTTTTGATCTGCTCGTCAAGGCCTGCAATCGCCTTGTCCTTGTCAGTCAGGATATCACTTTCATCCTTCAATGCATTCTCTTCATCGATCAACTCATCGAGAGCCTCTTTCCACTGTTCAAGCTTCTCAATCTCCTCCTTGAGGCGATCATCTTCGTCTTCCTCCTTGAGCAAAAATTCTATGAGCATCCTCACGTCATCCACTGCTTTCTCCTGCTTTTCCCCGGCAGTATCAAGTCTGGACAAGTTGAGGAGGTCGGTAATCTCGTCCATGCGCCTTTCCAGCAACATCTCCTTGGAGGACTTGAAGGCTTCCACGAGTTTCTCTGACTGATCCGGGTAATCCTTTTGCAGGGCGCGGGCAAGTTCGGTGAACTGCCTCTCCAATTCCACAACCATTCGCTTGATCCTCTGCTGCCTGATGCCAAGCGGACTGTCCTTGCCCCCAGATTCAAGATTCTGCCCGCTCACAGGCCCTGACCCGAGCCCAGGATTTGTATCAGGATCACCCCCCTTGCACAGCAAGGGCATCAATGGAAAAATGCCGGAGATCGTCAGGATAATTGGTAATTTCATCATACCTTTGGTTCTTGTTAACGGTTGGTCTGTGGGGATTTTTCCTCAGCGGATCCATTCTTCGGATCAGGCTCATCATTATCTCGTAAAACTTCATTGAGAGCCTCCTCCTTGGCCTTCTTGGTCATTACCCTCATGCGTTCCTGCGCACGCTGGATCTCATAGAGAAGATTTACCGCCTGTTGATATCCCTCATTGCGCACCATGTGTACAAGCACTTCACGCAACACCGCAATCACATTCCTCTGGGCATTCTCAACGGAGCCGAACAAAGCATTGCGTGGTTCAAGGTCATTAACCCTCCTTGAGGAATCAAGACCAACTGCCGCGGCTGGTATGGCCCCCTCCAGCAGCGATGAAAGCGGCGCAATGACTTTGTCACTAAGCCGGGCCTTCAACACTCCATCCTCCTCCTCGAGCCGGTTATTGACAATCTCCTGCAACATTCCGCCCAACCGCAAGACGACTGGGGTCAGGTTGGAGCCCAGAAGCTTTTGCCGTTTCTGCAGGGCAACAATACGTTCACGCTGCGACGGGTTGAGCTCCTTGATCTCACGGCACTCAGCGGCAAGCGCACCTGTATCAGTAAGCAACAAATCCTGTTTTTTTATCATCTCCGTGAGGATCTGCCGCTGCTCCTTCTCCCTTCTTAATAGATCAGTGCGCAATTCAGCCTCACCCACCACGCGCAGGAGAATCTTGGTCGACTCTCCCGACTTTGGGCCGGTAACACTGTCATTATCCATCGCGCTGAACTGGAGCCCCAGACGGGAATTGACGGGGATCTCAAGCGGAGCGAGTTCAATGACCCCATTCAAAGGCAATTTCGATTTCCCGACCAGATCAGTTATCCCGTCCGGTTTCAACACCCCCTGGAATTGCTCGCGCTCACTGTTATCCTCTTTCCAGGTATAGATTATCTTTGCAGAATCCACCGCATAATCATCCTCCACCATCCCGTCAAAGGGTAATCTGGCGCCCGGAACCACCATTCCACTCACTCCATTAAGTGATACCCTGACGCGCGGTTTACGGTCATCCTTCAGCTTGATCTTGAAACGGGCAGGATCCTTGAATCCAAGACCTCTGAAAGATTCACTCCCCGGCAAGCGAACTGTTTCACGATCCTCAATCTGCAAATCATAGGTTCCGCTCACTACACTTGCTGAAGGGATTTTTCCGGAGAATTTCATGCCCTCCACCTTCAATTCATGTTGCTTGTCGCCGATCACCAGCAAAGCCGAGCTCAGCAACTTGTCGCTACTGCCCGCAATATCAAGGACAGTGCCATTAAGTAAATAATAGGGACCGGCACCCACCGGGAGATCACTACTTCCCTCGCCGGTATAGGCGGGCTCAACCGCAACGAGCGACAACTCACTGAGTCTCGGCCTGTCGAGAAGCTTAACCTTTATCCAATCAGTCTCGGCACCCCGGCTAATGACACGAAAGTCAAAAGGTTCAAGAACGTTGCGCAACTCCGAGCGAAATTCCTTGCCCCCTGAACCCGGCACCATCGTCTCGCTACGACGCCCCGCGGCGGACTTAAACTCCAACTCCACCTTTGCGGGAAGTGATTGATACCCATCGCGAACAACTGCGTTGATAATCCAGTCATCACCCCTGGGAAGCTGCAACTCGCCCGACTTCACTCCGTCAATATCCAGGAAATAATCCTGTGGCCACTGGGCATTGCCCAGCATGACATTACGATTAAACCAAATTCCCAGCGGCTTTGTAAGGACGCTTCCCGCACAGACTACCGCAAACGCTGCCACCAACAATCCGAGAGCAAAGAGGTTAACCCGCAGCCTGCCAAGACGAAAAACCTCGTCAAGTCTTATGCTCTCGCTGGCCCTCTCCCCCGTTTCGATGGTCTCCCTTATCATGCCCCGGGAAATGTTTTCATCCTCTCCTATCTCCATTCGCGAGAACTCGAGAGCGCTGATCAGGATTTCCTTGAAGGACTTTCCACTTTCTTCTGCCTGTAACAGGAGCGCGTCATCGCTCAGCCTCGAGAACAATGGCACTAACAAATATTTCCAGAGGACGTAAATAAGGATAGATGCAGCCAGCAACAACGTAATCAATCGCTGCGACCAATCCATTCTGAAGCTACTGTCCAGGAAGTAATCGAGTGCCACGATACCCAGCAACCACGCGAGGAACCGATTCATTCCGGCAACCAGAAAAAAGCGCTGCACAATGCGACGCATTGCCCCGATTTTCTCATCGATTGAGACGGGAACCTTTCTCTTATCTTGACGTGACATCAGTGATTAATCTTCAAGCGACTAAAGAAGCCGGAATTTTTTACGCAACCCCCATTCAATGGTTAACAAGCCGGCAAGCAATATCAATAACGCAGTGTTATCCCAAACCGGGTGCGGTGGACTCTCAAAAGCAAGATTCTTGACGCGGTCCGGCAACGCATCCGGCAGTCCGGCAACTTGATCCGGGTTAAAGTACGCACCTCCTGAAGAACGCGCCATGTCAACGAGGTGATCCCGGTCAAGCCAAGCCTGTTGAATCTCCTTCAGGGGCAATGTCACAGTGAAGTTAGAGTCGATCTCAATCTCCTCGCCCACTTCACCCGGCAAGGTAAGCGACACCCGATGCCCTCCTTGCAAACCGGCAGCAAAAACAAGCTCATAATGGCCAGCCTGTCCGGATTTCGGGACAAAGGTTACCTCAGACTTGGAACCGTCCGGTAGACGCATCTCACCTTTAACCTCCTCTGCCGCCAAGGGCTCAAAGTTTTGTTGCTTTAACCGGGCCGATATCCGCACACGATCACCAACCTGATACCTGAACCGCTCCGTTTCTATGAATCCGCGACGCTTGCCGGCCAGTGAGCGCCCTTCGACCAAATAGCGTATTGTTTGGATCCAGAACCTCTTGAAGAACTCGGCATCTAGCCCCTTTGTGCGCCACCTCCAGGTTCCATCAAACCCCAGATAAGTAGTCCGACCTGATCCAAACTGCCCCGTTACAAGCAACGGACGGGCTATCTCTCGCCGCCTAAGGGTTGCATCAGAATGCTCGATAAGCACCCGAGCCGCCGGCACCGCTCTGAGGGCCGGGAAACTCCAGTATGTCCCGGGCAGTTTTTTCCACTGCATCAAAGTTTGTTGGACATCATTAAAGAAACGCATAATCGGCTGGTCGGCATTAGATGCCACGACAGCAAGCGGCCATTCCCGGTTATTTGGCGAAAGCAGGCTGTTTACCTCCATGCCTCCCACATCACCAAGCTCGACAGGCAGCAGCTCCGAAACACCGGCAGTCCGGACATTGGTGAGAAATCTTCCGGCAAAAACCGGCCCGGGCATATAAAGCAACCCTCCCGAATGCTCTCGGACAAATTGCTTTATAAGCTCTATACCCTCTTCATCAAATTCACGGGGATCCGGATCCAACAGGACCACGACGTCATATTTAAAGAGTTCCTCACGCGTTGCAGGAAGGGCATCAATAGGTGTGTTTCCCTGTTGTTGCCGCCCATCATCAAGACTCTGCAACCAACACGAGACATTGATCATCTTCTCCCTTAGCAAAAGCCTGACAAGGGCCCGATACTCCCAGCTCGGCCCACCTGAGACAACCAGCACGCGGGCATTGTCATCAAGCACTTGTATGCGAGCCGGGGCCGCGGGCTGGTTGTCATCAGCATTTGATTCGCCCTCCAGCAAATCAGCACGAACAGTCAGGAGCATCTCCCCGGGAGTCTTTGGCGTATGGGAAAAATCAACCCGCAACTGGCCTCCCTCAGCAGGGATATCAACATCCTTGGTCTCAATAATCTTCTCAACCTGCTCGCCATCAGACTCGCCCAGTTCGACAAGTGAAACCCTTACCGAATCCTCATTGACTCCTTCAGCTCTCAGGACAGCCTGAATCTGAAAAGGATCATTGTTCCACACTTGGGGATCCGCGTACAGGTTTGATACGCTGAGGTTCTGGGGGCGGTCTGGATCACCCACACCAACAAAGAAGACCGGGATATTGCGCTTCCTTGCCTCCTGGATTGCCTCCTCCGGGTCACTGGCGACATTGTGCTGGCCATCAGTGACAACCACCAGTGCCGAGGTCAGCTTTTCGGCAAGGGCCTCACGAATAGCCAGGGTAATGTCGGTGGCAGAACCACTCGCCTTCAACTCGGGGAGAGCCATAGGTTCCTCCGCTTCATTTGGCACCTGTCCTGAAATTCCGGCAAGCGCATCTCCGGCACCGGGCGCATCGTGAACCTCGACACCATCCGAGAAATCCAGAACACGGACACGCCCCTTATCACTGAGCTTCTTGAACAGCAATGCCTCATCCTTGGCAAACATCCGGTTTGTCACATCAACCCGCGTAGGCTTCTCCAGTCGCAAGTCCTCAACGGAAATACCAAGGACTGATGCCGCCGACTTGGCCGCACTCTCATCGATGTAACGATCCTCAGTATTCATCGACTGTGAAGTATCCCGCAACAACGCAACAACGGGGCGCAACGTGCGCGACTTGGTGTAACTGATCGAGGGTTCCAGGAAAATAAACAGCAACACGCCTCCAACCGTTAAGCGCAATCCTGCCAGCAAATGCTTTGCCCACCGTGGGCAGGAAGAGTTCTCGTGTCGATAAACACGCAACACAAACCACCCGGTCAGGAAAGCTGCCGCAATAAGGACAAAGACACCCCACGACTCAGGAAGGTTCGCAAAACGAAAGGCAACTTCTGCGTCATCAGGAATTTTATCCTTATCAAAGCCCAGTAACTGTAACCACTTGTTCAATCTATTGATGGTGTTAAACGAAAAACATCCGGGATAATATTAACGGGCGAAAATTGGCAGCATGTCATTTGGCATTTGCAGGATAATACACGCCATTGCCGTCGCAAACTCCTCGCCATATGACGAGTTAGCCCAACCCCCGTTGGCGGACTGCGTTGCCAGCAACTTGTCCCGAATCGCCGGATACCAGTCATTCCAGTACTCACCACCCGCATGCCACATTGCCTGAACTGCATAATAATGACCGTAATAGAAATAGTGCCGCTCGGCAGAATCCTTGCGCCGCTTAAGGTATTTTAACCCCTTCTCAATTTGCGGACCATCATAGATGCCGGCACTGAAAAGAGATACCACCCCCGCGCCGGTAAGTGCAAAAGTCGTATGACCACCCCTCATAGTATAGCGGAAACTGCCGTCCGCGGTCTGGCTTTTCTTTACATATTCAATACATTTCTCCCTGGCATCATCGGGAACATTAATCCCTGAGTCACGGGCGGCGCGCAGGGCCATGATCTGGCAAACAGTCACCGAAAGGTCAGCATCACTCTTTACAGGACGATAGCGCCAGCCACCCTGGTCATTTTGAGCTGCAAGCGTGCACTTTACTGCCATCCTCAGTTTCTGGCCAAGCTCACGTTTGCGTGACATGCCATAGGCCTGAGACATGCAGAGCATGGCAAACCCGTGGGCATACATGTTACCAACCGCTCCCGATCCACGGGCAATATATCCGGTGGGACCGGTATGCCTGGTCAGGAAATCCGCGCACAAATCAACTTGTTTTCCAAACCGCCCAACACCCGGCGTGCTGCCCTCACTCATGAAGGCGAGACCGCCAAGCCCGCAAATACCCACGCTGCCGGCATATCCGGAAGCGCCAAAGGCACCACGATCATTGCCTCGCTGTATTTGCCGCCCTGCAAGAAACCGCAAGCCCTTTTCCACTGCTGCCCGGGTGCCTTTTGTCATTAATTCATCAGCCGTCTTCTCCTTAACCTCAGGCAATGCAACTGCCGCATCTCCAAGACCTAGATGACAGGCACCTGCCAACCCGCCAAGGCGCAAAACGCCGCGGCGATCAAACAATTCGGAATCTATTTTATTGCTGTCCTGCATGGTAAAATTTCATGGTCTAAAGTCAGGGGATCTCTATTCCATAATTACTGAAAATCTTCCTCATCGGGAGCAGTTCCTCCCGAAAGGATTCGATCGCCTTTAGCGCTATATCCTTTTTAACCTTGGCGATTCCTAACGAAGGAAACCTCAGCTTGGCACGCTCCAGAGCTGCCTGCTGACCACTATACCATATCGACCGGCCAGTCAGGATCTCACTGCGCCGGTCAGAATCAGGAACCGGGATGATTTCAAGCTCTTTGGCGAGTAATTCGAACTTTCCGGCTAGACCGGAAAAGTCGGCGACCCCACGCTGGTATGCGGAAGTCATGCTTCGGAAAGCCTCTGCAATTAATTCATCGGCATCCTCAACGATATCGCTCAGAACCTTCTTTCCACCGGCATTGTCCGCCTCGATGTCGCCAGCCTTAAATTGCCCAAGGGCATAGACTTGCCGCAATCCCGCTCCATATAGGTTACTGCCGTTCGAGTAAAGGTTGCCAACAGGCTGTTTGTCCAGGCTGCTCACTTCAAGGCTGGCAACCTCCTTCCCACCTTCCAGGGAAAAGCGGATTATCCTGTTTTTCCCTGAGGGCATAAAGATGCCCTCTTCGGTTAATGCACCACGCCCATAGCCATCCTCAAAAACACTCTCCCAAAGCAATCGCCCGCCACCAACCTTATAACAGCGGACAACACCGCGTCCTGCCACATACACACGACCCTTATCAACTCCCAGGGCATACTCACCCTGCTGTTGCACTCCCCCGGGACCCCGAGCAGACTCCCAGATCAGGCTACCTGAACGACGATCAAAGGCGATTATATGGTTGAAGTCAGTCGGCGTCACGATCACCACATTGCCGGAAGGTATAATCATTTCCTCATGCCAACCGTTAAACTTGGCAGACCCCATGCCACGCCCCCCCCACACACCAAACCGCTGTAACTGCCGCTCACGGGCAGGATCCTTTTCCGTTGTTCTCGGGTAACTGACCGCCCAGTTCATCGAGCCGGAGATTGCATCTACGGAAAACAACAGCCCGGCACCAGTGGCCACATAAGCCTCTCCCCCATCAACTGAAATGACAATTGCCCCATTTTGCGCACTCCCTGAACTTGGCTCATCCCCCAGGAAGGTCCTCCATTGCGTTACGCCGCCCTCGGACTCCAGAGCAACGAGATACATGCCGTTCCCTTCCAGGACAGGAATCAGGACAAGCCCCGCATAGGGAACCGGAGCCCCCACAAAACAACTCTTTTTAATAACGTCGACACCGGGCTCATTGGCTGAACGCATCCATTGCAGCTTCCCGTTCCGGGCGTGGTAGGCCACAAGCCTGTTGTCCCGCATTCGTGAAACGCCGCCTGCAGCCCGGTTGATTATCATGCGTCGGCGCGCCATGGGATCCACCGGCTGCTTGGCGACCACGGAACTCTCCTCAGTAAAGTCGACCGGAATTCCCTGAACTGTCAGTACCTTGTCCGCGACGATACACATGGACTGGTTAATACTGTCTGCAAAGTTGCGTATTTCATTGGCGTCAATTGGTGCACGGCCTACCGCTTCGGTGTTGCCCCGGTTATAGTAAGTAGCGGATCGGGAGGGGTAATTGTTTCGGAATCCCAGCCACAGCAGCTCACCTGATTGGGCATCCGCACACACAAGGCGGTTATGGGTCTTGAAGTAAAGGTTGCCGAAATGAAACAGAACGCGCGCGGATGGAATCCACCCATGCTTAATCCATGAATCATTCATTGCCTTTGGAGTAGAGGGTCTCCTTGTCGTCGAGCTGCGCGTTAATCCCCGGGCAAAAGGGTTATCAACATTGTGCGCAATTTCCTTGTCTCCCCCGGTGGGCAGTTCCGGCCACGACTCGGGAAGATTCAACTCATAAGGCTGAAGCCATGCCGGCGATGCTCTCTGCATTGGCACGGTCTCCGGGTAAGGCATCACTCCGGCACGCCCGGGACCACCCATCACCATTGGCCATGATTTTCCGGAACGCGCGGCATACAATACCGGCCTTCCGGAATTCATGATGTCATCTTTCACCAGCTTAAGCAACTTATCGGATACTGCGGGAGTCACCCTCGAGCTGAGATCCTCGATAATCTTAAGGGCACGGTCAGTATCCCCGACACGCGCATTGAGTGCAGCCAGTCGCACCAACACCAGGTCCTTGTCTACACTGGGCGCTGGATAGTCATTGATGATCTTGTCCAGAAGCCTGATCGCCGGTAAAAACTCATACCTGTCCAGCTTGAGGCAGGCCAGTTCGAACGCGGCGTCATCCCCAAGGGAGCTGATAAAATAACGTCTCACAATCTCTGCAAGTGCCGCCTCATTGTCATTGCCCCTGGGCTGTTCGATGATGAGTTTTGCTTCAGCATCAGCCTTCAACCGATACCCCTGGCGCCCCTCCGCCGGTAGATTAGCGATAGTTGTCTCTATATCACGCGAGACCGAACGGTAGCGCTGATATTCGTGCTCGAGGGTCTTCTCGACCCACTCATCGCGGGTAAACATCAGGTCATTGCTGGAATCGATCACTGTTTGCCAAAGTTTGCCGGCTAGGTCATACCTTCCCTGCCCGGCAAAATGCTCAGCCCGGGCAAGAAGCTCATTGGCCTCAGCGTCTGTCTTTAATGAAGCCCCCTCGACAAGGGATCTGGAAACCTTGCCTAACTCAGGCTCAGGCGCAGGGACCGGCTTAACCTCACCACCGACCTGGCGATAACTGAAGGCCAACGCAAACATGACGACAAGCCAGCCATTTATGCTCAACACCTTGACCCTGCAGTTATCCTTCATATCAAAACCCTTCATACTACCTTCGTGCTCCGATCCACCACCCAAAAAGCAATTCAACGGCCAATAATGCAATTAATGCATAAAGGACCATCTTCCATATTTCACTTCGGGCGACGGTTCCCTCGAGTTCAATGACTGATTGCCCGCGCGGCACGAATTCAACCCGCGCATCACCAAGGTCATTGCGAATGGTATCCGCGCTGGATCGCCTGAGATCACCTTCCCCGGCATCGATATTCGCGGCAAACAGCATTGACTTGAAATCGCCTCCTGCTGCCCTCATCAGCTTAAGCTCGTAAATTCCACGCTTGCCGGTCTCTTCAAAATTCACATCCCATATTAAGCCGCCCTCCCTGCCTGAATTATCAGGTCGCGCCTCGACAGAACGCGGCTCACCGCCGTCCGGCGGCACAATCTCGACATTCTGGCTGAACTCACGCAAATCAACTTTCTGGCTGATTGGCTGGGCAACTGAAATCACGCCCTCTTCGTTGCGGTTGCGCGCCATGTAGCGAATCATCTCCTGCGAGGTGATCAGGAATGTCGCCCCGTTCTCAGGGAAGTTACTCCAGTCGTTGTCAAGCGGGGTCATCAGAACCATTACCTGCCCTTCCCCCAAGCTCTTCTCGACCACTGCCGGCGCCTTGTTCTCATTATCGAATGAAGCAATCACACGAGGCACCCTGTCGGCTGAAAGTGAATTAGCAGACTCCTCCAACCCCGGCACCTGACACTGCCACCAGCGAAATACCTTAACGCCATCAAGCAGTTGCCTGTTGTCCCCGTCAAAAAACCGGAACACCGGATGGTTCAGTAAATTGGGACTGATCAATGTCCAGGCCTCCTCCTCCTCGTCGCCTTCAATGCCGGACAACCTTACGGGCAACAAGCCCTTGCCCTCTTTGTATAAAATATCGTTGTACACATCCTCATCCGCCTGGTCACCAAGAAGAAAAACCAACCCCCCGCCATCACGCACCCAGTTCTCCATTGCCGCGGCACGATCCTCGGTAACCCGATAGAGATTGGCGACGACAACAACCTCGAACTCTGACAACTCCACATCATCGAACTCTGAATCATCAACAACGGTAACCTCAACGCCTGAGGCAGAAGGGCCGTCAGGGGCAAGGGCATTCTTTAAATAAAACGTCTCACTCTGCCCATAATTGCCTGACGGGTCACCATCGACAAGTAACACTCGAATCCCGCGCACAACACGAGCAGGGAAATACCGAACATTGTCCTCCCTAAGCAAATCACCCGTACCCCGCTCGCCCCCAGCCAGCGACACCTCAACGGGAACCGGGCTCACCTCAAGGGCATCTTCACCAGCACCCGCATCAGCGGCAGTCGCAAAGGTATACGTGAAAGCCGCGACACCCGTCTCCCCGGCCGCTATCCGGTCAATGCTCGACTCAACCGGCAACATGTCTCCGGCGACAAACTTCAAGTCCACATCATTCGCATCCCGGACACCGCGGTTACGGACCACCACCTCAAATTCCGCGGGAACCCCGGCGATGATGGCCTTGTCGAGAGGGATTATTTTCTCAACCACCAGGTTCTCCTCCCCCTCATCGCCAAGGTCAATCACGTAGCAACCTGCAGCAGATTCCGAGATCCTTCCAAGGGTAGACACCACTCCCGCATCAGCTTCACCCTCACTTGGAGCCTCCCAGTCACGGCGGCGCAAATCAGTCAGGACGTAAACCACCCTCTGCAGGCTGGCCTTGTCATCCTTAAAGCTTTTCTCAACATGAAGTAAAGCCGCGTTCAGGTTGCCTGCAGAATCACTGGCAGTTAAGCCCTCAATTTCATCAAGCAACCCACTCATTGTCGCCTCGGTCAGCGGCAATCCGTTCGCCCAGCGCACGGGATGATCCGGATCCGTTGTTCGCACTACAGTGATGAAGTCATCCTTATTATCCCTCACCAAGCCCTCAACCCATTTGCGCAGCATTGCCGAGGCCTCCTCAATCGGGGCATTCTCGCCTGCTTGTGCAGCCATGCTCAGCGAATCATCGAGGACAATGACCCTCTCTGTGGCACCGGCCCTGAAAAAACTATCCGGGTTCACATCAAGGAAAGGCCGGGCCAGCAAAAGCCCTATCAGCGCCATGGCCAGGCAGCGCAAAAGCAGCAGGATGAATTCCTCAAGCTTTACACGGCGGCGGTTCAACCGTTGCGCCTCCATGAGGAAATCCATCGCCGCCCAATCCACCCGCTTGAATCGACGACGGTTGAGCAAATGGATAATTACCGGCGAGGCAATCGCAATAAGGCCTGCAATAAACAAGCCGGGATTGACCAGGAAATTAAGCATGGTTTATACCAGCCTCCCTTTCTTGGTGTGTTGCTTGCGGAAGGCCAGGTAACGCGCCAGCAGAGCATCCAGGGGTTCCCCGGTGTCCAGCAAGGCATAATCGACTCCCAGTCGGTCACAAATACGCCGCACCCTGTCCTGGTATTTCCCGACAATATCGAGATAACTTTTACGCAAGGCCCTCGGGTCGGCATGAACCTCGTCCTCGGACTCCAGCCCGACAAAGCGGGTATTGTCCTCAAAAGGAAAGACCAGTTCATGACGATCCATCACGTGGAAGACAACCACCTCGTGCTTGCGCAGCCGGAACTGTTGCAAGGACTCCCTTAACTGGTCGAGGTCGGTGAATAAATCGGAAATAATGACCACCATACCGCGCGAGCGCACCTGCTCAACGAGCCCCAGGAAAACCTCGCCGACATCGGTCTTGTCATCAGGTTCCGTTTCCCCAAGGACATGCACCATCTCCTTGATATGGTTCAGCCGCGAACTGGGAGGCAACACATCACACACCTTGGTATTGAAGGTCACCAGGCCAATGGCATCTCCCTGGTGCTGTAAAAGGTGGGCCAGAGAAGCCCCGGCAGTCGCCGCATAGTCAAATTTCCTCCAGCCATCACCCGCATAACCCATCGATTTGGAGCAATCGACAATGATGGTTGTCTTGAGATTGGTCTCCTCCTCGTATTCCTTGATATAGAAACGATCGGTCTTCGACCATACCTTCCAGTCGATATGCTTTATCTCGTCACCTGGCGCATACTCACGATGCCCGGCAAACTCCACGGCAAAGCCGCTGTAGGGACTTTTATGCTGGCCGGTGATGAACCCCTCAACCACTAACCGCGCCCGGACATCAAGCCGCTTGATCCTTTCCAGGACCTTCGGGTCAAGATAATCTGGCCTCTCAGCGTTTTCCATATCTCAACAGTGGGGACTGCATCGGCGCACGGAAACCGAACTAGGCGGCGTTAAAAGCGCCGGTGAGCGCCGGCGCGATCTTGTCGTCATCATGTCGCTCGGCAATATCATCAAGCAGCTTGTCCACCACCACGTCACTGGTAATCCCGTCTGACTCGGCCTTGAATGTGGTGATAATACGGTGCCTGAGCACCGGGTGCACAATGGCGCGTATATCCTCAGCGGTAGCGTAGCTGCGCCCTTCCATGACCGCTTTTGCCTTTGCCCCGAGCAACAGGAACTGCACCGCCCTTGGGCCTGCCCCCCAGGTAAGAAGGTCAGGAATGAAGTCCGGCACGCCTCCCTCCTCGGCAACCCGCGTGGCCCGCACGATGCGCAAGGCATAATGGATCACGTGGGGAGGCACCGGGACCCTGCGGACAAGGTTCT
>Ga0315331_10001454_pt1 | contig 17741 bp, 12 predicted proteins | sample M160m34915metaG_FD_203456 | JGI IMG/M metagenome (GOLD analysis project Ga0315331, IMG submission 203456) | Ammonia-oxidizing marine archaeal communities from Monterey Bay, California, United States - M1 60m 34915 | ecosystem: Environmental > Aquatic > Marine > Intertidal zone | place: USA...
TTCCTCTAGGCAAATAACATCGATACCCACATCTCCAGAAGGGGTCGCAATCGTTCCATCGGTCGCGATTAACGTGGTGCGCTGAAAGCCGCTTGTATTCGAGCCATCGACTACTGTTTTTCTCATCGCTTGAAGGAATGGAACTGGCTTTGCGTCCATCATCGCACTGATAGTTAAGGCCGCTTTAACCGCCGAATCATCATGAGATAGTGGTGGTGCTTCATCCAACTCAATTAAGCCGGAATTTGGGGACTGAACGTAAACGAAAGAGCGGTTTCTACGGGCTTCGAAGCGGGCGGCGACATCGACTTTACCACCCTCACCTCGAGCCGCCCTAAGTCTCCTACCCTCGCGCTTCCATTCTGGTGGAATCTCCTCAATCCCCATTTCGTAAAGAGTACTTGACATCCGAGAATGTAACTTGCCGGTGTTCAATTGTTGATGTATTTCGAGGCCGCACATGAAGCCGAGAGCGGAGGGGTCTAACTCTGAGGCTTTGGCGACCTCTCCGTGCGGCTCGCTTGTGCTCACATTCTCCAGCGAAGAGTCATCGCTCATAGGCTCAACGGGCGAAGGAATAGCGCTCGTGTGATATCTCGAATAATTCTCCGCCTTGCAACATTCTCGAAAGCACCTCCTCCACTTGGTATTCATTTACACCACGTGTTTCACTACGATTGAGAACCTCAGTTAATTCTGCAACACCCTTGTCACTGCACAAATCACGGATTATCGACCTTACAGTATTACCTGCATTTCTTTGACTAACCGATACCCCCGATGCTAATTCTGACTCGTCTTCAATTCCAGCTTCTTCGCGCCAATGTCTGAAAATTGCAAGTGCCATCTTTGCGTCATCCGCACTGGCAACGTCTCGAAGATGCATTCTAGCATGAGCCTCTGTCAAGCGGATTAGAGCCTCCAAAGCTCGAGGGGTAATCGGAATCACTTCTGTCTCTGTGTATTGTTGTTGATCACGGCCGAAGGATTGTCGCTCATTTGTATAGTACTCTAGAATCAATGCCTTTGCATCGTCGCTCAAGTCTGGATTTACGTTTCTCTTCGCGTAAGCGATGTATTTTCTCAGAAATTCAACAGTGAGGTGTTGGGAACCATCCACTCCTTCATCAAAGATCACTCCGTCCTCTGCTTCTCTAAGGTCAAATTCCATGGCTTCGTCCAATTTTGTTTCACTTACTCCCTGTGTTCTGACTTCCAAAATATGTCTAGCAATTCTCTCATCGTCATCTACTCTCACTTCGTCTCGCAGCATCCAGATTATATCGAATCTCGATGCAAGTGGAGGCGGTAGGCCAGTTTCGTTGAACGAATGCATGACGCTTTCGTTTGCTCCACGCTTTGTGAATCTGCCATCTTTCGGGTTAGCTGCTGCAAGTACTGCACATCGCGTGTTTAGGGTGGCCTTCACTCCGCCCTTTGATACATCCAAGCGCTGTTGTTCCATGGCTGGGTGCATAGTTCGTCTGTCTTCTTCACTGATTTTATCGAACTCGTCAATAGCGGCCATTCCTCTATCAGAAAGAGGTAGGATTCCGGCTTCCAAAGCGAATCGGCCGCCGCCGCCGAAGTCATCTCTCACTGCGGCAGCAGTAAGTCCAGCACCGGACACACCACCACCAGTAGCAAACATGCCTCGAGGAGAAAGTTTTGACATGTAATTGAGAAGTTGTGATTTTGCAACACCCGGGTCACCCATTAGAAGAATATGGATGTCACCACGAGAGCGCGTTGCATCTTTGTTTACTCGGGAAACTCCGCCAAATAGTTGCAGAGCAAGACTTCTCTTGACGAAATGGACCACTCCGGTTGCGTAAACCGAAGGTGCGATTGAGTGTTGCATCAATTGTAACAAGTCAGGTCTAGCGGCGACGTCGATTATTGACTGGCGATCTTCTTCGGAGATTTTTATTTCAGTAAATGGTGTACTCTCGTGTTCAGAACTCACAAGATGATAGATGATGTCAAACATCGGTGTCTTCTTGTTTCTCTTCACCTCAGAATGAACAACGGGAATGACGTTGATTACAACTCTTTGACCTGGAAGATGTTTGTTTACCAAGTCTCCTTCAACCAGTACTTGTCCACGAGATGGTTGAGCACCACTAGGTACGTTTTCAGGAACTTCTTGAACCTCAATCCATTGGTTATTCACCATTCGAGAGACATTCATCACGAGGTTGAAGCGAGTTCCACCAGAGCGCCCAGCTGACTCACCACATCCTGTTTCATCCGGGCATTTTAGCGGTTCTTTCAATTCCCTTTCGTTTTCTTGAATCATCTCAATTGTGTGTCCACAATTCTCACATTGGAAGACCGCTCGATGAATCCTAGGTTTGATTTCACTAATTTTTGTACAAATGACTTCTGCGCTTCGCAACATTTCGATGTCGCGACTCCCCACGTCCCTGAGCTCTCTTCGGCTATCCTTAGGCAACTCACCAACTCGAATTAAACAATCAAGGTCTTCACCGCGCTCACGGCAAATTTCTGTTAGAGTGGTTCTGCCGTTGCTGATTATTTTACGAGGGTCTTTTAGGACATCTTCAGCAAACTCGGGATCGAAGGCTTGAAGCTCGTGGAATGTAATATCAAGCACAGCATTTTCAGACTGCTTGGACAGTAGCAGAACTATCTCCGCCTCTTTTGCTTCAGTGAAGAAAGTCCTCCACCTAGAGGATGAGTCATGTGCTGCCATCGTCATGGATTTCACCGTCGGGCGAGGGACATGAGAACCCGTAGTCTATGAACAAAGCGGATAGTTCACTGGACCCCTTTACTTCCACTGGAAGTTTTGACCGCAACACGTCGATAAAATGAGGGCTTGAGCGCTTCCACTGCAAGAATATCGTTAGATTACCGAAGCCCAGAGGAAACCAACCTTGGGATTTATTCAAGCACCGTTGCATAATCGCCCCTTCATGGAACACACGCGTTCAGGAAGTGACATCCTAGTCCGATTAGACCCCGGAGAAGAAATTCACACCTCTTTGAAGCAACTGGCGGATGACCTTGGATTTAATGCGGCCGCCATCACAAGTGGTATAGGACGGACTCGTGGAAATCAATATGGTTACATGAACGAGGAGGGAGTTTACCAAAGACGACCATTGGATCATCCATCGGAATTAGTTAGCCTGTCTGGAAATATTGCTCGCACAAAGGAAGGAGAGCCTTTCACACACATCCACTGCTGTTGGTCTGATGATGACAACAATGTTCACGCAGGTCATCTATTCGAGGCGACCGTTCATGTAGTGGCAGAAATTCACATCAGAGTCATGGATCATGCAATGATGACACGTTGTCCTCTTGTTGACTTCGAGTTATTGGGTCTAGAATTTGACTAGATACAATTGGATGGATGATAATGCGAGTTCTTTGGGCCCATGGTTTGGAGGGCAGCCCAAATGGTTCCAAGCCAACTTGGATTTCCGAGAACTTAGGTTGGGACGTTTTGTGTCCAGCCATGAGCGATTATGGTTGGACGATTGCTGAACAAACTGAAGTTATCGCAAAGAATATCGCTGAAAATGAAGATATTGATGTGATTATGGGTTCATCATATGGTGGGCTCGCTATTGCAAATGCTTCCGAAAGATTTGCTGGGCGTGAGTTGAGATTGGTTTTGCTCGCACCTGCATTTGGTCTTGCAGAAAATTTCCGTTCAATCGCGGGTGAACAAGGTTTGAATGAATGGGAAAAGACTGGCTTACGACAGTATTTCCATCATGGATTTGGGCATGATGTGCCATTCGGTTGGGATTTCATTACATCAGCAGATGAGATGTCATGGCCTACTCTGCACCATCCAACTGTAATTCTTCATGGGAACCAAGACGATATCGTTCCTTTGGAATCCTCACGAAAGGTAGCGGAATCGAATGAATTAGTAGAACTGATAGAGGTAGAAGATGGACACAGATTAGCAGGCTCTCTGCATTTCATCCCTCTAGCGGTGCAGAGAGTACTTTCTCGTTAATTGTTTAATGAGAACCGAGGAAGTACTCGCCTATTTCTGGATCCGTCAAAATATGCTGTGCGTCACCCGTATGGACTACTTTACCGTTGGCGAAAATATATCCTCGGTCGGAACGAGCGAGACTCAGTCTAGCGTTCTGCTCGACAATAAGTACGGTGATTCCTTCTTCTCTCAGAGCATCGATTCTTTCGATAATTTGTTGCTGATAGAGAGGGGAAAGTGCTGCTGTTGGCTCGTCAAGCAATAGGAAAGTAGGATTGGAAATTAGCGCACGTGAAATCGCCAGCATCTGCCTCTCACCACCTGAAAGGGAAGCTGCAAGGTCATGAGTTCGCTGTTGCAAATCAGGAAACATGTTCAGTGCACGTTCAATTCTCTCGGCGAGTATAGCGGAAGGAAGTTTGTTTCCGCCCATCTGTAAATTCTCATGAACAGTCAAAGAGGGGAATACATTGTTCACCTGTGGAACGTATGCAATCCCTCGATTGACTAACTGGTCAGTTCTCCATCCAGACACTTCTTCTCCCTCATGTTCAACTGTTCCTGAATAATGAGTGGCTATTCCAAAAATTGTCTTGATTAAAGTTGACTTTCCGCAACCATTTGGACCAATGATGGTGACGAATTCTCCCTTATCGACGTACAAGCCAATGTCATATAGAATCTGGACGGAGCCATAACCACTGTTCATTCCATTGATTTCGAGAACTCTGTCGCTCATTCTTCTTCACCTCCTGATTCATCGCCTGCAGCACCTAGGTATGCTTCGATAACCTCTCGATTGCTACGAACTTCGTCCGGAGTTCCCACCATCAGAACCTCTCCCTCATTCATCACGACGATTTTGTCTACTCCTTGCCTTAGAATGAAATCCATATTATGCTCGATAATTAGAACTGATATCCCTGTTTCATCTACGATTTGCCTTAGATTGTTGAATATCTTCATCGCCAGTGGTCCCGCTACACCGGCCACTGGTTCATCGAGTAGTAGCAACTTTGGATCACCCATCATTGAGCGTCCTATGTCTACTAGTTTTGATTGGCCGCCTGAAAGTTCGCTGGCCATGTTGTGTGCCATGTGTGGAACTTCTAATTGTTCCAACACATCGTATGCGCGAGCAAGACGTTCTTCCTCAGCAGACGAAGATAATTGCAAAATTGAAGCTAATGGATTAGGTTTGAATTGTTCACGAGGAGGGACTAGTAGATTTTCAATCACTGTCATTTGTCGCCATAAGCGAGTATGCTGGAAGGTTCGAGTAAATCCGAGATTTTGGATTTGGTCTGGCCGCATATTAGAAGCGTCCTTACCAAAAATCTCGATGTTCCCCGCAGTCTGATTCAACAATCCGCTAATGCAATTGAATGTGGTAGATTTGCCACAGCCGTTAGGGCCAATTAATCCAATGAATTCACCTGGGCCCACTTCGAAAGAGACGTCCTTTACAGCGACTAGGCCACCGAATTCCTTTCGGAGATTTTCTACCCTTAGTACAGGTTCACTCAACAACCTCACCTCCATTGGGGCGCTCGGGTCTAACCGGTACTTCTGGAAGTAGACCCTTGGTGTTGAACTTCAATGAAAATAGCATCAAACAGCCAATCAAGAAGAGTTTGAAGTAAAGCATGTCAGCAGATACCACGCCACCAAAGAACGATTCATCGATTGAACGCTGACCAAGAGCAATTGCAGTGAATGAAAAGACTGCCACACCGGCTAAGCCGATTTCAAGAATTCTTTCTGAGCGTATTGCAAATCCGACAAATGCTGCAACTAGGAAGACGCTTACTACTTCCCATGGGCTCAGGATTAGCCACTCAAACAACGAATCAATACGAGCTGCTGTGGTGTGTAGTGGAAGATCTGCAGAGCCTTGTCCTGCGACTAATACATTGAATACGAACTCCATTAAGACGATGATGAATGCTCCAACTACCATTCCTCGATTATTCGATGCGCCACCAATTATGAATGCGGCCCAAACTAGGAAAGTTGAGCGGGCCGGGGACATGAAGCTTGGCTCAAATCCGGTTAGTTTCCAAGCCCAGAAAGCTCCGGCGAGAGCTGCGATTGAGGCACCTAGAGCTAGGCTTGCCGCCTTGTGAGTTAGAACATCGTGACCATGGTGTTGTGCTACCTCTTCGTCCTCTCGGATTGCCTTTAGGATTCGACCCCATGGTGAGGAAAGGATTCTGTTCAATAGAATCCAAACAAGGATTACTGCCACAACGGACAAAATCATCAGCAAGAACATGTATGGTGCTGGCTCGCCTAAATTCAACCATTCACCAATCAGATATGCTGGAGTGTCGGTTAGAGTTAGATCATCTCGGCAGGCATCTGGACTAACCCAATTTGTGCCGGGACCAGAGGTTTCTGAGCCGCAGAACCACATGTCTTCGAATGGCAATGGATAGGAAGAAATTCCTATTGCATTGCCGACCGCTCCAACTCTTAGCAATGGCTCACCTGCGAGTAGTACTCTGACAATCTCACCGAGTGATATTGTTACAATTGCGAAATAATCAGTTCTTAGGCGAGCGGTTGGATATGCTAGCGCCCAACCAAAGGCTGCGGCTAGCAGTAGGGCAATCAATAGTGCCGGTAAAATCGCCCAATCATACCCGTGAAGGTTCTCTGGAGCAGTGAGAATCCCGACAGTTATTGTTCCAATAGCGACGAAGAAGATAACACCGAAGTTGACCATTCCTGTATATCCGGTGTGTAGATTGAGAGAGAAAGACATCAGAATGAAAATTGAGAGAGTTAGTAGAACGTTGGATACCTGTAGTACCTTCTTGAATCGGAAATCATCAGACTCAGCAATTGGTAACCAGGCTAAGAACAATATCAGGATGAACATCAACAAACCGAAAAGAAGCCAAGAACCAATTGGACTCTCCCTTCCATAACTTCGCAGGTTCTGCTTATCGTCTGCTGAACCTATTGGCAGTCTCTCGAGGATGTTGGAGTATAGCTTGCCAGATTCTGTACTTACCTTTGCAGTAAAACCACTAGATGATTGAGATATTTTTTCTCGAATCTGCTTGACAATTTGGTCATGTTTCCTATCGAATTCTGACCAGCGAAGTAGAATTTGGGTCTGTAATTTACTGAATTGAATTGAAATTGAGGATATCGACTCGTTTATTTTCACTGTGACATTTTGTGTGCCCTGAGTTTCGTATTTTCCTTGTAATATAGAAATTCCTTCATAGATTGAATAGACCCAAAGTAAGACGAATGCCCATGGCCAAAGGATGTCCCCTAGATCAACTATGAAATTGACCATATCGATTTCAAAGTTCATTTGATTTAACCAGGATTCATTCATATCCGAAACTGCGTTTGTGGTCCATATCTCAGCCTCTGCAGGTGTCAATCCTTCTGGAGGTGACTTTTGACTCAACAAATCTGATTCGTCCAACGGGGAATCTTCCAATAGCAAAGTTCCATCATTCCTACCGGTCAGAACTGCTAGATTGGTGTCTACGAATTCGTCGTCCTGACAAGTATCCCCGCAACCCTTTGCGAACGAATTTCTCGCTACGAAGTCGCTAAATCTATGGAAAGCGTATGCTGCTATTGCAACGGCGGAGAAATTTTGCATCTTGTCCGTTCTATTCCTCCACCAGTGATGTATTCCAAATATACCGGTTGGTAAAATTGCCAAAACGGCTGTGATCTTGTCTGATTTTTCGGAGTCGTATTCTTTTCGTTTTCTCAGACGATCAATTTTCCATTTCTCATATGCATCGCCAATACCTTCGGGCATAATCATCAAAATCGCGACCAAGAAAATGTACGGCATTACGCCATCCAGTGCTGAATAATTTGAACGCCCCAGTGGTAAGCCGATTCCTATCAAAACTGGAGAGGATAGTGCACGCACAAATCCAACAACCAGAGACCCAATTATCGCTCCAGGAATGGAGCCGATTGTTCCGAGAACTATTATCGCAAAGGATGGTAGAAGAAGAGTGAATGCAGTTTCTGGATTAAATCTTAGAGTCAAAGCAAAGATTGCACCACCCATTCCTGATATTCCGGCTGAGAGAAAAGCACTCGTCATGTGTACTCTCTCGACATTGATTCCACTGCTTGCAGCCAATTCTGGGTTATCTGCAACCGCCCTCATTCTCCTGCCTAGGCGAGTTTTGTTCAGGAGTAGCATCAACAACAATACTGCTGAGAACATTACCACTGGTACAGCACCTTTGTAGTAGGCATAATTGGTTGTAGCTTGAGTTACACAATCAGCAGTAGTGTCGTAGATTTCAATAGCGGGTTTTGAGGTGTCACTGACTATTCTAGTTAGTACGGGTTCACCAGTAGTTTCGTCTATTGTTTCTTCACATGTCCATTGTGTATAGGTTCTACCATCTTCGAGATTTCTTTCTCCTAGGTTGAAGCGCATCTTTGTTGTTGGGAGTTCCCAGCGAAGATTCGGCATTCGCCAATCTCCTTCTGGCTCGAACATGTTTCTTCCCGCGCCGAATCGCATGTAAGTCAAGGCTCGAAGAATTAACGCAACACCAAGAGATGCAATCATCATCACTTGTGGGCTTGCTTGAGTTTTGCGAAACCCTTTGTAGACCAGGCGATCAATGATGATTCCAGCAAAGCCGGTTAGGATGAAGGCGGCAATCAAAGTGAATGCCAATACCGACCAAGTCAATACTCCTTCTTTGGTTGTAGAAAGACTAGTCATAGGGAAGAAATAGTCTGTCCAAATCATAATCATCGAGAGATACATTCCAATCATGAATAATTCAGATTGAGCGAAATTACCGTATCTCTGAACCTTGTAGGTCAGAGTCAAACCAATGGCAATCGCCAAGTAAGTCGAAGACCAAGTGAGAGTGCCAGTAGTAATCGATACTAAATCAAGTGTGAATCCAGCGCTTGCACCAAGTCCTTCGAGTAGTAAATCAAGAGAATAGAAGGTTACTGCTACCATGAAAAATGGTGATAGAAGGAGGGCAAACATCCGATATGGACTACTTGGAACATCATCAAAAATTACCTTAATTACAACAAAACCTGCTGTAATTGATTCGATTAACTGAATCAACCACACCATATCATTTGGCAGTGAATCTCCTAATAGCATGTCTAGGAGATTCAGAGATCCGTAGCCATTCAGAGTACCAAGGAAATTCGCATCAACGAATAGTAAGACTGCGAATATGATTCTTCGAACCCCTCTAGGGAGTTCAGAAAATTTGTCTCGGGCATCGTGCAGCATACTACTACACGTACCCTAAGTTTACAGGAATAAAAAGTTGGGGCAGTGCGGCGGGAGAATCCCGCCGCACTGCTTTACGTCCCTAATCAAGCGGTAGTGATACCGTTAACAGGGTCCCAGTTTCTTGTACAATCGTACGAGACTGAGTCGTCGCTTGCATCGTGAGAGAACTCTCCGACACAGAAGCCAGCTGCAGGAACGTCTCCGTTCGCTTGGAAGCTGAGCATTCCGCTAGCGCCATCCCAGCCTTGACCTACTGCCGTTACTGCCATTCCAGCGTCTAGACCAGGTGTGGTCAGAGCTGTGAAAGCAGCGAATGCCATGATGGTCACTGCGTCGAATGCCTCAGCGGTGTAGATACCGCCAGCACAGTCTGCGTTCATTGCACAAAGGTAAGCAAAGGTCTGTCCAACTTCTGACATTGCTCCAGCCGCGGCGGGCTTGGTAGCAATTACACCGTTGACCAGGGACTTGTCAGTCATATCTGCTGCAAGTCCTTCCTCTGCAATTCCATCAGCACCGTAGATAGCACCAGAGTATCCCTGAGTTGCCATCTCTTCGATCAGAGCTGCTCCGTCAGTAGCGTAGGATACCATCATTACTGATGTGCATCCATCGTTCATGACTGAAGCAACTGCAGCCGAGAAGTCAGTTGTTGACTCCTCGTAACCAATCTGTGCACAGATTGATGCTGGGTCCATGTTAGCAACGAATGCATCAGCAAGACCTGAACCGTATGCGTTAGTCATGTGGACTACTGCAACGTTGTCCATGCCATCTGCGACCATTACGTCAGCAACAACCGATCCTTGGAAAGCATCGCTTGGTACGACACGGAAGAATCCAGGGTAAGCTGTTGCATCAGATAGAGCAGGGCTTGTGCTCGCGTACGAAATCTGAGGGATTCCAGCGGCAGACAAGATTGTGTTTGCACCCATGGATGCACCAGAACAAGCTGCTCCTACTGCACCCCATACACCTGCGTCGACTAGGGCCTGACCTGCGTCAGCACCCATATCACCGTCACAGCCGGAGTCAGCGTATACGATTTCGAACTGAACTCCACTGCTGTATCCGATTGTGTTGGCTAGGCCAATAGCAATCTGAGATGCTGCAACGAATCCAGGTCCGTATACTGCGATAGGTCCGGTTGCGTCGTTCAAGAATCCAATCTTGACTGTTACACCTGCGAATGGTGCCGCAGTTACTCCTGCATCGCTACCAGCGTCCCACATTCGGTCACAGTTGAAGTACTGGCCGTATGTTGGTACGTGGTGGAAAGTACAGACATCGTAACCTGAGCCACCGACATCACCGTTGTCTAGGAAATTGTGGGTTCCACTCTCTCCAGCATAGCCATCACCGACCATGTCGATGTGCATAGCCATGTTTGCACCATCTTCGTGCATTGCAGCGTGACCGATCATCATTACTGCGTCATATGCTTCTGCGGTGAAGATACCAGTCGAACAGACTGCGTCTGCTGCACAAGCGTCAGTGAAAGCGGTTGAACCGCCAGCTGCGGCTGCTCGAGGTCGTGTGACCTGAATGCCGTTAGCTGCTGCAGGCTGTGTGTAGTCGTTCAGTGCTGCTTCTCCAGCCATACCGTCTGCGCTGAAAATTGGGATTGTTGCACCCATTACAGCCATAGTCTCTACGATCATTGCACCATCAGAGGAATACGATCCTAGGAATACTGAGTCACATCCAGCGTCCACAACTGCCTGAACAGCAGCTTGGAAGTCGGTTGCGGTCTCTTCGTATCCGGACTGTAGACAGACGTTATCTGCGCCTAGGTTGGCTGCGACTGCGTCTGCTAGACCTGCACCGTAGCTGTTGGTCATGTGAACAATAGCGGTGTTGGATACTCCGCTTGCTCCAATCATATCAGCTGCGGCTTGACCCTGTAGTGCGTCACTTGGTACAATTCTGTAGAAGTGAGGGTATGCAGTGGCGTCGCTTAGTGCTGGCGATGTGCTAGCGTAGGATACCATTGGGACTCCTGCAGCCGAAAGGACTGCGTTTGCACCCATTGATGCTCCAGAGCAAGCTGCACCAGCTACTGCAACAACTCCAGCGTCCAAAAGGGACTGAGCTGCTGTACCAGCCGCTGTACCGTCACATGCGGAATCTGCCTCAATTACCTCGAAGATGTAGTCATCTCCCATTGCGTTGAGGTCAGCCATAGCCGCTCCCCACGCGAAAGTGAATGGGGCTGCGAACTGGGAAATTGGACCAGATGCATCGTTTAGGAATCCTAGCTTGATAGTAACAGCAGGGCTTCCCTCGAACATCGGGTTATCGGTTCCCATATAGTGAGCTGCGATCTCATCGACAAGTGCGTTAGCGATATCGACGTCGAACCCAACTGCATTACCGTTCTCATCGAGGTTCTCGAATGGAGGGTATGCTGTGTCGGAACAGAACTTCAGCGAACCTGCCTCTAGAACTGCTGTCAAGGTTGAGTCCTCGCTTGGTTCTGGGTAGGATGTAGCGGTATCCGCGTCGCGGTCGTCTGTTAGGACGACTGCTCCATCGAACCACTCGCCAAAGATAGCGTCGTACTCACCGGAGTCAACGATTGCAGTAATAGCAACGTTGAGTGCGCCAAGTAGCTCGCCTGAATCTTCACGTACTGCGATTCCGAAGGTCTCGTCAGAGAATGTGGTCATCAGGTCACCGGAAAGAGCAAGCACAGGGGAGTCTCCCATAGCGTAGTCTGCCTCACCGTTTGAGACGGCTGCTGTTACCGATGGGAAATCATCGTAAGCAACAATTGTAGCCATAGCCAAATTATCCTGAGCATAAAGATCGGATGTAGTACCAGACTGTACAGCAATGGTTGTACCCGCTGCGTTCAGATCTGAGACGTCCGAGATTGACGCGGAACCTGCAGCACCGATTACACCTTGGCTACTTGTGTAGTAACCGCGAGTGAAGTCGACTACTTGGTCGCGCTCATCCGTCTTTGTCATAGCTGAGATTATGGCATCACACATCTCACCGTCGTTCAAGTTTGGTATAATTGGGTCCCATGCGGAAGTAACGATATCCGCGGACAAATCGTCCGCTGGATCCGCTTCCCAATCATCCCCACCCAGACAACCTGCGAGTGATGCCGCAAGCATACTGAGTGTCATCAGCATTGCAATCATTTTCTTATCTAACATAGCGAGTCTACGCTCCTTAGCCCTCTTTCGTGGTAATGTGGCCGTTATAGTAGTTCTCTTATTGGATTCGAAAGATTCTATTTCCTGTAGTTTTTCTAAAATGGGTCACTAGTGCCCTTTTTGTGGATTTTACCGTAAATATTTTGTAATTTTAAGAAAAATAACACAAATTCCCCCATACGTAGTATGGAAATATTCAATAAAATAATTGGGGTTTCAATATTGGTAATTTTGGTACCGATTTAATCATCAACCTTGAACCATTGGTTAGACTGTGGATGACACCCCGATGGACTACGCAACCAGCGGGGTCGATATCGATGCTGAAGGCGCTGCGATTGCCAGCCTAATCGGTTCTCTAAGTGGTTCTGTCAGAAAGCCGGGGACTCGAGGCGCCCCTGTACCTTTACCTGGTGGATTTGGAGGTATCATCGAGTTTGGAAGCTCTCGATTGGCCTTAGCAACGGATGGAGTGGGTTCTAAACTTCAATTGGCGAATAAACTTGGTCGATATCAAGGGGTTGGAATTGATTGCGTAGCAATGAATGTGAATGACTTGCTTTGTGTGGGAGCAGAACCTCTAGCATTTGTAGATTATATCGCTGTGCCAGAAACCGATCCAGAAACTCATTCCGTCATCGGTGGCTCTCTTACAGAAGCGTGCCGTCGAGCTCGGATTACTCTTGCTGGGGGGGAGACTGCAACGCTTCCAGGCATAGTTACTGAATTGGATCTCTCAGGTACTGCTCTTGGATGGTTCCCCGCTGGTGAGGCAATAACCGGAGAAAACCTAGAGGCAGGGGATGTCGTAATCGGTCTACCAAGCAGTGGAGTTCATTCCAATGGCTACACATTGCTGAGAGCAATCGTCGAAAAGTCTGGTTTGTCACTAAGTGATGCTGCCCCATTCGATACGGACCATAAGGGAAGGGAAATAGAAGCCGCGAGTAAATCCGGTGCAACCTTGGGAGAAGTGTTGTTGAATCCCACTAGAATCTACGTTGACCCAATCATCGATTTGATTGATTCATGTCGGGAAGGGACTGGCCCTTGTGCCTCTGGAGATCTCAAGGCAATTGCACACATTACCGGTGGTGGTCTATCGAATTTATTGCGATTACACGATAGTTTGGGGTGGCATATTTCGAACCCATTACCTATCCCGCCTGAATTTAATTGGCTGGCAGAAACTGGACCTGTTGAAAAATTGGAAATGCATAGAGTATTCAATATGGGAATGGGTATGTGTATAGCTGTATCTACAGGGGTTGCTGAAACAGTAGAAAACTGGCTTACTGAGAGACTGCCGGGTACTAGGATAGTAGGGGCTGTCCGCGATGATGGCCATCGGGTAACTCACGCTGATTCCGATATCGTTTACGAGCACTACTGATTCACATGCGAGAGTAGTCAAGCCAATGTGTGAGTGTTGACTCGCGATGTCGTGGAAAGGAATCTACCACCCTATTGGCCGGGCCTTTTACACAGGGAAGGAAGGACTCTGACGAGGGTCACTGATTTACCTGATTCAAACAAAAAAGGTCCGGGTTCGAAAAATGTTGGCTTCGTGTTTCATAACCCTGCGATGGGGGGGTCGAGGACTCGTAGCGTACTCTTGATGGCCCAAGCGATTGAATCCGGTATGCTTGGAGATTCCAAAGTGCGGGCCCTTGATGGATTGAGTGCTTCTGGTTTAAGAGCCAGAAGGTGGATGAACGAATTGCCCAAAGAATCCGCTTCTCGACTAATCGCAACCGTTGGCGATATGGAGCAAAATGCATTGGATTGGGCAATGGCTACCGAGTCCGAGTTTCCCGCCGAAAATGGAGAATTACTACCTCTCTTAGGAGATTTACGAACCAGTGTATTATCCCAAGGTTGGCACTGGATTGATATCGACCCTTTTGGCTCACCAGTTCCTTTCTTAGATACCGCTATCCAAGCTCTTGCTCGACGTGGGGTATTGGAAGTTAGTGCAACTGATACCGCTGCACTGAGTGGCTCTTCAAAGAATCCACTGATGAGAAGATATGGCGCTAGGGTACGTCTTGACAAGCTCAAGCACGATTCTGGACTTAGAGTCCTGATGGCTACGGTCGCGCGCGCTGCCGCGCGCCACGACCGTAGTATCGAACCTCTTCTTTCAATCTGGGATTCGCACCACCTTCGGGTCTCGGTTCGGGTGAGGAAAGTTATGCAGGGAGCTAATGATGTGGAGGCATCTTTGGGTTGGCGAATTTTCTCTCCTACCAAGGATGAAGTTGAGGCGTCTATTTCTGCTGGATTCTTGCCGCCAGAAGATTCCGGTGAGTTACCGATTCGTTGTTTCCTTCCGCTTTCACACCCAGTCGCTCGAGAAGATTCCAGGGTATCAGGCCCGATGTGGATTGGCCCAATGGGTGATGCTGAAACTATGGCTTCTATGACCGAAGAAAAAGTGCTACAAATGTGCGCACCAACTTTCGATGAGGCAGATATTGCTGGTTGGTCACAAAAGGATTTTGAGGCTGAAAATCGAAGGCTCGTAAGAGCAATTCGTCATATCTCCGAAGAAGCAACCGCGATTTCAGGGCATCATCTGATAGCGGTTGATGAGTTAGCGAGTTGGCAAGAAAAAGGATCGCCGCCCAGCCCTAGAAGAATGGTTGACTTATTACAAGAAAAGGGCCACAGTGCGGCTATTTCCCATTATGCGGAGCCCTCATTGAGGACAGACGCTCCTTGGGCTGATATCGTCGCCGCATTGAGGGAGATTTCAGCCGCCAATGTATGACATCTCAATTCTTGGCAAGGCTGAAGTTTCCTCTGAGCGTAACTCGGAATATCTGTCGGCGCGGCGTTGCCAAATAGCTGCAATCGCTGCCGTAAGATCGCCTTCCTCTACATCGTGAATTAGTGCCCGAAGATCATGTCCTCCCGAAGCGAAGAGACAAGTGAAGAGGCGCCCGTCAGCAGAAATTCTAGCACGAACGCAATCTCCACAAAATGGTTCGCTGACTGAGGAAATCAAACCGATTTCTCCTGAGGCGTCTGAGTGGCCCCAGCGCACTGCTACGTCGGAAGACCGTTCGGATTCAAGCGGAACCAAATCGAATTCCTTTTGCAGATGATTTAGGAGATCTTGGCTAGAGATTACTTCCCCTAATGTCCAACCATTCGTACGGCCAACATCCATGAATTCAATGAAGCGGACTATTACTCCTGTACCTCTAAAATGATGCACCATTTTGCTCGCTTGTTCTTCATTTACTCCTCTCCTGATTACACAATTTACCTTGATTGGGGACAAACCCGCCTCTCGTGCCGCTTCTATCCCGTCTAGAATCTGGGTGACGGTTACTGAAGAGTCGCTCATCTGCTGGTGTACGTCTTCGTCAATAGCGTCTAAACTGATTGTAACTCGCTTCAAACCTGCCTTTGAGAGGTCCTTAGCATGGCGTCGTAGAAGTGAACCATTTGTAGTTAGAGCAAGATCGACTCCTGCGTCAGACAGTCGTTTCACTAAATCAGAAAGGCCTGGTCTTAGCAATGGTTCCCCACCAGTTAACCTGACTTTATCCAAACCAAGGGGGACGCAAGCCCTCACGACCTTTTCTATTTCCTCGAATGAAAGAAATGCTCGTCGAGGAAGGAAAGTATGTTCGTCCCCGAATCTCTCTCGAGGCATACAATATGGACAACGAAAGTTGCATCTGTCGGTCACCGAAATACGCAGATCGCGAAGTTGCCTTCCTAGCCGGTCGGTGACCTCCTGCTGCGCCATGACTTATGCTCATACCTAATGTCTCAAAGGCTTGCTGATGGAGTTAGGAGACTTAGCGAGTTGATTTGTGCTTTAGTTTCAGTTTGTTTACCATCGTCTCGCCCGCAGGTTGAAGACGGGTGGGTGTCTGAAAGGGTCGAAGGGAATGCTAGCCATTACGCCAAAAGCTCGTGAAATGCTTGACTCGTTCGCCGAGCAGGCAGACCAACCAGATTTGTCTTTACGTGTTGAAATCGTTGGCAGGGGGCCGAAAGGTTTCCAGTACGATTTGCAATTCGTTGGGGCTGAGGGAGGCTCTGAAGATGATTACATCAACGAGGTTGATGGAATAACCGTTCGAATTGCAGCTAGGAGTGTTCAGTATCTCGACGGTGCGACACTTGACTTCAAGGAGACCTTGATGGGAGGGGGATTCTCGTTTGATAATCCCAATCCCATGTGGGTTGATGAATTGTCTCAGAAAGTCGCTGAAATCATCAACAGTGAAGTCAATCCAGCGGTTGCCAGCCACGGTGGCGTTGTCGAACTCGTAGGTGTTGATGAAGATAAAGCAATAATCGCCTTTGGAGGTGGCTGCCAAGGTTGTGGTATGGCCGATGTAACACTAAAGCAAGGTGTTGAGGTGATGATTAAAGAAAAGGTCCCTGAAATTATCGAGGTTATCGATTCGACAGATCATGCAGCAGGAACCAATCCGTTTTACTGAATGGAATCAGTAGACCATTCTGACTTCATCGTCATCGTCTTCAGGTGCAGGTAGAGCGTTTGCTTGCGCCCGCTCAAATGCCTCTCGTACTCTCTCCTCTATAGCCCGAGCGTCTTCGAGAAGTCCTTTGACTGGTATCTCCATATCTATCAGATCGCAAACACCCTCGATTGCTAGTAATGCGGCACGTGCATCGGGATACATTGGGTTACATTCTGCTAAAAGCGCAGTGACATCTAGGCCTCTGCGCTCACCTTCAGCAATTAGGTAGCCGGAGATTCCGGAGACGATTCCTTGTTGGATTCGCTGAATGTTGGAGTTGTCGAGTGCATCTCGACCTATTGCGGTTGAAGAAACACCCCACAAATCGCTTTCTTCCTTAATCCCCAAGTCGTTACTTACGACTCCGTCGATTACGATTAACCTGTCAAAGCCTCCCTTGGTGAACCATTCTAGGACTGTCTCTCCAAAGTGGACATCATTCTGTGGAGGAAATTGAATTTCTGCAATAAATATCCCGAGTCCATCGCCCTGATAGACTCGCACTGGGTGTTTTGGTACTGATTCATGAATAAGAGCAATTGCAGGAAACTCCGGATGGAGGACGGTTCCCATAGGATCGAGGTCAAGTGTCTGAATGATGTGAGACATAGCAATTACCCCCACCGAACCGACTGTAGAAAAACCACAAATTGCTGTACCGCCAAGGGTTGTTGGGTCTGCGGAAGAGTGCAGAACCAATGGGTAACCCGAGTTGTCGTGTGAGGTCATCGAACATCGGCTGATGTCGAAGAGTCTTGAACCAAACGGTCGCGAGTGGTAGAGAAATGGAGAATTATACGGGCTGATTT
>Ga0315331_10001455_pt1 | contig 17740 bp, 15 predicted proteins | sample M160m34915metaG_FD_203456 | JGI IMG/M metagenome (GOLD analysis project Ga0315331, IMG submission 203456) | Ammonia-oxidizing marine archaeal communities from Monterey Bay, California, United States - M1 60m 34915 | ecosystem: Environmental > Aquatic > Marine > Intertidal zone | place: USA...
TTTGCCTACAGACTTAATATTGTCATTTGAAAGTTTAATACTTTTTCTGTCAATATCGTGTCCTAATGCTTTAAGTGAGTCAACAAGTTGAATAGAAGAAACAGATCCAAATATTTTACCATTTTCACCAACTTTAGCAGCTACTACAATGGAAGCTTTTTTAATTAGTTTAGATAGTTTTTCAGCTTCATCTTTCAATTTAACTTCTTTATGAGCTCTTTGTTTAAGTGTTTCAGCTTGCATTTTTTTCACTGAATCAGTTGCTAAAATTGCAATTCCATTAGGAAATAAATAATTTCTAGCATAACCATTTTTAACAGTTACGATGTCATTTTTTTCTCCTAAGGATTCAAAGTTTTTCTTTAATAAAATTTCCATGATTCCTGTTATTATTTTAATTGATCTACAACATAAGGTAAGATTGCAAGGTGACGAGCACGCTTAACAGCTTGAGACACCTTTTTTTGGTATTTAGCAGAAGTTCCAGTTAACCTTCTTGGTAATAACTTACCTTGTTCATTGATAAACTTAATAAGGAATTTTGGATCTTTGTAGTCAATAAATTTAATTCCTGATTTTTTAAACCTACAATATTTGGTTTTAGTAACCTCAATGTTAATTGGGTTTAAGTATCTAATTTCTGATTGATTTTCAGCCATTTTTAAAAGTTTTAATAGTTTTAAGCTTTAGCAGATTTTTTTTCTGCCATTATACCTCTTCTTTTTTCAGCGTATGCAACGTGATCTTTGTCCATTTTCATGGTTAAAAATCTCATTACTCGCTCATCTCTTTTGAATTCTACTTCAAGTTTGTTGATTGCATCTCCTTCAGCTTCGAACTCAAATAAGAAGTAAAACCCTGTGGACTTTTTTTGAATTGGATAAGCTAGCTTTTTAAGGCCCCAAGCTTCATCAAATTTTAATTTAGCACCACAACTTTTTAATGTCTTTTTGAATTTTCCGACTGCTTCCTTTGTCTGATCTTCAGACAAAACGGGAGTTAAAATGAAAACAGTTTCGTAATTGTTCATGTTGTTTATTTATTGGTTAATTTTAATAAGGTTGCAAATTTAATATTTTTTCTCTAACAAATAGAATAATTTAGTTTTTATATGTTAATAACTATTATTTGCAATATTTCATTAAGCTTTTGGTAGGATAATTCTATCTTATATATTTGTTAAATCTTATGTCAGAAGAAAATTTTATAGTATCAGCCTTAAAATATAGACCCTCAGAATGGGATGCTGTTGTAGGACAGAAAACTATCACTACAACTTTAAAACAGGCTATCGAAACTAATCAGCTAGCAAAGGCTTATTTGTTTTGTGGTCCCAGAGGTGTAGGGAAAACTACTATTGCTAGAATTTTTGCTAAATCAATTAATCAATCTATTGGTAGTGCTCAAGATGATTTCTCGTACAATATTTTTGAGTTAGATGCTGCCTCAAATAATTCTGTTGATGACATTAGAAACATTACAGATCAAGTGCGTATTCCACCTCAAATTGGTGATTATAAGGTTCATATTATCGATGAGGTACACATGCTCTCTCAAAGTGCTTTTAATGCATTTTTAAAAACATTGGAAGAACCTCCGAAACATGCCGTTTTCATTTTAGCAACAACAGAAAAACATAAAATTATACCAACAATTTTATCTAGGTGCCAAGTTTATGATTTTTCCAGAATAACCATAAATGACATTGCTGATCATTTAAAAATGATTGCTGATAAAGAAAATGTTAAAACTGACTACCAAGCTTTATTGGTTATAGCAGAAAAAGCTGATGGAGCTTTAAGAGATGCACTTTCATTATTTGATCAAATGGTTAATTTTTGTAACAAAGACATTACTTATGATGCTGTTATTAAGAATTTAAACATTTTAGATCATGAATATTTTTTCAAAATGACTCAGTCATTTAATGAAAATGACATTCATTCTTGCTTATTGTTGTTTAATGAGATTCTGTTAAATGGTTTTGATGGGCAGTTGTTTTTAAATGGCTTAGGTAATCACATGCGAAATCTTTTGGTTTGTAAAGATGTGTCAACTTTATCTCTTCTTGAATGTAGCGATGCTGTTAAGGAAAAATATCAGGAACAATGTGCGTTAATTAAACCAAAAGACATTGTCGATTCGCTAAACATAATTGGAGAAGCGGATGTTCAATACAAAATTAGTAAAAACCAACGATTGCATGTTGAGTTAACTTTAATGAAACTTGCATCTCTGAATTTGTCGGCTGAAAAAAAAAAGTCAATAAATTTGAAATAATTCCTCCATTAGTTTTAAATCAATTAAGAGCTACTAAAGAAGAGGTTCCTTCAAAAGAAAGTTTAAAAGAAATACAAAAGGGACAAACTGAAAATCCCGAAGATTCAAATGATATTGTTTCAACTCAAGCTACTTCAAAAAAAGAATTTCATCATGCTCTCCCAGTAAAAAATAAAAAATTAAAATCTAGAATTCCTTCGACTTCTATTTACAAAACCCAAGAAATATTAAAAAAGAAAAATGCCATTCAGGTTGAAGAACAAGACATGTCAAATAAACCATCTTCTGCTTTTACTTATGAAGAATTAATGAAGTTTTGGATTGAATTTTCAGAACAATTAAAAGCTAAGGGCAAAGGCGGGATGCACGCAACTTTAAATAAATATAAACCAAAGCTAAATTCTAAAGATTTTACTATAGATTTTGATGTTGATAGTGAATTGCAAAAAATAGAGTTTCAACAACAGAGCCAAGATTTCATGAGCTTTATTCGTAAGTCATTAGATAATTACAGCATTCAACTAAATATTAATGTGCTTGCTTTAGATGAAACTGTAAAGGTGCACTTAGGGAGTAAAGATAAATTTCTTAAAATGGTGGAGAAAAATCCTGATTTAGATATTCTAAGAGAACAATTTAATTTAGATATTGAATATTAAACAATTTAATTATCATAGCAGTTATTATATTTGTTAAATGATTTACCCAATTGTTGCATATGGTCATTCTGTTTTAAGAAAGGAATGTGATGAAATAAATGAAGGAGAAGATGTTTCTGTTCTAATTGAAGACATGTTTCAAACCATGTATGCTGCAAAAGGTGTTGGTCTTGCTGCACCTCAAATTGGTAAATCTATTCGTATATTTGTAGTTGATGCTACACCCTTTTCTGAAGAAGAGCCAGAGAATAAAATTGAAAAAATTGATTTCAAAAGACTTAAAAGTTTAAAAAAAGTCTTTATTAATCCCATTATTGAAGATCAGTCTGGTGAAAAGTGGCCTTTTTCAGAAGGATGTTTGAGTATTCCAGGTATTCGAGAAGATGTTATAAGAGAGAGTGAAATTAAAATATCTTACTTTAATCAAGATTGGGAATTTAAAGAAGAAATATTTAAAGGAGTAGGAGCAAGAATAATTCAACATGAATACGATCATATTGAAGGTGTGCTTTTTACTGATTATTTAAACCCTCTTAAAAAACGATTATTGAAAAGAAAATTCACGGATATTTCAAAAGGTAAAGTTGATGTAGATTATAGAATGAAATTTTTAAAATAGATAGTAATGAGATTTTTAATATGTATGTTTTTTTTAATTGTATTATTTTCATGTGAAACTAAAAATAGTAAATCAGAAGGTTTTAAGGAAAACACAGCTTTCAATGAACTTTTAGCTATTGAAAAAACTATTTTTAAAGATGTTGTAGTTGGGAAATCTCAAAAAATTTCTAAAAAAGGAAAAGATTTGTTAATGTTGTCTCAAGCATATATTGCTTCAAATCCATCTGACACATTACTTGAGAGAGTATATGAAATGGCTGCTTTAGGAGCTGAAATAGGAGGTTTATACAATGATGCGGTTAATTACTTGTATCTTGCTCAAAGAAATTTTCCTGAATCTGAAAAAGCTTCTATATATTTATTTAATAGGGCTCGAATATTAGATGATATTCTTCAAAAGAAAAAGCAAAGTATTCTAGCGTATCAAGAACTCATTGAGTTATACCCAAATGATTCCATTTCAATAAGTATGAAAGCATACTTGGAAAGCGATTTAATGCAAAAATCCGAAGCCGAATTATTAGATTTTTTTAATTCAAATAATTAGGGGCTCCTACATGTGAATAACTTCGTCATAAGCTGCAGCAGCAGCTTCCATAATTGCTTCACTCATTGTTGGGTGAGGATGTATGGTTTTTATTAATTCATGACCTGTCGTTTCGAGTCTTCTTATAGCTACAATTTCTGCAATCATTTCAGTAACATTAGACCCAATCATGTGTCCACCAAGAAGCTCTCCATATTTAGCATCAAAAATTAGTTTGATAAATCCATCATTATGACCAGCAGCACTAGCTTTTCCAGATGCTGAAAATGGAAACTTTCCAATCTTTAATTCATAACCCGCATCTTTAGCTGCTTGTTCAGTCATTCCAACAGAGGCGATTTCTGGACTACAGTAAGTGCACCCAGGAATATTGCCATAATCTATTGGTTCAGGGCTTAAACCAGCAATTTTTTCTACACAAGTAATTCCTTCAGCAGATGCAACGTGTGCTAGAGCTGGCCCTGGAATTACATCTCCTATGGCATAGTAACCAGGCATATTTGTTTCGAAATAATCGTTTACAATAATTTTTCCTTTATCTACGACTATACCAACTTCTTCTAATCCAATTCCTTCAATATTTGCTTCTATACCGACTGCTGAAAGTACAACATCGCAAGATATTTTTTCTTCACCTTTTTTAGTTTTAACGGTTACTTCACAAGATTTGCCGCTTTTGTCAACTTTTTCAACAGATGAATTGGTCATTATTTTTAGACCTTGTTTTTTAAGTGTTCTCTCAAGTTGTTTTGATATTTCATCGTCTTCTACAGGAACAATTTTTGGCATAAATTCAACAACAGTAACATCTACACCCATCGAATTGTAGAAATATGCAAATTCAACACCAATTGCTCCAGAACCTACAACAACCATTTTTTTAGGTAGTTTGGGTAAAACCATGGCTTCTCTGTAGCCAATTATTTTTTCACCATCTTGTTCTAAATTTGGAAGTTGTCTAGATCTTGCACCTGTTGCTATAATGATGTTTTTAGCAGTGTAGTCAGTAGATTTCCCTTTATCATCTGTAACAACCACTTTTTTCCCAGGTAAAATTTTACCCATCCCCATGATAATGTCTATCTTGTTTTTTTTCATCAAAAATTGAACGCCACCACTCATCTTTTCTGCAACTGATCGACTTCTTTTAACTATTTTATTGAAATCAGCTTTAAAGCCATTAACTTGAATACCGTAATCTTCTGCATGGTTGATGTAGTCAAATACATTTGCACTTTTTAGCAAAGCTTTTGTAGGAATACAACCCCAATTTAAACAAACTCCACCCAGCGATTCTTTTTCTACAACAGCAGTTTTTAAACCCAACTGAGAAGCTCTTATGGCAGTTACATATCCTCCAGGACCACTACCTACAACAATTACATCATATTCCATTTGCTAAAAGTTTAATTAGAGTGCGAATTTAATAAATCTTCTTTTCTATAAAGAGATGTTTTAAATGTTTTTAATCTCATTTAATTTTTTAAACACTAAATGAGCCATTTTTTGAGCTGATTCGGGCTTAAACCTAAACCACAACTCAGGTTCTATTAATTCTAACTCTGAAACTGCTAATTCGTTATTGTTATCCCAAATAACATCTACTCTAGCATATATTGGTTGTTTTTCTAAAACTGAAATTACATTTTCAGCAAAAGAAATTTCTTTTGCATTTGCTTGGTGTTGGTGTACACTGCCACCAAAATCATCTTGAACTCTAAAATCTCCTTTCTTTGCCATTTTTCTCACAGCATGACTATATTTTCCGCCAAAAAGCATAAATGACATCTCTCCTTTTGTTAAAATGTTATCTTGAAATTCTTGAATCATGAAATCTTCATGTTTGATTAATTCTTTGAATTTGTCTTCATAATTGCTGACTTGGTTTTTTGTTATTTTGAAAGTGTGTCTTGCTCCTCCAGAAATAGTAGGTTTAAGAACAATTTTATTCCAATTAGTTTGATCCATTATGTCTGAAAGGGAATGATTGGTTTTTTTAGGGATAAAATGAGATGATGGAATATTAATATTTTTCTCCGAGAGTTCCTTTAAGTAATGTTTGTCAAGATTCCACATTATTTCTTGGTAACTGTTGACCAGTTGTATTTTTTCTTTCACTGAAATAAGCCAGTTGTTAAATTCTTTAAATCGATGAAAGTAATCCCAGGTAGTTCTGAAAATTGCAACATATGCAGATGACCAATTAAAATCTTTTTTATCCCATGGAACAATTTTCACTCTGCAACCAAGATCTTCAAGTGCATTTTTTACAAGTCCATCTTCGGTAATTACATTTTGAACATACTGGTCTATTTCTTTGGGGTTTTCATAGCAGCTTTCAGTGAGTAATATTACATCAAATTCTTTCATGGTTTTAGTTATAAATATCGATATTCAAATATATGTGGAAAATAACATTTGAGAATAAATTTTTTAATATAAATTTAACATGAAATTGCCCTAAATAAACTAATGTAACATAAGTTGAAATATAATTTTAAAATAAATAATCCTCAACAACATTTTATTGAAATATCGGCTGAGTTTAATGTGAATGATAGATCCACTATTTCACTAAACTTACCGTCTTGGAGACCAGGAAGATATGAGCTTGGTAATTTTGCGAAGAATGTAAAAGATTTGATTGTCAAAGACAATTTAGGTAGTAATTTAAACTTTACTAAAACAACAAAGGATCAATGGTTGGTTAATACAGCTGGTGTTGATACAGTTATTGTTACTTATTTTTATTATGCTAATGAACTTAATGCTGGGTCTACTTATTTAGATGAAAATCAATTGTATGTTAATCCAATTAATTGCTGTCTTTTTGATGCCACTTCAATAGATGATGAATGTAATATTCATTTAAATTTACCTAATGATTATACTGTAGCAACTTCTTTAAAACATATTATAGGTAATCATTTCAAAGCTGCTAACTTTCATGAGCTGGTAGATTCTCCATTTATATGCAGTAATTCATTAAAGGAATATCAATACACTTCATCTGGGGTTGTTTTTTATTTGTGTTTTCAAGGGGAAGTTAAGCCAGACTGGAAGCTATTAATCGATGATTTTAAAAAATTCACAGACTATCAAATCGAAAAATTTGGTAGTTTCCCTGTAAAAGAATATTATTTTTTATTTCAAATTACACCCTATCAAGCTTATCATGGTGTAGAGCATCAGCGCTCTACTGTTATTTTGTTAGGTCCTTCTTACGATGTTTTCAAACAAAAGTATAACAGCCTGCTAGGAGTATCTTCACATGAATTATACCATACTTGGAATGTTAAAGGAATACGTCCAAAAGATATGCTGCCATATGATTATTGCAAAGAGAATTATACTCAAATGGGCTATGTTACAGAAGGTGTGACTACTTACATGGGAGATCGAATCTTATTTGAATCCAATGTGTTTAGTATTAAACAATATTTTAAAGAGCTCGAAACTTTGCTTCTGCGACATTTCCATAATGACGGAAGAAAACATTATTCCCTTTCAGCGTCAAGTTTTGACACATGGTTAGATGGATATGTTGCTGGAGCACCTGGAAGAAAGGTGTCAATTTATGTAGAAGGTGCTCTTGTTGCATTAATTTGCGATGCTAGAATAAGAAAGCAAACCAATAATGATTTCACATTACACGATGTTATTAGGGAAATGTACTCTGGGAGTAGTAAAGTTATTGGTTACGATAGACAGTCGTATCAAAATTTACTTGAAAAAATTTCGGGAGCAAGTTTTGATGATATTTTTAATGACTTAATCTACGGAACAAAAGATTTTAATTCTTATTTAAAGGAAGCATTTGACTTTTACAATTGGACTTTTTTACAAGAGCCTTCAGAAAATAAAATTTGGAATTATGGTGTAAAAGTTAATTGGGTAAACGGTAGTTTTAAAGTTTTTAATGTTTTAGAAGGAGGTTCAGGAGCCAATTCTGGACTTGTAATTGATGATAAGATCCATTCTGTTAACGGTTTTAAATTGAACAACGATTTAAACAAGTGGCTCGAATATTTCCAAAATGATGAAATAGTAATTTCTTTTGAGAGAACAGGTGAGCTAAAAAGACTTGTTTTATGTTCTCCCAATAATAATCAATATTATAACTATAAAATGCTTAATAATTAATAGCTATGGTTAAGTCTGAAGAATCTTTTAAAGGTTTGAAAATATTATGCTTTTTAAGTGTATTGGGTTTTGTTTATTGCATGGCCTTCGATTCTACAAAGCTTCTGACATATTCATCTTTAGATGTTGACAGTATGGTTGAAGATTCTGCTTCTTACGAGATGATAAACAATGAGCTTTTAAGATGGACGGACAGTGAAATTGATGTGTCAAAGAAGGGACTTCAGAAAGTGTCATTGCTTTTTTTAATAAGATCAATTTTAGATGTTCTAGCTCTGTTAGGTGTTGCATTGATGTTTTATAGAATGAAAATCGGATTTTCTATTTATGCTATTTTTCAGCTTTGCTATGTTGTTTCGCCATTTGTATTTTTTGGTATAAATGGTACAGCAGTTGCACCATTAAATATGATGGCAATTAATCTCATTTATTTAGCTTTGTTTTTCACACAAGAAAAAAATTTATTGTCAAGAGATAAATAAAGATTAAAATCTTTGTGTTTTTAAAACCTTAGCGCCTAAACATCGTTATTATATAACTTGGAAGATTCACCACCTATATTGCAAAAGAAAACTAAATCTATTTTTTTAGCACGGTTTTTTTATTTTTTCCCATTTCAGCTTTTACTTCTTCATCTTAAAAGAAATCATGTATTACTTGTTTTTTGGCTTCTGCTTTATTTATATGTAATTAACGTAGTTGGTAAAAATTTTGGAATTGTTTCTCTCTTCTTAGCTCCAGAATATAATGGTGATATTAATGTCTATTCTTTTGCCATTTTAGGATTTTCTTTAGGTGGATTTATTATGGCTTTTCATATTTACAGCTACATTATGTTTTCTTCAGAATTTTTGTTCTTGGCAACTTTGGCAAGGCCATTTCTTAAGTTTTGTATTAACAACATGATTATTCCAATAGTTTTCATTTTAACACTTGTTTATAAAACTTATTTCTTTTTAAAATACGAGCAATTTTTAAATACTTCAGATGTCATGCTTTGTATTTTTTCTTTGATTCTAGGATTAGTAGTTTTCTATTTTATAGCAGTTATTTATTTTATAAGATTCAATAAAAATGTGTATGCTATTAGCGGAAAATCTGAAGATTATTACGATGATATTTTAAATAAAAGAGTAAGAGAGTCTACTCTTATGAAGAAAAAAACAATCTCTAGTAAAATTAAAGAAAACAGAAATAAGAGAATAGATACTTATATGTCTGGTTTTTTTAAAATTTCTTTAGCTAGATCTACAGAACATTATGAAAGAACATTAATTGATAAAGTTTTTTCTCAAAATCATATTAATGCATCTGTTTTTGAGATAACACTAATTGTAACTTTTATTTCACTTGGTCTTCTTAGAGATTATGAATTGTTTAATATTCCTGCAGGTGCAAGTATTTTGTTGCTTTTCACATTGTTAATAATGTTTTTCAGTTCAATTTACTCTTTTTTAAAAGGTTGGACACTCTCAATTTGTATTGTAATATTTTTCTTATTTAATTTCGTTTCTAATCAATACGGAGTATTTAGATTTCATAATTATGCATATGGGATTGATTATTCCAAAAATGTTGATTATTCATATGACAATTTATTGAAAAATGTTAATAATGAAAATGATTTAAACTTTTCAAATGATCAGGCATTCAAGATGCTTAATAATTGGAAGAATAAAAACAGTTCGATCGATGAAACCTCCAAACCTAAAATGATTTTTTTAAACATTAGTGGCGGTGGTTTGCGTTCTGCATTGTGGTCTATTCATGTGCTTAACTTTTTAGATAGTATATCAGATAATAAAATATACAATCAGACTCAATTAATTACAGGAGCTTCTGGTGGGATGATTGGCGCTGCTTATTATAGAGAAATGATGCACAAGAGCATAATTGATTCATCATTTATCTTTAAATCGGAAGATTTAAAAACTAATATTTCAAAAGATTTATTAAATCAATTAGCATTTAGTATTGCTACTACAGATATGCTTATTAGGTACCAATCTTTTAGAGATGGGAGTTATTCTTATACAAAAGACAGGGGGTGGTTTTTTGAAAATAAATTGGAAGACAATTTAAAAGCTTTCAGTCAAAAAAGATTAAATGATTATAGTGCTCCTGAGCTTAATTCAGAAATGCCCATGATGATTTTCTCCCCATCTATTGTTAATGATGGTAGACGAATTTTAATTAGTGCTCAACCTGTTTCATACTTGACCAAAACTGTCAATGACAAATTCACTTCTTCTTATTCTTCAATTGAAGATTTGGAATTTCAATCTCTATTTAAAGATAATAATAGTGGTAATATTAAAATGACATCGGTTTTAAGAATGAATGCAACATTCCCATACATATTGCCCATGGTTTTGTTGCCAACAAAACCCTCTATTGAAATTATGGATGCAGGCCTTAGAGATAATTTTGGAATGAAAACAAGTTTAAATTTCATACATAATTTCAAAAAATGGATTAATCGAAATACTAGCGGAATAGTTATAATACAAATTAGAGACAAACAGAAACAATTTGAAGTTGATAATCCCAATAGCGGAAGCTTATTGACAACTTTATTGTCGCCATTCATTTCTGTTTATAAAAATTTACTAAGAGTTCACGATTACAATAGTGATCAAAATCTTGAGATGATGGAAGGTTGGTTTCAAGGAGATGTTGACTTGGTAACCATTTACATGGATCAAGATAAAGATGATGAGATTTCGATGAGTTGGCATTTAACCCCTAGAGATAAAAAAAGAATTTTTAATGCATTAAAATCTGTCGATAATAAAAATTCATTTAAAAAATTAAAACAACTTTTAAATTATTAAATTCACAATTATGAATGAGGATTTAGATGACAAAATAGATGACAGGAACTCTCAAGAAAAGGTAGATTATGATCCTACAAAAATTGATGTTAAATCAATGCAGATAAAAGATCTTCCTTTTTCAGTTTTTAATTTTTTAAAAAAACTCATTTCAATAGATGAAGAGGTAAGTCCGAAAAAAACAATCTCCGCTATTATTTCAGAAATTGATTTTAAAGGGTCAAGTATTTGGATTTTAATTTGTTCAATTGTTGTAGCATCTATTGGTCTTAATAACAATTCTAATGCAGTTATTATTGGTGCTATGCTTATTTCTCCTTTAATGGGGCCTATAAGAGGAATTGGGCTTTCTCTTGCGACTAATAATTTTAAAATTCTAATCAGATCGCTAATTAATTTTGGTGTTATGGTAGGGGTGAGTTTACTTGCTTCCTACATATTTTTTTTAATTACCCCTTTGAAGGCTGAAACATCTGAACTTCTTCTTAGAACTAAGCCTTATGTTTTCGATATTTTAATTGCATTTTTTGGTGGGTTGGCTGGCATTATCGCTGCAGCAACTAGTAGTAAAAATGCTGGTTTAACTGTTATACCAGGTGTTGCAATTGCAACAGCACTAATGCCTCCTTTATGTACAGTTGGGTATGGTATGGCTGTTGGAAATTGGGACTATTTTGCAGGTGCATTTTATTTGTTTTCTCTAAATAGTGTTTTTATTTGTTTGTCAACTTTTTTGATTATTAGACTTTTGAAATTCCCAAAAGTAGAGTTCATTAATCCAAAGACAGAAAGAAAGGTTAAATTTTACGTTGTATTTATTTTGCTCTTAATTGTAATTCCTAGCATCTTGAAGTTTTCAGATATTATTAAGGAATCTATTTTTAATCAAAACGCTAATGAGTTTGTTGAAAAAACAATTCTTGTTGATAATCAGTTAGAGCTTGTTAAAAAAGAGTTTTTATTTTTTGACGATTCATCTCTAATCACTCTTCATGTTGGAGGTTTTTATGTAGATGAACCAACAAAAAAACAGTGGAAAAATCAGCTTCAAAATTATGATCTTTCTAGTGTTAAATTGAAAGTTGTAAACTTATCTTCTAAAGAACTTGACGAAGCAGCATTATTGAATAAGTTATTAGAAAATAATAATCAAAAATTCAATTCTATATCTGAAGAAAGAGATTTGTATAAGAACAAATTGCAGAAAATTGCTCAATTATCTCAAAACATGGATGATTTAAATAACAGAATAAACTCTCACTTTCCTTCCTTAAATCATTTTGCTTTTGGTGAAACTTATGAATATAACGGAATTGATAAAGACACTATTTTCACTTTCTTTTTTAATTGGGATTCTACAGTGCTATTTATTGATTTAGAGCATCAGAATGAATTATTAGATGTATTTATAAATAAAGAACTTCAATTGCTTAATTCAGAAGATTCATTAGATGTTAGACTTATAAAATATTAACAAATGGGAAGTAAAAAGAAAAGAACTAATGTTGTGTATTCTACGAATCCTGATTTTAATTATGATAATGAAGAATTAGCTCAAGATACTTTACCTATAAGTGAACAAAAATTATATGTTTCTATAGATCGGAAAAGAAGAAAAGGAAAATCTGTCACTTTGATTGAAGGTTATGTAGGTGAACTAGAGGATTTAAAGGAGCTTTCAAAGCATTTAAAGAAATCTTGTGGTGTAGGCGGCTCTGCAAAAGATAGTGAGATTGTTGTGCAAGGGGAGTTTAAAGATAAAGTTGCTAAAATTCTTATTGCTATGGGCTACAACGCAATTAAGAAGGGTGGTGATTAAACACTTGTTTAGTTGATAACTTTCTGATTTTCTTTTCTATTGAGAATGTCTTTTTAATAAATTGCCATGTATAAATTTATTTTATTATGAAAAAAAATGTAACTCTTCTAGTTTTTTCTTTCGTTTTATCAAGTTTTTTTTCGCAAACTCAATTAGATAATCCAGGTTTTGAAAATTGGGAAAATGCAGGAACTAGTTCGGACGAACCAACTGATTGGAGCTCAATAAAGACTTCTGATGATCCTACCTTAAGTGGATTTGCACCTGTTGTTTGGGCTCAAAGTTCAGATGCTCATTCTGGCAACTATTCTCTTGAAATGACTAACGTATCTACATTTGGTGTTGTTGCAAACGGTACAGTAACAAATGGTCGAATACATGCTGATTTTGATCCCAGCCTTGGATATGTATTTACTGATCAAACTGATGATACTTGGAATCAATCATTTACTGATTCCCCAGATAGTTTAGTAGGTTGGTATAAGTATAATCCATCTGGTAATGACAAGGGGAAGGTTGAAGCTATTCTTCATACAAATGACGCTCAAATCCCCGAAAATGGTACTGCTGGAAATTGGGTAGGTAGAGCTAGAGCTGATTTTACGTCTAATGTTTCGAATTGGACTAGATTCTCAGTTCCTTTCAATTATTATAATTCAACAACCCCTAGTTATATTCTTTTAGTTCTTACTTCGGGTGATAGTACAATTGCTGTTAATGGAAGTCAGCTTTTACTTGATGATTTAGAACTTATTTATTTACCAACTTCTTTAAATGAAATAGATTCACCAATTAAATGTTGGTTTTCTAACAACATTTTGCATACAGGAATTAATCCTTCATTAAATTCTTATTCTTTAAATGTTTATGATATAAGTGGTAAACTTGTTTTTAATGAGCAAGTTCGTTCATTTCAGTCAAAAGAATTTTATTTAGATTTTTCAAAAGGTATTTATCTTGTCAATTTACGAAGTGAAACACAAAATCAAACATTGAAAATTATAGTACAATAGATTGCGATATGTATTCATATATCTAATAATTTCTTTCTCTTTTACTTGTTTAGGTCAGTCTAGAGGAACTTTAAAAGGAGTTGTAAAAGATAAATCTTCTAAAGAAGAACTTTTCGGTTCAAATATTTTCATGCTTAATTCTCCTGAATACGGTGCTTCTGCTGATTTGAATGGTGAGTTTTCATTCTCTGTTCCTGTTGGTAGTCATAAGTTTGTGGTTTCATTTGTTGGTATGAAAAATGATACAGTAGAGGTGACTATAAAATCAAATGAAATTAAAAATATTGAAATCTTTTTGTATTTAATTGAAGAAGTTTTAGGAGAGGTTGTTGTTACTGCTGGCAAGTTTAATCATAAGATTGAAGACCTGACCATTTCAATGGAAGTTATTCAACCTGAGTTAATTCAAAGTAAAAACACTCGGTCTGTAGAAGCAGTTCTTGACCAAACGCCTGGGCTAAATATTTTAGATGGTGAACCTCAAATAAGAGGGGGTAGTGGTTTTACATTTGGAGTAGGTAGTAAGGTTGCGGTGTTAGTTGATGATATGCCTATGCTGTCTGGTGATGCTGGTAGACCTGAATGGGGTTTTGTTCCAGTAGAAAATATCCAGCAAATTGAAGTGATTAAAGGAGCCGCATCTGTTCTTTCGGGAGCTTCAGCCTTAAGTGGCGTTATACACATTAAAACAGCAGAACCTACTCTAGATCCTGTTACAAAATTTAGCGTTTATACAGGGATGTATTCTGCACCCGATGATGAAACTATGAAATGGTGGGATGATCATCCTTACATTCATGGCGCAAATTTTTTACATTCTAGAAAAATCAAGAATTTTGATTTTGTATTGGGAGGAATGATGAACTTTGATCACGGTTATATTGGTTCTCCTATAGCAGACCCTCTTGTGGTGGATACTGTGACAAATTTTTCAGATAATAAAATGTCATCAGAAAAAGTTAGAATGAATTTTAGTGTTAGGTACCACCCACCTAAAGTAGAACGATTGGTTTTTGGCTTAAGTGGTAACGCCATGATTTCTAATACAAATATGGTGTTGGCTTGGTTAAATGATACTGCGGGTATATATAGAGCATATACTGGAGGAGTTATTTTACAAGATCAAACCATTGTGAATATAGATCCTTATTTAAGTTTTTTTTCTAAAAAGGGTGGTAAACACATGCTAAAGTCTAGGTTGCTTTATACCAACAATGAGATGACCAATAATCAATCCAATCAATCAAAAGTTTATTATGGTGATTATCAGTTTAAAAGATCGTACAAGAAATTACAAGATTTAGAATTTATCTGTGGCGTTTCTTCTACACTTACCTTAAGTGAGGCTCAATTGTATAGTGGTTCTGGTTCTCCAAATAATTCATTGTTGAATTTATCTGGATATTCACAAATAGAGAAACTAATTAAAGAAAAACTTAGAGTGTCTTTTGGTTACAGAGCAGAATATTACCAACTCAACGATTCTATTGAGAATTCAGCTAGTATAATTAGAGGAGGTTTAAATTATAAAATTACAGAAGGAACTAATGTGAGAATGTCATTTGGACAAGGCTATAGATTCCCTACTATTGCAGAACGATTTATAAAGACATCTGTTGGTTCATTTGGTGTTTTTGACAATCCTAATTTGAAACCTGAAAGAAGCTGGAATATGGAGGCTGGATTTAGACAGGGATTTAAAATAGGAGAATTCATGGGCTACCTAGATGTTGCTGTTTTTAAACAGAGTTATATAAATACCATAGAGTATTTATTTGGTTTTTGGGATCCCTCTTTTGCTTTAGCTGGTTTTAAATTTTTAAATACTGGGAAATCTGAAGTTAAGGGGATAGATTGTTCTTGGGCTGGTAAGTTAAATTTAAACCCGAAAAATAAAATTCAATTTATTATGGGTTATAATTATATTTTGCCCAAAGCTCTTGAGCCAGATTTAGTTTTTGCTGAAGATGTTATTCATGAATACAGTTACAATAACTCAAGTTTAGATTCAACACAGAGGTTGCTTAAATATAGATTTAAGCACAGTTTTAAATTTGATCTTGAATATAAAAGAAAAGATAATTTTGCAATTGGAGTTAGTGCTAAATATTTTAGTAGAATTGAAAATTTAGATCGTTCTATTGAAGAGTTTGAGTCTGCGACTTTAAATACAGGCGGAACACTTCAGCCGGTATTGTATATGGATTATTTCAATAATTACAATAATGGTAATTTAATACTAGATGCAAGAGTTAGTTATCAATTTAGAAAGCTTCACAAAGTTGCAATTATTTCAAGTAATATCTTAAACAGAACTTTTTCATTACGACCTCTGAAAGTGGAGCCTATGCGAACTATAATGTTTCAATATTCAGTGTCTATATAGTTTGCTCATAACTATTCTGTTTGTCCTAATAAAGCTATATCGCCATTTGTAATAAATTTTAGTTTAAAGCTGAGCAATAAACCTAAATTCGTAGTCAATTAACAAAAATGTATAGACTACTACTTATATTCATTTTATCAATCTTCTGTTCTTTTGTTTTTTCTCAAGAAAAACATACTTTAAGTGGTTATGTAAAAGATGCAGAAACTGGAGAAGCGTTAATTGGAGCTACCGTATATTTAGAAGAAGAAAAAAAAGGTGCAGCTACAAATGTTTATGGTTTTTATTCTTTTACTGTAGAATCGGGAGATTACCAAGTTAAGATTTCATTTATTGGATTTAAGGATTACAAAGCTGTAATTAATTTGAAGAACGATGTTAGATTAAATGTTGAGCTTTCTCTCGATAGTGATGTGCTAGAAGAAGTAGTAATTAAAGCGGAAGCATCTGATGAAAACACCACTGGAACTGAAATGGGGCAAATTGATTTGTCTATGGAAAAAATAAAAACGTTGCCAGCTTTTATGGGAGAGGTTGATGTTCTAAAAACGATTCAATTCTTACCAGGTGTTTCATCTGGTGGTGAAGGAAACACAGGCTTCTATGTTAGAGGTGGTGGTCCTGATCAAAATTTGATTTTGTTAGATGAAGCAACCGTATACAATGCTTCGCATTTATTTGGCTTTTTCTCTGTGTTCAATGCAGACGCAATAAAAAATGTTAAACTCATAAAAGGTGGTATGCCTTCTAATTATGGAGGAAGGTTGGCGTCTGTTTTAGACATTACCATGAATGATGGTAATTACAAGTCATATCATGCACAGGGAGGAATTGGTTTAATAGCATCAAGACTTACCGTTGAAGGACCAATTAAAAAAGATACATCGTCTTTTATATTATCTGGAAGAAGAACATACATTGATGTATTAACTGAACCATTTATTAACGATACATCTTCTTTAAAAGGATCTGGATATTATTTTTATGATTTAACAGCCAAATTAAATTGGAGAATTAGTGATAAAGATCGTTTGTTTCTAAGTGGATATTTTGGAAGAGATGTTTTTACTTTTAAAAATCAGGATTTAGGCTTGGAATTTAACGTTCCTTGGGGAAACTCTACTGCATCTTTAAGATGGAATCATTTATTTAATGACAAATTATTTGTAAATACCACTGCTGTTTTTACTGACTATAATTTTGCTTTTGAAGGCAAACAAAGTCAATTTAATTTTAGATTAGGCTCTGGAATAAGAGACGGAAATCTAAAACAAGATTTCACCTATTATCATAATTCACTGCACAATATTAAATTTGGTTGGAATAATACATTCCATCGTTTTATTCCTAGCAGTGTTTCAGCAAGTTCAGATGATGTTGATTTTAATACTGGTGAAACTGTTAAGATTTATGGGAACGAATCAGCTGTATATGTGTT
>Ga0315331_10001456_pt1 | contig 17737 bp, 12 predicted proteins | sample M160m34915metaG_FD_203456 | JGI IMG/M metagenome (GOLD analysis project Ga0315331, IMG submission 203456) | Ammonia-oxidizing marine archaeal communities from Monterey Bay, California, United States - M1 60m 34915 | ecosystem: Environmental > Aquatic > Marine > Intertidal zone | place: USA...
TTGTGTACCTAGATCATAATTTAGGGAGAAAAGGAGATGTATATGGGGATATATACATGAGCTTAAAGAAAGGGAGTTCATGGCAGAAAAGATTATTGATAGAGGAAGGGGTTAACACTACCCATATGGAAATTTCTTGTTCACAATCGACTGATGGCAATACTTTAATTTTTTCCAGTAATAGACCAGGTGGTACAGGTGGATATGACATCTATATGACAAGGAAGTTACCCACTGGGAAATGGGGGAATACTCAAAATGTTGAATCACTGAATACAACAGGTAATGAAGAATACCCAAGTTTAGCGCCCGACGGACAAACACTTTATTTCTCGTCTAACGGTCATTATGGAATGGGCGGCATGGATTTATATAAGGTACTTTGGGATCCTGAAGAAAATACTTGGGGAGAACCAGAAAATCTAGGGTATCCTCTAAACACTCCGCAAGACGAAAACACGATTTGTTTTCCATCAGATTACAAACACGCCTATATTTCGTCATCAAGAAAAGGCGGATTTGGGGATTTAGACATATATCGTATCACCTTTAATGATGTACTACTCAATCCAGCAGTTTACAAAACAGCAATTATTGATGATGTCTCTGCTGAGGCAATCATGGATGGAGAAATCACGATCTATAATGATCAGTCTGACCTAATAGGAGATTTTAGACCAAATAAAAACAACGGTGTTTTCACTATTACGTTAGATCCTGGCATTTACTCTGTAGACATTGCAATGCCCGGTTATCCCGTTAAAAATATAAGCTGGGAAGTCTCTGAATTCGATTATAAAGAAGATGAAATTGCCAAAACAATAAAAATTTCTAAACTTCAATAGCGGAATATATTCATAGTTAAATTTTCAACCTATTTGATAACCCTTTACAAAAATCAAATTCAAACAGCTATTTAAGCCATACAACTCACAATGAATTTAAATTTAATAAAACCCCTTGCCGTTTTTGATCTCGAAACAACAGGAATCAATGTAGCGACAGATAGAATAGTGGAAATTTCAATATTAAAAGTGAATCCTGACTATTCAAAAGAAACATTAACGATGCGCATCAATCCAGAGATGCCTATTCCATTAGAAACTTCAGAAATTCATGGGATATATGACATTGACGTAACCAATGCACCGACGTTTGCTGAATCAGCTGCAAAAATAGTCGCATTTATTGCCGATTCAGATTTGGCCGGATTTAATTCCAATCGGTTTGACGTCCCTCTTTTAATAGAAGAATTTCTTAGAGCAAAAATTGCTTTTAAGATGGAAGAAAGAAAATGCGTTGACATTCAAAATATTTTTCATAAGAAAGAGCAAAGAACTTTAGTTGCAGCCTATCAATTTTACTGCGACAAAGATTTAACTAACGCGCATAGCGCCGAAGCTGATACTTTGGCTACATACGAAGTGTTAGAGGCACAATTAGAAAAATATAAGGATTTGTCTGGGGACATTGATTACTTAGCTGAATACTCCACAATGGGGCCAAAAACTGCTGATTTTGCAAGAAGAATAGGAATTGATGATAAGGGAGTTGAAATATTTAATTTCGGTAAGAACAAAGGAAAAAGTGTGGAAGAAACGTTTAGAAGAGAACCCGGATATTATTCTTGGATGATGAAAGGAGATTTTCCAGGCTATACTAAAGAGGTTATTACCCGAATTAAAAACAGAATCAAACAATGAAAATAATTTGCATTGGCAGAAATTATGCTGAGCATGCAATTGAGCTCGGAAATAAGGTTCCAAAAGAACCTTTATTCTTTTTAAAACCTGAAACGGCACTATTACCGAGAAGAAATCCCCTATTCTACCCCAGCTTTACTTCTGATTTACAATACGAACTAGAAATCGTAGTAAAAATAAGCCGATTGGGAAAGAATATTCAGAAAAAATTTGCCCACAAATACTATGACGAAATTGGATTGGGAATAGATTTTACTGCAAGAGATATACAAAAACAATGTAAAAAAGACGGCCACCCATGGGAGAAGGCAAAAGCATTTGATGGTTCAGCTGTTATTGGTAACCAATACCTTGCAAAAGACCAATTGGGTAACTTAAACAATCTCAGCTTTCAATTATTCAAAAACGGCACGGTCGTTCAGTCAGGGAACACAAAAGATATGATTTTCAAAATAGACGACCTCATTGAATATGTTTCACAATATTTTACCCTAAAAATTGGAGATTTAATCTTTACAGGAACTCCTGTTGGCGTTGGTCCAGTGCAAATTGATGATAAGCTGGAAGGGTTTTTAGAAAATCAGAAGCTCGTTGCGGTCAACATCAAATAGGTTATTTCTTAGGGAATGATTTTTAATACTTTGCTAACAGATATTTCTAGGTCATCTTTAGATAGACAAATGAAATAGGCACCCATATTTAACCCCAATAATTCATCTGTTAACACGGTTTGAACATACTGATTATCAGTAACATATAGGTATTTAACCAGTATTTCTTGGCCTAGAATATTCAATATTCTTAATCTCCAATTACCTGTGTCTTGACTATGGAAATGAATATTAAGTTTGTCTGTAAACTGAGTTGGGAATACGCGCAGTAATTCATCTGAATGACTTACAGATTCTTGTTTGCCTAACAAATAAGCCTCATAAAAATTAGGAACACCATAACCCAAAGAATAATCTGGAGTATTGTATTGGTGACCGCTTCTTTCAATTAATGATTTTATTTCCATATTAGACTTATTCGGGAGTGCCTGCCACAAACAGGCAGCCATACCAGCAAGAACGGGTGAGCTAAAAGAAGTGCCATTAGCCTGTTGCACATTTCCATTTGGGAAAGTACAGGCAGTTCGAAAACCCATAGAAGCAACATTTGGCTTCAAGTCACCATCGCTAGATGGTCCATAGCTACTAAAAACAGCTCGTACCATAAATGAGTCTACTGCAGCAACTGCTATCGTACTATCTGCATCAGCCGGAGCAGAAATGTAGTGCCATGGCTGATTCCCCATATTTCCTGCGCTAGTTATTACAAGAATGCCTCTAGAAGCCGCAATATCAGCAGCTACTGAAATTCTCGTCGTATTTCCATCCATATCAGCATATGTGTGGTTCATTGAAGAATCATCAAATTGCGTATAACCAAGAGATGTATTCAAAATATCTGCTCCTATGCTGTCCGCAAATTCTGCACCCGCAATCCAATTATCTTCTTCCACCAAAGATTCAGAAGATACATCTTCCGTTCTAATTAACACATAATTGGCTTTTGGCGCAGTACCAACCATCTTACCTGGAGTATTCGCTCCCATGCACGATAAAACGGCTGTACCGTGCTGACTGGCGTTAAATACATAATTATTTCCATCAACAAAATCTCGAGTGCCCAGCAAACGACCTTCCGAAATAATTGTAGAGAATACATCCACTTCATCTACCTTATCAAATCCAGCATCAAGCACTGCAATAGTCATATTTGCGCCATCAAATCCTAAATTATGCAAGAGATGACCGGTATGCATCTCAATTTGCCTAAAAGCCATCCCATAATACAGGTGGTGATAATTGGAATGTCCAAGACTTTTTGAAGAAAATTCAATTCCGGAATCCAATCGTATTGATTTCACCTTATCCACGCTTAAAACAAAAGGCAAAGAAGCAATACTATCTAGGATTAGCGAATCAGAAACATGAATACTCACCGCATTAAACCATTTGGAGCTGTTCCAAATCGTAACACCCGTGAAAATTGACAGTTCACCAATGTACACTGGATCTACAGGCAGGTCTTGCAAATCAACGGCGACATTAGATCTCATTCTTCTATCAATAGCACGTTGGCTCAAAAATTCATTCGGATTCTCGATTGCAAAAGGTGTACTGGTTTTATCAGTAAACCGAACCCAATAACGATTAGAACTTTGGGCGTTTCCATTATAAAAAAATGGAATAAATAGACTTAAACAAATAATCTTAATCATCAGTTGCTTCCGTAATCAATCGCTGTTTGATACAACTCAATGCCCTTCACAATGCTGTCTAGAACAATCATTCCAGAACGCACATCCAAATCAATCAATTGTTTTTCTACAAGTCCTATATTTTTCGCATAGACCTCAAACGCTTGTTCATATTCTACAAAATTTGAGTTTTCCCGTTGCATCACATAAGCTAAACTATCGTAAACAATAGAGCCAACCACACCCGAATAATCAATACTATCTATGTAATATTCCCAGGACACTCGCTGGTTGTACGCATTACCATCCCAATATTTGAATTCTGTAACTGGAAAAATCAATTTTACAAAACGTTCATCTTCTTCCACTTTCTCTGCAGATCTAGAGGTTCTAATTGAATGCCAAACATCTCCAAATTGCCATGGTTCTGTATCAGAATTCCTAACGTAACGTTCAACACGTTGCGCCAACCGACCTGAATTATCAAAAAAATCGGCAGTTATCATTTCCTTTATTTGATAATTGAGTGTATCGTGGTTAATATCGTGTCTAATATCTACCACGTCGTATATAATCCAATTGCCAATATCAACCGGAAAATACTCTTGTTTTAAATCAACAGGATTACCCACATTTCTTTTGCAGGCTTGCATATAAAAACAAATTAGGATTGCCATTGTAGCAAGTGCCGCTACTTTATTGATTTTATTTATTAAAAAAGGTAGCATATAAATAATTCTATTCTTGTTTATTTTTTGAGCCATCTTTCCGTCTTTGTATATTGGCCTCATAAGTTTTTAACGCTTTTCCTTCAATTAAATTACCCTCTAGATAATACACTTTTTTCTCCAAATCTCCACCCGCAGTATATAAACGCCAATAACCGTGCTTTTTACTGTCCTTGTATTGACCTTGAGATTTTAATGCGCCAGATTCACGGTATTTGTAAATTTTTCCATTTGGAAAACCTTCATTCCAATTTCCTTTGAGTCGTACTGCCCCGTTGTCATAAAACTGCACCCATTCACCGTGTTTTTTATCATCGTAGTAGTCGATAATTTCAACAATCTTGCCTTTGTAGCTATACGTTACCTGCTCGCCCTCCATTAACCCTTCATTATAGTTATTCTTACTCCTTAAACGCCCCTGATAATCATAATACAGCCAGGTACTATCCTTCATCTGATCAATGTATTTTCCTGTAGCTGCAATATTGCCATCTATTCCATAAATTTTACAATATGCAACATGCCCTTTTCCGATATAACTTAATATCGATTGCGGATTTCCGTCGGCATACCAATAATAAAAAACGCCTACCGCTTTATCATCCTCAAATTGTCCTTTATATCGCGTCTTCCCATTCTCCCATTTTTTAGACCACGCACCTTGTTTTAACCCATTTTCGTCAATGCTGTTTTGGCCAAATAAAAATGTGGGTAAGAAACATAATATAATTAGAACCTTTATCGTATTCATATATACACTAAATTAAGACGTTTTTTATTTATCAAAAAACAATCCAAACTTGTTTATGAACATAATGTTTACTTGCTGCTTTGGTTACGCTACTCTTAATTTTTTTAGTTTTGACAATTATTAATTTATTCTGTACAATGAAGACACATTTAGTTTCGGGAGGTTGCGGGTTTGTAGGAAGAAACATGGTATCGAGATTATACCAATCTACAAACGATCGAATTATTTTTGTAGACGATTTATCAGTGGGTACACATCCATCGAATTGGTTAGGCCAAAAAAAAGTAAAAGAAATTAATGGTGCCGAAGTATATGGTGATGATGAGCGATTGGTTTTCTTAAACACTGATTTTAGATTCTTGCTAAGAAAAATGGTAGAACGCGATGACTACTTCCAAACAGAATATAATTTGGAAGGAGCAGCAAAAATTGCGGATGTTTATCATTTTGCTGCAATAGTAGGCGGAAGAGCTAAAATAGATGGAGACCCGATGATGGTTGCACTTGATTTGTCAATAGATGCAGAATTTTTCTATTGGGTTTGTAAGCACAAACCCGGCAGGTGTTTGTATCCGAGTTCCAGCGCAGCATATCCCGTGGATTTGCAAACAGATGGAGGTGCTGTAGCATTAAAAGAAGCAGATATTGATTTTAATAGAATGGGGCAACCAGACATGACCTACGGTTGGTCAAAACTAACCGGGGAATACTTAGCGCATATTGCTGCGAAATATTATGGAGTTTCCGTAACCTGTATTCGTCCCTTTTCAGGTTATGGTGAAGATCAAGATCTTACTTATCCAGTACCCGCAATTGCCAGAAGAGCTGCTAATAAAGAAGAACCATTTGAAGTCTGGGGAAGTGGCAAACAAGGCAGAGACTTTGTTCACATTGATGATGTTCTTGACTGCACACTTTTGGCCATGGAAAAAATTACCGATGGTTCAGCCATTAATATTGGACAAGGAAGGCTGACTTCATTTCTTGAAATAATAGACCTTTTTACAGAGTTCGCAGGTTATAGCCCAGAAATAAAACCGCTGCTGGATAAGCCTGTGGGTGTTCATGCAAGATATTGCAATATGGATTATGTAAAAGACAAGCTTGGTTGGGAACCCAAAATATCCATTCGAGAAGGAATGAAAAGAGTTTACGATAAACATTGCCAAGAAATTAGCTAATGGCTCGTAAAATTATCTGCTTCGGCCCTGGCCCTCAATTTAAAGGAGGAATTGCCAATTACAATACTGCATTAGCCAAAGTACTTGATACAACAGAGAATGTAGAAGTCTATTTAATATCATGGACACAACAATATCCTGCTATTGTTCCAAGAGAATTTATTGATAAGAAGTCGAAACTAGATTTCTTAGAAGGTACGGACGTCAAAGTAACCTACATTACTAATTACAATAGACCAAAAACATGGAATGATACCTACCAGTTAATTAAAGAAATTAATCCGGAAATGGTGATTTTTCAGTGGTACAACGCCCATCAAGGAATTCCGCTTAATAGAATTGCGAAAAAACTAAAAAAGAACACTTGTATTGAAATTATTTTTGACCTGCATTTTGTTGTACCTAAAGAGAACAGTAATGTAGATAAAAAACTCACAAAGAGAGGATTGAGGATAGCTGACAGCTACATTGTACATGCTAATAAAACAGCAAACGAGTTGAAAGAAATATTTCCGAATCAACCATTTTTTCTTTCGGAAAATGGCACTAGAACAACAGAAAAGAATCATAAGACTATTATAAAACTGTACCACCCTATATACACCATTTTTGAGCCTAAAAATGATTTCGATGTGGAAGCATTCAAGCGCAAGCACAACCTGAAAAAGTACGTTTTTCTATACTTTGGATTTATTAGAAAATACAAAGGATTACACAATGCTATCGAAGCGTTTGCAAAATTAGCCTGTAAAAGAGATGATGTCTCCTTTTTAATTTGTGGGGAATCATTTTGGAACACTTTAGACAACAGTAAATTCTCTACTAAGCTGAAGAATTTTTTCTTTGGTATTGCGAAAGCTATTTTCACTAAAAAAGCCGATGATGAAAAAAACTATCGTCCATTAGATTTAATCAAGGAGCTGGGCATTGAAAATAAATGCATGATAATTAACGAGTTTGTTCCAAATGAAGACGTTCATAAATATTTTCAAGTAAGTGACGCTGTAGTTCTTTTTTATCTAACAGCTACACCGTCTGGCGTGGAAAGCTTGAGCTATAATTTCAAAATGCCCATACTTGCGACTGAAGTAGGACACTTTCCTGAAACCATTCAACACGGTTTCAATGGTTATTTAGCGAAGGCTGAAGATCTAAATCATATGGCTGACCAAATGAATCTAATGATTGAGAAACCAATTAATCGAGAAAATGTGGCTGAGTCAACCAAAAAAATGAGTTGGGAAAACTACGCTACAGCTATTTTGAATAAAAACTAAGATTCAATTACTGGCAGAGTAGAATTGAATCGTAGCAGACAAAATGTCGAAACCTGACATTTGATTTTCTAGAATTTGGTATATTCAGGGTGCATTAAGTATATAACTAACTCAAATTTCATGAATAACTTTATTTTTGCTGTAGGAGCGATCCTACTCTCTCTGGGTATTTCTGCTCAGCAGCAACAAAACCGTAATGGACTAATTACGAACCCCGAAGAATTAGAGGTCTTATTTCTTGGAGAAACCCAAGCCTGGCGCGATATTCCTGTTCCAAAAGTTCAAGTTCCTTCTGGGAAACCTTTAAAATTAGGATACCATTTTAAAGCCGATTGGATTTTAAATCCGAACATCAATCCAAATGTTTATAAGGGTATTGATCCGGTGCTTCAAAAAGATTACAATACCTCCAATGCCAAAACAATGACGGAGGAAGCAAATTGGGCAGGTATGAATACGAATACCAGTCCGGGGGATCCGTGTATGGATGTTGGCCCCAACCATGTTGTCCAAATGATAAACGCAACAAGAGTGAAAATTTGGAATAAGTCGGGTACAGTCGTATTGGCAGAACAAGCTTTTAGTACGCTAGCAGGAACACCATCTGGTGGTGGAGACCCTATCGTGCTTTACGATGAAAGAGCAGATCGATGGCTTTTAAGTGAATTTGCGAGTGGTGGAAACACCCTGTACATTGCGATTTCTCAAACACCTGATCCAACCGGAGCGTATTATACCTACAGCGTGAGTACCAATAGTTTTCCTGATTACCCCAAGTATTCAATTTGGGACAACTCTTATATAGTAACTGCTAATGAAGGTTCTGGTACGAGCTCCGTTTATGCGCTTGATCGATCTGCCATGTTAGCTGGAACGGCGCACAATGCAGAGAGATTTACTATTCCTCGATTCGGCACCATTGGATTTCAAGCGGCTACTCCGGTATCTCTTATGGGCACTGTTGCTTCAGGTAGCCCAGCTACGCTGATGAGAATGAGAGACGATGCATGGTCTGGAGCTGCAACAGATGCGATAGAAATTTGGGAGCTTGATATTAACTGGTCCTCTCCAGGTGCTGCAACATTAAGTCAGGTTCAAACTATTGGTGTGTCTGCACACGAATCTGAGTTGTGTGGTTATACTTCTTTTTCTTGTATTCCGCAGCCAACTGGTTCAAATCTAGACCCCCTTAGAGAATTAATCATGAATAGATCAATGTATCGGAATTTTGGCACACACGAATCAATTGTAGCTGCGCACGTAACGGACGTAGATGGCTCTGATCGTGCGGGAATCAGGTGGTACGAATTCAGAAGATCCGGTGGATCTTGGTCACTTTACCAAGAGGGAACGTACTCACCAGATACGGAAAACAGGTGGATGCCATGCATTGGATTATCTGCTACGGGAAATATCGGTATTGCCTACAATGTTGCCAGCTCATCCACACATCCTGAAATCAGGTACACAGGTCGTAAAGAATGTGACCCTTTAGGAGTAATGACAGAGCCAGAAACCATACTTGTCGATGGTACTTCATCTAACAATACGAATAGATGGGGAGACTACAATGCTATGGGAGTAGATCCTTCAGATGGTGAGACTTTCTGGTTCAATGCCCAGTATAACCCTAATTCACAGGCAAGAACTCGTATAGGAGCTTTTAAGTTAGATCAATGTTCTCCTACCGTACAATTTAATGCGGCTGTTTACGAGCCAAACGAAAGTGACGCAGATCAAAGCAATGGTTGCTTAGACTACTATGTGTTAAACATCCCAATTAAAATCGGTTCAGATCCTTCACAACCAGCCGATATTTTGGTAAACATTACCGGAGGAACAGCGACACCAGGTTTGGATTATGATATTTTCAATACAACAGGAACTTTAGATGATCCTAACCTCAGTTTTAATGTAGAAATACGCGTTTATAATGACAATTACGTCGAAGGTTCTGAAACCATAACACTAGATTATTCCCTTAATCCAAACGGTGGCAATGCAATTGCCGGACTCACTAATCAAACGGTAACAATCACAATAAATGACGATGATTTAATGCCTACTTCAATGACTAGTTCGGTGACCATATTGACTGAGAATTTTGAAGGACTAGGAGGTTCATTACCAACAGCATGGTCGACAAATAATGCCGATGGAGATACGCCTTGGCAAACTGGAGACAATGCTTCAGCGTCTTCGACATATTATACCGTTCCGACTTCTAATGCAACTGATTTTGCCTGGATCAATGATGATGCATGTAACTGTCAGCAAAACGATGTAGACCTTACATTTCCTTCCATTGACCTAACCGGTTTTTCTGGAGCTTCAATTTCTTTTGACTCCTATTACGAAAATAACAGCTATAATGGAGACCAAGAATTAGCAGAGCTTCGTGTATCTGTTGGTGGTGGAGCTTCGACATCTCTAGGAACTCTAACTGCTTCTGTGATAGATGATGATTGGATTAATCAGTCTTTTGACCTTACTCCGTATGTAGGTAACACAAACGTTGAATTATCCATCAATTATAGTGACGGAACTGGCTGGTTATATGGTTGTGCGATTGATAATATAGTAATTGCAGGTGATGGTCCAATTGATATTCAGCAAAGCGTCAACACTGGTGCAAGTATGTCTGCTAATTTAGGCCCAAATTCAACGGTATACTTTTATGATCCAATTTCTGATAATGTAATGATGTCTTTAGAAAATACTTCAGCTTTTGACTTCGGTTGTGTTGCGGTTGAAGTAGACAGAGCGGGAAATGGAGCGCAAGAATTTTCAAGTACAAACGCAGCCAATTACCTAGCTGATAAGACGTTTACGGTTACACCAACAAATAATAGCAGTTCTTCAACATACAACGTGACATTGTATTATAAAGAGTCGGAAATTGTAGGTTGGGAATCAACGACAGGCGAAATACGAAGTAATGCAGAGATCGTAAAAGTGGCTGGCACAAATAGAATTGATGATGTTACACCAGCTAATTATGCTTCTTACAGCATTGAGAACGTGATTTCAACAGTGGGCGTGTTTAATTCCGATGTAACTTTTACAAGCTCCTTTTTTAGTGGTTTTTCAGGATTTGGGCTTGGTGTATACAATCCCGGAATACCTGGTGCCCCATCAGCCGATTTTTCACCATCAACATCAACGGACTGCGCAGGTGCTTGCATTTCTTTTGCGGACGCATCAACGAGTTCTGATCCAGCTGGCATTTCTTCTTGGGTTTGGGATTTTGGTGATGGCAATTCATCTACCTTACAAAATCCAACTAATTGCTTTGTTACTGCAGGAAACTACGTAGTTGTACTAACTGTTACTGATGGAATTGCATCAGACAATCAAAGTATTTTAATCACTATTGAAGGCGAATCATCCAGCAGTCAATCGGCTGACCTTTGTCCTGGAGAATCCATCACAGTTGGTTCTAGCACATACACATCTGCCGGAACATTTACGGATGTTTTAACCAATGCAAAAGGATGTGACAGTACAGTTACCACAACCATTAATGCTTTATCGTCTAGTTCATTTAACCAATCAGAAAGTTTTTGCGAAGGAGGAAGTATAACAGTAGGTAGCAATACTTATACAACAACGGGAACATTTACTGATATCCTGATTAATTCCGATGGTTGCGACAGTACAATTACCACGGAAGTAATCGTTTTTTCTAATCCAACTCCCATAATAGATAACAGCACAGGTCTTGACACGATTTGTGAAAATGGCAGCTCGGTGAATCTTTCAGCAAGTCCTTTTGGTGGTAGCTTTAGTGGAAGCGGAGTTTCCGGAAGCTCATTCAGCCCAATAGCAGCTGGAACGGGCACACACACGATTACATATACCTTTATAGACTCTAATGGATGTTCAGGACAAGATCAAATGGTTATTGTTGTTACCGATTGCAGTGTCGGATTTAAAGAATCTAATAATCCCGAAATTCGTCTCTTTCCCAATCCTAACCAAGGTGATTTTTCCATCACAGGATTAGCCGTTGGTTCCACCTATGAAATAATAGATGAATTAGGGAAAATTATTCTCTGTGGAATCACTAATTCGTCTCAAGAATATATTCAAATGAAAGATGTTTCAGATGGAATCTATTTTATTCGAAGTACCAAAAATGATACAGAACAAGTCTTAAAATTTACCATAAATAAAAAATAATTTCAATTTTTTTATTCTGAAAAAGCCTCAGCAATCATGTTGAGGCTTTTTTCATTTGATAAAATATAGTTCAAATTCCAATGTTCTGTGTAATCAGATCCATCACATATGTAATTCTGCAGACTTTTCATTTATTAAATAGAATCAAAAAAAATCGTACCTTGTTAGTCGATTAATTAAAGTAATTAGACCACTTTTTTTTAGCTTTAATCGAAAATTTGAAGCTTTAAATTTTTTTAGATTATTTAATTATTCGCCTAACCAAATGCTTGATAAATGATTTTTTGCCGACCAATTCATTTTACAATAGCACTTCTAGTCATGTTGTGCTATTTCAATTTCAGTCCGAATAACCTCTTGGCTCAATCTTTCGTTTCTCAAGGTCATATTACTTATGACACAATTGAAAACACTAAATTGATTGAGTTTGATTGTATTTCAGATTTGTCAGATACACTTATTGAAGAAATTTCAACTCTGTTTACTCGTTTTATTGGTGTTGAATCAGTTAGTTTCTGCGACAACTCACGGAAGATCTCGGTTTCCTGTATCTCCATGCTTCAACCTAGAGATTTCAAGCCTCTTTTTGCAATGTTAGACATCGTTGTTGCTGGACCGTTAAACCTAGAAGAAATACAAAATAAGGTGGCAAAATGAGAAATAACCTTAATATATGCCTTATCCTTCTTTGCATTTTGAGCAATCCCAACTATTATGCTCAAACAGGCGCAACTTGTGCTAGCGCTAACGTTATTAGTTTATTGCCCTATGCTCAACTAGGTCTGACTACTTGTGGATTTGCAAGTGATTATGGACCAGCTGACGCATGTGGAGGTGCTTACATGGTTGGTGATGATTATGTTTTTAGTTATACACCTCCAATAAATGCGGCTATTGATATATTACTGACTAACACACTTCCAACGGCTTCTGTTTTTCTTTTAGACGGGTGCCCGGATGCCGTCGGGACAAACTGTATTGCCTCTGAAATTGGCGCCAATCCATCCGTGGCATGTATTCCAGTTACTGGAGGAACAACCTACTATATAGTAGTTGCTTCTGCCCCATTGCTACTGCCTCCGCCAGTTCCGCCTATATTCTGTGGTGGCTTTAACATTATCGTTCAAGAATCTCCCGGTGGAGGATCAGCGCCAGCTTGTAATTTAGATTACACTTTTTCATCCATTCCGCATAGCCCAGCTGGATACTCATCAGGAACGTCACTTACTTTTTCAGACGATACTTTCAGCCCGTTTTGGGTTAATTTTGGTTTTAGCTTTTGTTTTGACGGAGTGCTTTATACTCAATGTTTAATCTCTGCTAACGGTTACATTACTTTCCCTGGTTGCTTTGGCGTTGTGCCGGGCGGAGATCCTAATCCAAACGGTTACTCCCCGTATAGCATCAGCACAGGAATTCCAAATATAACTAACGCGCCAGGTAATTCAATTATGCTTACTTGGCAAGATACAAATCCCGGTGTTGGAGGCGGTATACGATTTGAGACCACAGGAACAAGCCCAAATAAAGTTTTTATTCTCAAATTTGATGATGTACCCATGTTTAGTTGTGGATCATCTCCGTCTTCAAATTATAGTGCACAACTCAAGTTGTATGAGACATCAAATCTGATTGAATTTCATATTACACAAAGAACTGCTTGCGCGAGCTGGCAAGGTGGAGCAGGAATAATGGGTATTAATAGCTACGATGGATCAACAGCTGTTATTGCACCGGGACCTCCGAATCATAATTACCCTACTTTATGGTCAGAATCCAATACTGGTTATAGAATATCACCGAATTGTACAGGTTCTGCATGTAGTATTGCTCTTCCCATCACATTGATGGACTTTACCGGTGAAAGTCTATCCTATGGCAATTTAATTGAGTGGTCTACCAGCTCAGAACAAAACAATGATTACTTCATTTTAGAAAAATCTAATGATGGAAGTCGTTATGAAAAAATAGGAATCTTAGACGGAGCCGCTAACTCAAATGAAATAAATAGCTACGAATTCATTGATTCAGAAAACCTCAAAGACCAAACCTATTACAGATTAAAACAAGTTAATTTTGAAGAAGAAGAAACCGTCTCTTCTGTAATTGTTGTTACAAGAGAATCTGAATATTCCGTTAACCTTTTCCCTAATCCTACCAACAATAACGTTAACGTAAGCATTGATTTGAAAGTTCCAATCTTATGCAAGTTTGAAATATCAAATATTTTAGGTTTAGTTACAGAGTCTACAAAGCAATTAAGAAAAGGAAATAATACAATTGTATTGCACGAATTCAATCAACTACCAAAAGGCATTTATTCTCTTAAAATGATGAATATAACTGGCGAAATTATCGCCGTAAAAAAAGTCATAAAAAAGTGACTCTTAATGTTTCAGCTAAAAAAACAGTACATGTTTAGTGATGGAAAAAACACTCAATGAGGTGAACATTCAAAATGTACTCCTATGAGTGCTGCAGATTAAGGTAAAAATCGCTACTTGTTTTCATAATTTTCTGAACAAACACAGAAAGAATCTAATACTAATCCTATTACGATATTCTTAACTAATTGAATAATTCAATTAAAATACGGCTCGTATAATTAGTGATAATAAAATGTTTTAATCAACCAAAATCGATGGTTTTATAAAAAAATTAAATAAGTTATATTTCTTTTTACTAATTTTACATCGTAAAATAAGACTAATTAAGCTGCAATTAAAGCCGTTTCATCGATGAAAAATTGAGTAATGAACATTTAAACTAAGAACTATAGACATAATACTTTTTAAAAAAATGAATTTTTGCCCACCTATACATTTTATTAAGATCTTACTGATATTTTCATGTGTTATTGGATTTAGCACTTCTTCTATCAACGCTCAAGTTTTCGTTGAAGAGCCGATTGAAATTCTTAATTCTTCCGATAGTTTCAAGACCATTGAATATCGATGTATTAACGCCTTAGACTCTCTGAAATTTGAAAGTGTCAGAGAAGTATTATTAAGATTTGAGGGGATTAACCAAGTCGTGTACAGTGATGGCTCAAATACTTTGTCAATTAGCTGTGAACAGATTTGGAAGCAGTCCGAAATTAATGCACAATTACTGCGTAAAGGCATTCACGTTGTTAGTTCCACATTTAATAGAGACAGCATAAAGAAAAAGTAGATGAATGTTTATTCTAAAATAATAGCTGTTTGGTTTACTCTGAGTATGAGCTATCAGATTTCATTGTCACAAACTGGGACTAACTGTGCATCAGCCCACAATATTAGTTCATTACCGTTTTCTGCAGCTGGATTATCTTCTTTTGCGACTGGCAACTCTTATTCAGCTCCAGATGCTTGTGCCTCACCTTTCATGGAAGGTAATGATTACTTATTTTCATATACGCCCAGCAATAATGTACCGATTGACATTTACTTGGATTCAGACTGGCCACAAACTGGAATATTTTTCCTTGACGGTTGCCCAGATGCCGCTGGAACATCCTGCTTGGGTTCTGCAAATGGACTAGATGCTTATATCAATTGTATGGATGTTAGTGCAGGAACAACCTACTACATACTCGTAGATTGTGCCGCAGGTTTTCCATTTTGGCTTCCCTCATTTGGTATTAATGTAGAAGAGGTTCCTGGTCTGGGTGCCGCACCACCGTGCAATTTGGACTACACCTTGTCTAATATTACGTACGCGCCAGCGTCATATTTTACAGGAACTGAAATCACTTATGACGATGATGTTTTTGGTAGAGATTGGATTGAATTTGGTTTCAACTTCTGTTTTGATGGTAGTGAATATCAAAAATGTTTAATTTCATCAAACGGTTATCTAACATTTAAAACCTGTGATGCCAATCAAATACCCGGCGGAAGTGGCAACAACGCCGATCCTTACGGTTTCTCACCGTGGCAATTGACTGCAAACGCGCCTAACACAACAAATTGTCCTCGAAACTCAATTTTATTAACGTGGCAAGATATTGCTCCTGATCAAGCCGATCCAAATGCCAATAATGAAGTTAAATATCAAACTGTTGGGTCAAGTCCCAATCGGATATTCATATTAAAATATAATGATATCAAATTGTATGGTTGTGCTGCATCAGGTGCTCAAAATTACAGTGCTCAGCTTATGCTATATGAATCTACTAACCTCATTGAGTTTCATACAACCCAAAGAGTTCCATGTAACTCCTGGCTAGGTGGAGCTGGAATCATGGGTATTACTAATCACGACGGAACCGCTGCTGAAATTGTTCCGGGACATAACTACAGTGATAATTGGACTGAATCTTCAACCGCATACCGTTTCACTCCTGGTGGATGTACGGGTACCTGCAGCATTCCATTATCGATTTCATTAATCAATTTCACAGGTGAAGCAATTGATAATGGCAACTTATTGCAATGGTCAACAAATTCAGAAGAACATAACAAAGAATTTTTCATTGAGAAATCATTTGATGGCTCAAGCTTTGTGAAAATAGCTACTATTCCTGGGGCTGGGAATTCAAATCAAATAAATCAATATGAAGTTGTTGATCCAGAATTCAAATCTCCAAATACTTATTACCGGTTAAAACAAGTGAACTTCGAAGGTATTGAAAGACAAATTAAAACCATTGTCGTAGCAAGAAATGTAGATCGAAAAATCAAAATATACCCTAATCCGACAAGCACTTATTTTAATGTTGCCATTGAAATGGAATCTAAAGCTAATTGCCGTATTCAAATAACAAATATTTTGGGCGTTAGTACTCAATATGAAAAGCAATTACAGAAAGGTTCCAACGAATTCAGATTGAATGAATTTGAGCAACTGGCACAAGGTATTTATACGGTAAAAATCATGAATAGTAAAGGCGAAATTATCGCAATTGACAAAGTTGTAAAAAAATAATGTTACTTATTTTTTCATTCTTATTACCCAATTTCCAAGTCATTTTTCAATCTCGAATGAACATTATAATTCACAAGCAATAATTCAAGATTTAAAAACCAGCACTAAAATCGCTATAAACTGACAACCAGTTAATTAAATTGTTAAAAACATACATTAATACGTTAATAATTCCTATACATACATCAATTATTTAACCTAAATTTAAAGAGCCTGAACTAACCGTAATTTGCCGCTATGAAAACATTGGAAAATGTATCAGAAACACTTTGGATACCGCTTTTTGGAAAAGCAAGAGAATCCATTAGATTAGATAGCTTTATTGTAGACGATAAAGCCGTAGAAATTGCCAATCTTGCGTGTGAAAAACTCCCTGAATTAAATAAATGGTGGGTAGACTTATCTATGGAAACACAGGCTCTTATGGTCTGGAGAAATACCAGTATTGACGCCTATGTAAGTGAATTTATCACGAAACACCCAAATGCAACAATCGTCAATTTGGGTGCGGGGTTGTGTACGAGATTCTCAAGGGTAGACAATGGAACTATTAATTGGCTAGAATTTGATTTACCCGAGGTTAAAGAGGTTTGGCTTGAATTTAATGAGGAAACTGACCGGCATAAATACTATACGGATTCCATTTTTGAAGAAAACTGGCTCGAGGTTGTTAAAAATGAAGCCAATGGACCCATTATGTTTACGGCTGAAGGGCTTTTAATGTATTTTTCAAAAGAGGAAGTTACCTCCTTGCTTCAAACC
>Ga0315331_10001459_pt1 | contig 17704 bp, 10 predicted proteins | sample M160m34915metaG_FD_203456 | JGI IMG/M metagenome (GOLD analysis project Ga0315331, IMG submission 203456) | Ammonia-oxidizing marine archaeal communities from Monterey Bay, California, United States - M1 60m 34915 | ecosystem: Environmental > Aquatic > Marine > Intertidal zone | place: USA...
TTTCTCGTAATTTTGCGCGGTGAGCAGATGCCATTGTCGCTGGCTGTTCGCATCCCCCGCCATGCCACGCTGGAACAACTTGGCAATCACCCGGTTCGATTCAACTCGCAACTCGATGGTCGCGTATAACTTGGCAGCATTTTCTCCCATGAACTGGGCGAAGGTACCCGTCGGCATACGGTTAAAAACATCTTCTGACAGCTCCCCACCCTGTTTCTGGTACTGGCCGCCCAATGCCTGGTATCGCGCCACCGCTACGGCTGCATACTTCTTGCCAACCGGGTTATTCGCGTTTCGTTTCCAGACGGCATGTGCGGCGACAGCGGCTCCTTCACGATCCGTGGTTTGCATCAACGCATCTGCCAGGCGGACTTCCACGGAATTGGCCTGGGCCGACTTTCCATAGCGTTCCAGGTATTGCCGGCAGGCCACGATCATGTCCTTGTTACGAGATAACACCTGCAGCCCGTCGATCAGCTTGAGCATCATCTGTTGATGTTGAGCATGCTTGATCTGGATGGTGGTAAACCGTTGGCAAATACGTACCAGGCCCAGCGCCCGACCGTGCTGGTAATACTGGTCGGCCAGTTTCAGCATGAGGGCAGCTGCCTCCGGCGAGGCATCCTTGTATTTACCCAGCTCGGATTCCAGCTGGCTGAGTTGCTGGTTCACATCCGGCTCTGCCGGCTTCTCCTGGGCCAGCAGCGGGTTGCCCAGCAGAGCCAGGGAAAGAGCCAGGTAGCCAAACAGGTGACGATACTTGGTGACACGATTCATGAGTTTAAGCCCTGTAAGTTATTTTCACGCAAGGATTGGTTGGGGAGGAAACAAGGGTGGTGGCGTGCTATTAGAATCCTGACTTGATTAATGCCTCGGCAATTTTCTTGGCATCCGGCGCCAGCTGGCTTTCCGGAAAATCACCAATCAATTGTTCGAATCGCCTGCGTGCCTGTCCCTGGCGATTCATGCGATACAGGCAGCGGCCATAGTTAAAGAGAATGACATCCAGGAAGCGAGCATCCGGGTGGCTCTCGAGGACCGTTTCAAAGGTATCAATAGCGCGGGCATAATCCTTCTGGTCGTAGTAGTGGGAGGCCATCTTGGCAACCGCTTCACCCACGCGACCACTTTCCGGAAATCGATCATAGACTTTCTTGTATTCCTGGAATGCACGGTCTCGCATCTGGGCGATCCCGGCTTCGCTGGTCTGCGCCTTGGTCATGGCCTCGAAACATTCGGCGATACCAAACTGGGCTTCGCCGCGCAGTTGGCTGGTCTTCATGTTCACCAAACGCGTGTAGATACCGATCGATCGATTTAGATCTCCCTCGGCCCGTGCCACATCGGCCAGTTGCAGGAGCGCATCATCGACGAAACCACTGGAGGGAAACTCGCGTTGCAGACGTGCGCACATGGCAGCGGCCAGGTTAAGTTGATCCATTTCAAAATAGACATGCCAGAGCTGGACGTAAGTCTCCTCGAGCAATCGCCCCCGTAATTTCTGGACATCGGGCATCACCTCTTCACAGACATCCAGGGCCTGGCGATATTTATCCTTGGCCTTTTCCTTGAGTCCGAATTCCTTGTAGCGGTTGGCGATCCTGGTCAGCGCATCTGCTGTCTTCAACTGGGTCTGGACCCGCAATTCCTCGTCCGATATCAATACACGGGTTACGCGTACACCACCAATATTTCCTTCCAGGCAGCGTCCCTTGGCTGCTACGGCCTGGACTCCTTCGCCCGTGTTTAACTGGTCCTGGTAGGTAATACGAACCTCGTCACCAGGTAACGCTTGCAGGATGGCATCCCCCAGGGCTTTCTCGTTACGCACAACGGAAACCGTGGCACGAAAGATGCCCGTGTGAATCGCATTGGACGGCGGCGGAACGGGAGTCGCCGGTTTTTCCTCGACGGGCGGATCCGAAGCGGCCTCCCCTTCCTTCACGGGCGTGGCTGCTTCCTTTTCGGCCGGTGCCGGCTCCGAAATCACTGGTAGCCTGCGTTCGACAACCGCCTCCGTCAACGTAACGTCAAACGTTTCAATACGCTTGAATGGATCGATCTTTTTTTCCTCTGCCAACAAGGGCAAATCATCAACCGCGGTGGCCTCGGCAGGCTTGGGAGCCGGCTTGGCCTCATCAGGTACCCCGTCCTTGGCCACCTGGGCTGCCATTTCCGCCTCGACTTCTTCTTCGGTCTTACGTCGATAAATTGCGACCGTGGCCTTGATGGTATCGGCTTTCTCGGTCACATCACGATCCGCGTCACTGATCTCGATATTCACGGTCTTGCCAAGCACTACCCCGTTGAGGCTCTCCCGGTAAGCTCCATCCTTGATTTGCACAACACCATCCCCAACGACGATCACCTCGGAGATAACTTCCCGATCCACCTTCTTGTCCTCGGTGTGTGCATCGGTATACAGGACCTGGATCTTGTCACCACCCTTGACCTCCAACATTCCGTTACCGGGCTGCGGCACTCCCAGTTGTGTCATGACCGACCCCAGCACCACGCGCACGTTGCGCCCTACCGGAAAACACTTAACTTTCTCGCTGTCACCATTGCTCGACTTACAGATCACGGTGATGCTGTCCTCGGCATCAAGTACCGCCAGGTCCGCATCTTCAATCTTGATAAAAAATCGTTTTCCGGCTTCGAGCTTACCATTGTTGCTGTCTTCATCCGTCAGCGTGGTGCCTACTTTCTCGAGGGCCTCGATAGCGCGGCTATAGTGCCCCTGCTGGAAATGTCCGAGCCCGATATAGTAGTAGGCCTGGTTTACCTGGGCGCTGACCGGGAACTCCTCGATCACACCACGCATGACCTGGAAGCACTTGCCATAGAGTCTCCCATGGTAATGACAGACTCCGACATTGAGCGTGGCATCGGCACGCTGGGTATCATCTCGATTTTCTTCTGAACTAACGGCCTCGAAGTGAGTTCGTGCACGATCGTAGGCACGTTCCCGGTCCAGGTAATAGCTACCCAGCCGCATGTGAGCCGTGTAGCGTACGCGGCTGCGCGGATACCTTTCGATCACCGATCTCCACAGCTCCAGTGCTTTTTCCGTTTCACTGGCATCCAGCCGTGCATCACCTGCCTCGACCAGTTGTCGAGCAGCGCGATCTTCCACGAGAGACCCTCGCAGCACGGGTTTCGCAGAGGCTTCTTCCTGGGCCTGAACCATTCCACCGCAAGCTGGGAAAACCAACCAGGCAGCCAACACAGTAACGATACTTGAACGTGTCATAGAACCTTGAAACCTTGCTTGTTCGGAAGTAACTATTCGTCAAAAAAACCTGGCAGACCACCCACGTGGTCATGCCAGGTTTTTCCGTAAAACCAATCTATTGTATCAAATCCAACTGGCAGGCGAACTAGCCAAACAGTTCCATAACGGGCTTCCCGTTATCTACCAGTTTCATAGGACGCTGCAGGGGCGTCATGACTTCCTTGTCGTGATTAATACCTAGTGCATGACATAATGTTGCATGAATGCTGGCCACCTCGACGGGTCGATCCTTGGGCATCGCTCCATCTTCATCAGAAGAACCGATGACCTGGCCACCCTTGATGCCACCGCCCGCCATGAAGCAACTGAAAACGCCGGGCCAGTGATCCCGACCAGCATTATCGTTGACTCGGGGCGTACGACCGAACTCACTCAACATGAGCACCATGGTTTTCTCCAGCATGCCTGTCTCCTGGAGGTCCTCGATCAGCGAGGCCAAGGCCGGATCCATGACTTCACCGTGCGAGGTCATGGCCGGGAAATTGTTACTGTGAGTATCAAATCCGCCGCGATTCACCTGGACAAAACGAACACCCGTCTCGACCAGTCTGCGAGCCAGCAAGGCACCGCGACCAAAGTTCGTATCCCCGTAACGTTCAATCGTCGCAGGTTTCACCTTATCCAGGGCAAAGGCTTCCAACGCCGGGCTACGCATCAATCGCACCGCTTCGTTAATCGATGTCTGCGTGGCGGCCAGTCGACTGTCCTTGGAACGCCCCTTGAAACCCTTGTTGAATTTTGCCAGTTCTTCCAGTCGGCGATCACCACGGACCTTGGCGATTCCTTCCGGGAATGCCAGGTAGGGATCTTTTTCACCCGGGGCAGCAACGTAATAGGCCTCGCACTGCTGTCCCAGGTAACTGGCCCGTGGGGCCTGTCCACTGATCGTCACGTAGGGAGGTAGATCGCTCTGGTTTTCCAGTTCGTGAACCACGACTGAACCGACACCCGGGTGACGCAGGTTGGCGCCAGGCAGGTAACTGGTCTGCAGGTTGTAAGTAGCTCGTCCATGGGCACCCTGGGTACCGGCGATGGATCGAATCAATGCCGCATGATGCATCTGCTTGGACAACTTCGGGAAAATCTCCGAGATCTGGATCCCCGGTACGGAGGTGGAAATCGGATCGAACTCACCCTGAGTCGGACGGCCTGGCTTCGGATCCCAGGTATCGATATGGGACATTCCCCCACCGTTCCAGAAGAGAATCACGTGCTCGGCCTTGGCCGCGTGATCCTTACCGGCAAAAGCCAGCAGGTCGCGAATACTCAATCCCAGCAACGATGCACCGGTGGCACCCATCATGGCGCGTCGGCTTAGCTTGTATTCATTACATCCCATGAATCGATTCTCCTCGTTCGTGTTAACGCTATCATCGTCGCACAAAGTTTAATTACATCATCGTCCATGATCACGGCAGAAAGCGAAACTCATTACTGTTGAGTAAAACCCATCGCAAATCAGCCATACCATCCGTGGCAGTCTTTGCCCCTTGCAGGATATCCATGGCATTTGCCATTTCATCCGCGGAAGGCTCCCGTGTCAGGATCTCGCGGTAAGCAAACTTGACCGCTTGATCCAACCGGGGTTGCTTGCCCGCCAGGTACTTATGGATTGGTTCCAGGTCACCCACTCGCGATGCTTCATGGGTCAGGCGACCGTTGAGCATCATCAGGGCCTGTCGCATCGACGGAGTCTGGTTCCGTGCCTCTCCCAGGTCATTCCGGGAGGTCTGTCCGAAAACACGCACAAAGTGCCCGATCGGGGCAGGACTGGCCATACGCAGGGAGGAACTAAACCGTGGATTATCATCAATCGTTCGCTTGACGATCTTCGTTTCATATTTCATGCCAGGTCGGCTGACGACTCGCTCCATGGCCATCCGCTCAGCTTCCAGTTCTTCCGCGGTTTTCACCTGCATGCGATCGATCTTTACTTCATCGTCCGGCTTGAGCAGCGCGGCGAAATCCAGTTCGATCGCTTCTTCCAGCTTGTAACCTGCCCGCGTCGCTGTGCCAGCCGTCTTCATCTTTTTCATCTCGGCAGCATCACCCTCTCCAGCACCATCGATGATGGCCTGGGCCACGGGCTGGTTCTTGTCCTCGCCACCCAGCAAGACGCGAATCTCCTGCTCGATCACCCTCTCATTCTGACCGGCCGTGTACTTCACATCGAACAGGTGTCCTGCCGTGACGATGCTGTCATAAAGAGACTCGCTGTACATTCGACGCATGGGCGTTGCCAGGAAGGCGGCTTCCAGTTCTTCCTGGACCAGTTCCGTCACATCACGAGGAACCTGTTTCAGCTGGTAAGCGTCCGTCTGGATGATCGTGCGCACCAGCTGTCGAAAACTGAAACCACTGGCTACGAAATTATCAGCCAGCAGGCCGAGCGTACGCGGGTGACTGGCGGGATTATCGGCTCGAAAATCGTCCACGGGTTCAACAAACCCTCGGCCGACCAGTTCCTTCCAGACGCGGTTCACAAAGGCCTCGGAAAAATAACGATTACGAGGACTCGTGATCAGAGCCGCCAGCTGTTCCCGGTACTCGCTGGGACGATAGAGGCTGTCCTTGATATTGATCTTGTTGATTTCCTTGCGGGCCTCGTCCTGCCCCAGGTCAACATCACCACGGGTAGCTCGTGTGACTTTCTTGTCTGCATCGGCCAACAACGCATCCAGCGATGGCCCCTTCCCCTTGCTGGCGGCTTTCTTCGCTGCACGTTCCTGGAGCAAGGCCTCGTAACGCACGATGAATGCCGGCTTGGCCTTCTTATCCATCATGGTGAACGGAAAGGAGGGTGTCAGCGCCTGGCGATCCGCCGGATCGGCCTCGTCCTCCGGAGGCCACAGAACCGTGGTCTGTTTTCCCTCGGACGTGTAGACCGCACGGGTAAAGTTGCTCTCGTAACGGCGTGTTTTGCCAAAGTAAGCAGCGACCGAGTAAAAGTCTTTGCGTGTCCACTTATCAAAAGGATGATCATGGCACTGAGCACAACCAATCCGTACTCCCAGGAAAACCTGGGACGTGACACTGGCCATCGCCAGTGGGTCCGCATTATCTCCCAGGATAAACCCAACCTCGGGCACTCGACCGGCCTTGCCATTGGTGGCAATCAAACGGGATGCCAGTTGGTTGTAAGGTAAGTCATTCTGAATGGCCTGGTGAACATAAGCGATCAATGCAGAACCACCCGTAACGTTGCTGCGCAACCGCAACAGGTCTGCAAAGAAAACGGTCCAGCGATCTGCAAATCGATCACTGGCAACTAACTTGTCAACCAGCAATTCACGTCGCTTTGCCTGCGGCCAGGCCAGGTATTCGTCCACCTCGGCAATGGTAGGAATGCGTCCAATCAGGTCAACACTCACTCGACGCAAATAGGCCATGTCGTCGATCTTGCCGACCGAGACCTGGGTCACGCCTCGATCCTTGTTCTCAGCAGCCAGCACCGTATCCAGCGTCTCAGCAGCGTGCAAAAAACCGGATCCAAATACAACCAGCATGGTCATGGGGGCAATGATTTGTTTCATCACGAATCCAATCTCCGTCAACAAGACCAATTGAGCTCCAAGAACCCATCAAGAGAACTTAATGTATAGTTTATATCGGCGATGGTTACAATCAACACGACTCCAGATTGGCGCTAAAAGAATAGGGTAAATAGGGGGGCCAGCGGTGTTTTTATGGGGCTGCAGCCGGTAACCGTATCGAAATTCTCCTGGGAAGCGATACCACTGGTTTCGCTAGCGGTACCAACCTCCTCAAAATCGATCCATTGCCGTAAGTGAAATCGTCACGCACAGCAACCATCGCTATTCACCTGTGTTTGCAAAACACCTGGTCAGACAGCCTACACGACTTTTCACTGTCTTTTCATAACGTCCCACGGTTTGCGATGGGAATCCGTTACTGCAACGCTCGTTTCGTCTATAATATGCGGACGTTTCGAAGGACTCCCTGGAAAGAACCTCCCCCATGACCCCTGAAGAAAAACTGGCCGAACTGGACATCACGCTTCCGGAAGCACCACCGGCCGTGGCAAACTATGTCCCGTGGATTCAAACCGGTAACGTGATCATGACATCTGGTCAGTTGCCTTTCGTCGCCGGCCAGATCCAGTACCCTGGAAAATGTGGTGACGACGTTACGGTCGAGGATGGGTACCAGGCCGCGCGCCTGTGCGCGATCAATGCGATCGCCCAGCTCAAGGATGCGGCCGGCAACCTGTCATACATTACTAAAATCCTAAGACTGGAAGGGAACGTACACAGCAGTCCTGGGTTCCAGGGACAACCCCAGGTACTCAACGGGGCCAGTGACCTTTTCTTCGAAGTTTTTGGCGATCGGGGAAAACATACCAGGACTGCCCTGGGCATTCACGAGATGCCACTGAACGCCGCCGTTCAACTAAGCGTTTTTGCCGAAATCGAATCCGAGTAACCCACAGCTGGCAAGACATGTTTCGTTTATTCATCCCATCCATCCTGGTCCTCAGCTCACTGGCTTCCAGCCTGTGGGCTCAACAAAAGGAATGGCCTTACCGGTTACCGGTCCAACCTGCCATCCCGGAAGTCACCCAGGCGGAATGGAAGTCCAATGATATCGATGCCTTCGTTCTCAAGGCACTCCAGGAACGTCAGTTGCAGCCGGCTCAACGTGCCGAGCGCCAGGTACGACTGCGACGACTCTACCTGGACCTGATCGGTTTGCCACCGTCCCCGAAAGAGACTGCAACTTTCCTCCAGGACAAGTCACCGGAAGCCTATTCGAAACTGGTTAATAAGCTGCTTGATGATCCCCGTTACGGAGAACACTGGGCTCGTTACTGGCTTGACCTGGCACGCTATGCTGACACGGCCGGCTACGAGGGAGACCCCGATATGCCCCATGCCTGGCGATACCGGGACTACGTCATTGACTCGTTCAATCGAGACAAGCCCTATGACCAATTCATCCGTGAACAACTGGCTGGTGACGAATTACAGGATATCCTGGGAGCCGGCGAGTTACCCAACGTGAAACCCGAACCGTTGGTGGCGATGACCTTCCTGCGACTGGCTCCCTTCACGGAGCCGCGAGGGGATGAATCACGGCACGAATTACTGAGTGAAATGACCTCCACCGTTGGCAGCGTTTTCCTGGGCCTCACTGTTGGCTGCGCGAAATGTCACGATCACAAGTATGATCCGATCCCCACGGCCGATTTCTACCGCCTCAAGGCCTTCTTTGCCACGGTCCAGATTCCACCCCCGCTGCGGGGAGACGGTTTCCAGATCGGAGGTCCCACACCGGCTGCTTTTTATCGCAAGGGAGAGGCGGACTGGGCCACTGCCAAGGGCAAGCAGCTCCAGGCCGAAGCCACCAGCGCCAGCAAGGAACTGGCCGTCCTTTCGGCCCGTCTCAAAGAGCGACTGGCACTGCAGGCCGGTTTCGGGATCCAGGCGATGGGTGGTGCCCTGGGCAATGATTACTATTTTGATCGCCGCCACGTGACGGACAACAAGCCGCACCGGACCGTTGTCAACGGCGCGAAGGGCAAGTGGCAGTACTTCACGGATGGTCGATTATCGACCGAGCAAGGAAGTCTTGCCGGCAGCAATCGTGGATACTGGTACCAGGGGCTCAAGAAACCAACCTATGTTTCGCTGGGCGGTGCTACCAACGGTAGCGGCAAGGCCTCGACGGCGTTTTTCAATGGCCGAGTTTCGCAAGTACTTGTTTTCAATCGACCACTGGATGCAGAAGAAGTCCTCCTGGACATCCCGCAACTGGCAAAACTTCCCGGCCTCAGGTTCTGGCTCGATGCCGCTGACCTGGACGGAGATCCGGCAACCGCCAACCCACAGGCAGGCAGCCTGGTCACTCGCTGGAAAGACCGGCACAGCGGTCTCGTCCTGACGCAGGAAGATGCCAAGCTGCAGGCACGCCTGGGTACGTTACCCGGAACGGACGTACCTGCCGTTATTTTTGACAATGACTTCCTCGTTGCTGACTCAGCGGGCGCAACCTTCCTGGGCGATCGAGAAGGGTCGATCGTGACGGTCTTCAGCAGCCAGGACAACGACGAATCGTATCTCTTCGAGGTAGGCGGAAACGGCCAGTTCATCAGTACGTTCGTCAATCCAACGGCACGCAGTACAAACGGACAATTGGAAGCGATCATCGCCGATCGAACAGACGAGCGGATCAGCGACCAGGAACGGAACCAGTACCAATCATTTCGGTCCCGTTCCAAGTTCCTGCCCCAGCAACTCAAGCGACTCCAACCACAAGCCATGACACTGCGACATTCCTTCGGACCGCCCTACGAGCCAGGGGTCCCCACGTCCCGGGTGATGATTCGTGGCGAGTGGGACAATCCGGGCCAGGTGGTTCAGCCTACTTTTCCCAGCGCCATCACGGGACACCAGGAGCCCGTAAAAATTCGTCTCGACCCATTCAAACGCTGGCCAACCCGCAGTCGTCGCAAGGCACTGGCCGACTGGATTGCCTCGGCCAAGAACCCCCTGACGGCCCGGGTGATTGTCAATCGGCTCTGGTATGGCCATTTCGGTCGAGGGATCGTGAAAACTCCCAGCGATTTTGGTGTTCTCAGCGATGGTCCCAGTCACGAGGAGTTGCTCGATTACCTGGCACTGAAGCTGATCGAGAACAAGTGGAGCCTGAAGTCGATCCACCGCCTGATCTGCAACAGCAGCGTCTACCAACAGTCGTCACGTGTCCAGAATGCCCAGGCCAACCAGCTGGATCCATCGAACATCTATCTCTGGCATTACCCGGTACGTCGACTGGGTGCCGAGGTGGTCCGTGACCGGACGCTACACGTCAGCGGCCGGTTGAATGACGAGCATTTTGGGCTCCCTATTTTTCCGCCACTACCTGATGATATTGAACAACGTGTTAAGTATGACAACAGCAAGTGGGCCACGCAGTACGATGCGGAAGGTCGCAAACGCAGTATCTACATCTACCAGCAACGGACCTTGAACATGCCCCTGTTGCAGACATTTGATGCACCCGTTTGTGACGAATCACGACCACGAAGACGAGCCAGCACCACGCCTCTACAGGCCCTCGCCATGTACAATGGTGTGCTCGTCACAGCAGAAGTCCCCCACTTTGCCGACCGGGTCATTGGCCTGGCGGGACCGGGCACGGAAGATCGCATCCAGTTCGCGTTTCGACTGGCCTTGTGTCGCGATGCCAAGCCGGATGAGATCGGTCAGTTAAAATCCTATTACGAGACATTCAAGGATCCACGTGAGGCGATGATCAGCATCTGCCGCGTGCTCTACAACAGCAACGAATTCCTTTACCTGGATTAATCCATGCTCACACGGCGAGAATTACTCAGAAGCAGTTACAGCGGGCTGGGCGCCCTGGCGCTGGCTGACCTGTTACGCGCCGAGGATACACCGCCAGCCAGTCCTTACCTGCCACGTGAACCACACCTGCCCCGCAAGGCCAAGCGTTGCATCTTCCTGTTCATGCAGGGTGGTGTCAGCCAGATGGACTCCTACGAATACAAGCCCGAGTTAAACAAGCTCCATGGCAAGCCGCTGCCCGGTTCACACGACGTACGAGGAGAAATACAGGGTCGCCTGTCGCATCACCATTCATGCATCGGCAGCCCTTTCAAGTTTTCCCAACATGGCAAGTCCGGTCGCTACGTCTCAGAATTGTTTCCCCGCATCGCCACGCACGTGGATGACCTGGCTTTTATCCACGGCATTGAAACTGACAATCCCAACCATGGCCCCTCGACACTGCATGTCACCACCGGCAGCCAGTTCCCTGGCAGCGCCTCGGTCGGCAGCTGGGTCAGCTACGGACTCGGTACGGAAAACCAGGACATGCCCTCGTACATGGTTATCCAGGATCCTCGCGGGGCACCGGTCAACGGGGCCCAGGTCTGGGGCAACGGCTACCTGCCGGCGGCCTACCAGGGCACCTTGCTGCGCAGCAAGGGGACTCCCATCCTGAACCTCGCGCTGCCTCGCGGCCTCGATCGGGAACGGCAGCGCGGTGAGCTCAACCAGCTGCGATGGTTAAATGAAAAACATTTTCGCGACTACCCCCGGCTGAACGAACTGGAAGCCCGGATCCAGTCCTATGAACTGGCTTACCGGATGCAGACACAGGCACCGGAACTGGTCGACATCAGTAAGGAACCCGAACACATTCACAAGTTGTACGGCCTGGACCAGAAGGACACTGCCGGTTTTGGGCGACAGTGCTTGCTGGCCCGCCGCCTGGCTGAAAGTGGAGTACGCTACACGATGCTGGTCCATGGGGTGCAGATCAGCGCTACCAGCTGGGACGACCATGGTGACGTCAAGGGACGCATGATCCGGCATGGCCGCGAGGTGGATCAACCGGTAGCCGCCCTGCTGACGGACCTCAAGCAACGGGACATGCTGGACGAAACACTCGTGATCTGGGCATCAGAAATGGGTCGCACACCTTTTAAGAATGGTGGCGTTGGCAACAAGCCGGGCCGGGACCACAACAAGTATGGACTGGTCATGTGGATGGCCGGTGGTAACGTCCGCGGAGGCGCCACGGCCGGGGCCACCGACGATTTCAGCTTACGCGCGGCCGAGGAACCGATTCCTATTCGCAATGTCCATACCACGATCCTCAACCTGATGGGCCTGGACGACGAATCACTACGTTACCATCATGCTGGTCGGTTACGTCGCCTGACAGACATTGGTGGCGAAACGCTGGACCAGATCATCGCGACCTGATCCGCCGAGACGGTTCTGCTCGAGCCTGAGCCTGCGGACTGGCACTGTAATGAACCTGTCTGGATGAATTAAACCTTGGTCAGTCGCGATACGCGTCCACTGGCAACCCACTCGGCCACGAAAATATTCCCCTTGCGGTCGAAGCAGGCGTCATGGGGATGAACGAACTTACCGTCGACCCACTGGTCTTCCTTGTTTCGAATTCCACCGACCGTGGTTACCCGTTTCACATCATCTCCCAAACGGGCCACTACCTTGTTGTCCTTATCCAGCAAGGTTACGCGGGCGTGCAGTTCAGGTACCAGCATCAGGTCCCCGTAGGTATCCAGGTTGGCGGGTAGGCCATAACCCTGGTGGGTCTTGATGTGTTTCCCCTCGAGCGTCAGCATCTGCAGCGTATGGTGTGCCCGATCACAAACAGCCACGACCAATTCTCCATCACGCCGTTGATCGATCCAGATACCGTGGGGTGTATTGAACTTACCGTTTCCATTACCAGGACCGCCAAAGCAACTGAGCCAGTTGGCATCCTTGTCGTAGCGATGGATATACCAGCTGCCATAACCATCTGCCAGCAGGAAACCACCGTCGGGCAGGAAACCAAAATTCGTGGGCATGAAACGATTACGCCCCCAGACTTTCTGCCGCTTGGTATCCTCGTCCTTGGCGTAAACACCGGCATCCATGGGAGCGTATTTTTCCCAGACGGTTTCTCCCTTGAGAGTCATCTTCGCAAATGATTTCACTTGCTGGTAAGCACATACGTAGAGAAACTCCTCGTTACCTTCCTGCCGGACTTCGATTCCATGACCGCCACCTTGAAACTGGCTGCCAAAGGCGCGAATAAATTTCCCGGTCGGATCAAAAACGAAAATAGACGGGTGATCCTTCTGGTTGGCCCGCCCCTCGTGGATGACATACAGGTTGTTCGCTTTATCCACGGCCACGTTATGGGTCGTCTGCCAACTGTACTTATCCGGCAACTGCGCCCAGGCATGATCGACCCGGTACTTGTGTTCACCTTCTCCCAGGATCATCTCTCGGGATTCGGCTCGACGGGTCGTCAACACGGTGGGGGCTGCGACGGCAACCGAAGCGGTCGCGACAAACTGGCGTCGCGTGATCTTGCTGGATTTTTTTGTCACAACTCAAGACTCCTGCAGGAATAATGTTCCACGCTCATCAAGACGAAGCAGTCCCTAGCGACTGATGCAGTAAAGGTGTTTTTCACCCCGGATAAACAACTGGTCACCGGCTACAGCTGGCGACGCGTAACAGGATTCACCCAACTTGTTCTCCGCCACCACGTCCAGTTCCTTGCCGGGGCGGACGATCTTCATCGTGCCATCATCCGCCAGCAGGTAGGCCAGTCCATTCACGGCCAGCAACGAGGCGCTAAAATGATTGCCAAGTCGGTTCTGCCAGTGACGCTCACCAGTTTTCGTATCAAAACAATTGGCTGTCCCACGGTCATCTGCCACGATCAGGTAATTACCAATCACGACCGGAGAGGGAACATAACAGCGGACGTTCTGCACGTGCCACTTCACGGCCGTATCGGTCACATCGCCTTTACCGCGACCGTCAATCGCCATCACGTGGTAAGTAGGAAAACCGGCACACATGTAGAACTGCTGGCCATCGTAGACCATCGAGGCCACGAACTGTTCCGTGGGTCCCTCGACCTTCCAGTGTTGTTTCCCCGTGGCTGGATCCAGGCTGATAATATGCTTGCTGCCCGAAAAGACCATCTGAGTGCGACCATCAATATTACGAATCAGCGGTGTTACATAGCTGCGGATGCCATACTTGCGCGGCACCTTCCAGGCAACATCACCCGTCTTCTTATTTAAAGCCAGGATATAGGATTCACCGTCATGATCCCCGTTGATGATGACCAGGTCCTTAAAGAAAACGGGACAGGAACAGAAGCCGTGGGCACTAATAAAACTGCCCGGTTTCACTTTCCATTTCTCGTTGCCGTCAAAATCGTACGCGGCCACCACCATCGTGCCCGGATAAATCTTTCGCTTACCACCCACGTTCGGAGCATCAATTTCCGTAGGCTCAACTTCCAGGAAAGAAGCAATCACCGTCTCCCCATCGGTGGCCGGGGTACCCGAAGCAAAACTATTGAGCGAATGTTTCTTTTCCAGGCGTGCTTTGAGTACGGTTTTCTGCCAGAGAATCTTACCCGTCTTGCGATCGATCGACATCAGGACCCGTTCCTGGGTCTTGGGCAAGCAGGAAGCAACAAAAATACGATCACCATAAACAACCGGAGATGAATGTCCGGTACCCGGAATGGCCGCCTTCCACTTCACGTTCTCACCGGACGCGCCATCCCAGTTCATCGGCAAATTCGTCGAGACGCTCGAACCATCTCCCCGTGGCCCGCGCCAACCGGGCCAGTTCTCTGCCTGCAGTGTCGTTGTCGTAACCAGTACCAGGGCGATCGTAAACATGCTGTGTCGGTAATTCATATTCCTGTACGTCTCCACGTGAATGAAACTTCCTAACGGACACTCTCCTCAATGATGTAACTGGGCACAGTCTAGCAGATTCAGGATAAGCATGCGAAGCATTCTCCAGACCGCCGATTTTCACTGCTATACTATCAACTTCTTAACACGCAAAGGAACATCTCCATGAAGACCATTTCCACGAGTCTCGCCCTCCTACTGACCTCGCTCGTTCTGGCCACAACGGCGGCCCAGGAACCGACGGACAAACCGCAGTATTTCAACCAGGAGGTGGCCAAGTCCAATCCGCTGCGCACGGAGCAGGCCCGCGAACTGGACGCGTACATCAAGCAGATGGCCGAGGATCGCACACGGTTCAAGCAACTGTTTAAACCTGATTATTCATCCTCCGCAGCCTTTGAGAAATCTGCCGAACCACTGCGTCAGGCATTTTGCGACAGTATTGGTTACCCACCGCCGGGGAAACGTCCCCAGGCGAAAGCAACGTTTGTCGTGATCGGAGCCGATTCCATCGGCACGTATTACCGGGCAATGATCCCCATCCTGCCGGGGGTTCACTCCGAGGGCATCTATATCATTCCACGAAAACACGCTGGGAAGCTCCCGCTGATGATCAGCATGCATGGCGGTGGCGGCTCACCCGAGGTGGCTCTCTTCAATGGAGGCTCTAACTACCACGGCATGATTCGTGATGCGGTCAAGCAGGGTTACGCAGTCTACGCACCCCAACACCTGTTTCGAGCCGACGGTTACCCCCGCGACATCCGGCGCCAGATCGACGATCGGATGCGGTTGATCGGTACCAGTATCACGGCCGTCGAAATTGCCAAGATCACCTATGCGATTGACGTGCTTGTCAAACGACCCGAAGTGGATCCCGACCGCATCGGCATGGTGGGACTATCCTACGGAGGTTACTACGCGCAGGTGACCCCGGCCATCGACAAGCGTATCAAGGTATCGGTCTCGAGTTGCTACTTTGGTGTCCAGGAAGGCCGCTACGAGGCACAGGAACTAAGCGTTCCCAGCGATTTTCGGTTCCCGGACCGCTTCACGCTGTTCAACGATGCCGACATCGTGGCCCTGGTTTGCCCCCGGGCTCATCAAATCCAGGCTGGATCCCGGGACAATGCCTCGCATCGTGAAAAAGGACACATGCTGGCTCCGACTTCAGCCAACTACTACCAACAACTCAAGATATCGGACAAGTTCGAGCACGTGATTTTTGCCGGGGGCCACGAATTCCATGACAAGTCCGCCTGGGCATTCGTCAAGAAACACCTGTAGAACAGGCATGGTCCGGGCAAGCGAGAATCAGGTTACCGGGTCAATCTCGTGGATGGCTTCACCAAACGGCAGGATGGGCATCGGCCGGCCGCCAAGATCCGGGAAGGTATGCTCGGGGTTAATTCCCAGGTGCTTGTAGACGCTGGCCCACAAGTCGTTCGGGGTCAGGGGGCGACTGACCGGTTCTTCCCCCTTCGAGTTCGTCGCGCCGATCACCTGCCCGGTACGCATACCACCACCACTGACCAACATACTCATGGCCCGTGGCCAGTGATCTCGACCCGGCTGATCGATTTTACTTTTCGTCCCCGGTCTTACCGAAATGCGTGGTGTACGACCAAATTCACCGGTCACCACCAGCAGTACACGGCGATCCAGGCCACGGTCGTAGATGTCTTCGATCAGTGCCGTGATCACCTGGTCGTAAATCGGAAAACGAACTTCCGCATCCTTGAAAAGGTGACAATTCACAGCATGGCTATCCCAGTTGTAGACACCCCAATCGGGCATCTTGATCCCGGATACATACGGGTTTTCCATGACCACGGTGACCCAGGGCACACCGGCCTCTACCAGTCGCCTGGCCAGGATGGCACGCTGTCCCCATTCATGACGACCGTAGCGATCTCGTAACTTGTCGGATTCATGTGACAGGTCAAAAGCCTCGCGTGCCTCGCGGGAGGTGATCATCGACAATGCCAGCTCGTTGAACGAATCGATCGAATCCATCACACGACTCGCATCGACGTCCTTGCGTAACTTGTCCAGCCCGGTCAACAGGCTTACCCGGTCGTCGAGTCGTTCCTCGAACAGGCCACTGGCCAGGGCCAGGTTCTGAATCTTGAAATTCTCGGCATTGGGATCCGCAGAAATCCGGAAGGGATGCGTCTCGGCACCGAGATAGGCCGAGCCAAAGCTAAATACGTCGATCGGGTTAACGCGTCCGTTACCAAGCACAATGTAGTTACAGAGCCCGCTGGGATTTTCCTTCTCTTCCAGCACCTTGGCGGCCATCGATCCCACCATCGGTGTATCGTTGACAAATCCTGTTGGTTCCAGCGGTGCGCGCCCGGTCAGGAATCGTTTGTGACCACCACCATGATCCGCAAACTTGTGGGCACAGGAGCGAATGAGTGTAAACTTGTCGGCGATCTTCGCATGCCGTGGTAACAGTTCGCCAATATCCATTCCGGGCACCTTGGTCCGGATCGGACTAAATTGGCCACGGTAATCTTCTGGAGCGTCCGGCTTGAGGTCGTAGGTTTCCATGTGGGGCGGGCCACCGGGAAGCCAGACAAAAATCACGGACGTATCAGGAAGTGGACCGGCCTGGGCAGACAGGGCCTGGGCCTCGAGCAGGCGGGAAAGCCCCATGCCTCCGAGGACACCGCCTCCCAGCTGCAGGACACTGCGACGACTGATTTGTTGTTTCTTACCGCTCATGGCATTCCATTCTAGCATTTCACGAAAGCAACCACCACGTTTATTATCGGCATCTGCAGGGGAAGGCAATCCCTAAAACCGGCATCGTGCTCACGGCACTATGCCAGCAAACAACTTACGACTTCTTCTTGTTCTTATTCGGTCGCGGTTTGGGCAAAATGAGCCTGGGCTCCGGCAAGCCATCGTCAGGCTGATCCCAGAGTCGATAGGGGTCATGCAGTCGACGCATCTCAGCAAGCAACAGTCCTTCCATCTCAGCCAGCTTCTTTGCGTAACGCGGATCGGTTGCCAAATTAACCTGGTCCTTGCTCGGCTGGCTTCCGGTCAGCGCCCGGACCTGGCTGGCCTGATGCTGCTGGATGAACTCATGTGGATTCTGGGCGAGGTTAAACAACTGGGTCTCTCGAACCTTGCCATCCAGCACGTCATACTTGATCAGTTTC
>Ga0315331_10001461_pt1 | contig 17697 bp, 12 predicted proteins | sample M160m34915metaG_FD_203456 | JGI IMG/M metagenome (GOLD analysis project Ga0315331, IMG submission 203456) | Ammonia-oxidizing marine archaeal communities from Monterey Bay, California, United States - M1 60m 34915 | ecosystem: Environmental > Aquatic > Marine > Intertidal zone | place: USA...
ATCACTCAACGGGTGGTCGCCGTGGGCGTTCACCTTGTGGGCTGGCACCGCCCGCATCGCTGGGGGCACGACCACTGGAGCCGCGACTGCCAGCACCACCAGGGCCTCGACTACCTGATCCCCCCATCGAATCGAGTTCTTCTTTGGAAAGAAAACCATCTTTGTCGCGATCAATTCGGATCATCAGTGGCTGCATTCGCTCGGGTAGTTCTTCCTTACTGAGCTTGCCGTCTTTATTTTCATCAAATCCCATCAGGCGGCTGGCAGCGTTCATCGCTCCCCCACTAGGGCCGCCACGCTGAAAACCACGCTCAGGAACACTGCTTGGAGCGACGCGCCCTTGTGATTCACGCTCTCCACCGCCACGGCTTCCTCCACTGCGATTACCTGCACCTCGTGTTCCGCCGCCACGTCCACCTAGCTCTGGTTGGAGCTCATCGGGAGTTAGTTTTCCATCTTTGTTCTTATCAAGTGTTTTTAACGCTTTTGCGGCGTTGTCAATTTCCGTTGCTGAGATTTCGCCATCACGATTGACATCCAAGGCTACAAGAATAGGCAGGAAACTCATCATGCCACCACGACTCCCTGCTGCACCTCCACGGTTGCCCTGACCACGTCCGCCAAAACCGGGGCCGCCTTGCCCGGGGCCGCCTATGCCTGGGCGTCCACCTTGTTGTCCAGGTCCACCCTGTCCAGGGCCACCTTGCCTCGGCCCGCCTTGTCCGGGCCCACCTTGTCCGGGGCCACCAAAGCCAGGGCCACCCCGCCCTCCACGTCCAGGGCCACCGGGGCCATTGTCCTCTTGCTGCACACCGCGTGGCTTTGCTTCACGCTGATCTTGAGCATCAGCTTGGAAACCAATCACCAGCGTTAAAGCGACGCTCAAGCATGTGAGACATTTCATGGGATTTCCTGTTCAATTATTGGGGAAGAGTTCGGCGAATGATCAAGGCACACTCGGAGATACGTAAGTGAACACCGCAGGAGGTCTCGAGTTCTGAATCGCGTTTGTTTTGCCGGAAATTTGCCAAGTGAGGCTGTTGTTCATGTCTGACGATACTATAAACGGGGTCACACACCCCGCATCCACAAGGTATCTGCGATGAAAACCGCCAAGACTGTGACTACAAATGGTAGCTGGATCCCAACGGCAATGTTGGTTTGCTGGCTGCAAACCATCGCGGTAGGGGGGCTTTGCTACGGACAAGCCGTGGTTTCTGATTCGAAGTTGCATGCGGAGCCATGGCAAGCTCAACCGGCGTTGGTCCAAAAGAATTCCCAGAGGCGGAAAGAATTTAATTATCAGGAGTCCAAAGTCCCCGCTTTTCAACTTCCTGATCCTTTGGTCAGTCAATCGGGGAAACCGATCGTCACAGCAGATGATTGGGGGCAATTAAGACGTGAGGAGCTGTTGTCACTGTTTCGCAATGAAGTCTATGGCCAGCGTCCCGAGATCAACTACTCGCTGACTTTTGAGCAGGTTGAAGAGCAAAAGGATATTTGGGACGGGTTGGCGACGGGGCGGAGTATGGTCGCGGTAGTGAATATCGGTGACCGGCAGTACAAGTTTCCCTTTGTGTTGTTCATTCCTAATGGAGTCGAGGGGCAAGTGCCTGCTGTGATTCACATAAACAATCGTTACTTCATTCCATTGGAAAAAGCGATTCTAGAAAATGATCCATTTTGGCCAGCCAAGACAATCGTTCAGCGTGGTTACGCGACCGCTTCTTTTCACACTTCTGATGTGGATCCAGATAAAAAAGATGGATACCAGCAGGGTATCCGGGCTTTTTTTGCGAGCGGCGCTCTCCCGACTTCAAGAGCATGGCGCAGCTTGTCAGCTTGGGGGTGGGCTGCCAGTCGGGTGCTGGATCATTTGGAAAAGGTGTCGGTGATCGATGCGGAAAAGGTAGCGGTGGTTGGACATTCACGAGGTGGCAAGGCATCGTTGTGGGCAGCTTGCGAGGACCCTCGTTTTGCTGTGGCGTATAGCAATAATTCAGGCTGTGGTGGCGCTGCACTGTCACGGCGTGCTTATGGAGAAACAGTGGGTCGAATCACTTCCAGCTTTCCACACTGGTTTTGCGAACCCTTTTCAAAGTACGCTCAACGTGAGTCGCAGCTTCCCGTTGATCAGCACGAAGTGATGGCCTTGATTGCGCCTCGGTCGGTGTACGTCGCCAGTTCCGATGAGGATCTTTGGGCTGACCCCAAAGGCGAGTACGCGTCGCTGGTCGCCGCCGCACCCGTGTTTGCGTTGCTAGGCAAACAGTCCATCACGGAAATAAGCATGCCAGCGTTAAATGCGCCGAGAATCGTGGGGAACACGGGCTACCACATTCGCAGTGGCGGACATGGTCTCGGGGAAGTCGACTGGAACTGGTTCTTGGACTTTACGGATAAAGTGCTGCAGTAGGCTCGCCATTCTGTGCCTGCAGCCCCACTGTCGGTGTTGGAAACCAAGGCAAGTCTTTCTAAAACCCGAAGCACATTTTGATGAGCCCCACAAATCTAGCTTCGCCAGGTAAGCTTTGATATTGGTCTTCCATCCAGTGCCTTCACCAAGTCCAAGGGAAGACTGCGTCAAACATGACATTCGAGAAAGACAAATGGTGGTGAATCCACAAATGGCTTCCAGTGATCGTATCCATCAGTTTTAATCGCGACGGGCGAGACACGGGGTAGATGCCAGTTGACTTCGCGAAATCCTGATTCCAGCAGAGTGTTGGTTACTGTAGATTTTGACAGGTGATAGTTGGTGATTTCGATCTGTTTGCTTTCCGATAAAACCAGTTTCCAGACCACGGGCGTCCCTTCAGGAAGATCGGAACCCTCTTGTTCAGAGACGCTAGTGTGCTTGGTGAATCCGAATGGCTTTCCCATTTGGAAATTCGAGATGGGATCATCCGGGTTGGTGTTGATCGTGACAAATCTTCCACCCGGTTTGAGTGATCTGACGATTGATTGACTCATGCGTAAAAGTTGCTGAGCATCGGTGGCGTAATTGAGCAACCAAGCAGCAAAGGCAAGGTCGTACTCACTGCTGACGTTCAAGTCGCAAACGTCCAGGACGCGGTATTCGATGTCCAAAGGTCGGTTGCGTTCTTCCGACAACGCCAATTCGATCATTCCCTCGGACACATCGACACCCAGGATTGATGCGACGCCATTTTGTTTGAGCAATCGGGTGAAATGTCCTTCACCGCATGCCAAGTCAATGACTTGCTGGCCTGCGATTGATCCTGCTAGTTCCATCAATGTGTGTTTTTCAATGTGATCACGCCACGGAAGAAGTTTGGATTCTTTGTACTCCTTTGCGATGGAATCATAATGGGTCATTGCTACTGCTCGTTGTTGATCCTGCTTGAGATGACTGTTGTTGTAGCCAGCTTTTATTACGGAGTTTTACGCTGCTGCGTTGCGACGATTCATCGTGATCCCAAGGAGGTAAACAAGGAATGACAAACCAAAGCTGATGAACCATGCATAGTGGTAAAGACTGGTCCAGATAGAAGCGACATTGACCACTCCGATCGCACTCAGGAAACCGGGGATGCACGGGATGATGCCGGCACATAATGCGACGATGCCCGCAGTGTGAAAACCTCGCTTGTACCAATAGGGACCTTCACGCGAATATAACGCGTCAAGCTGTAAGCACATTCTGCGATGCAGGAAGTAGTCGCAAATCATTACGCCCCCAACAGCACCTAGAAGCGCCGAATAAGCAACAAGCCAAGTGAAAATGTATCCACTGGGGTCTTCGACTAGTCGCCATGGTTGGATCATGATTCCAATCACGCCCGTGATCACTGCACCCATTCGAAAGTTGATGCGACGCGGCCAAAGATTCGCAAAATCGTTTGCGGGACCGATCACGTTGGCAGCCAGGTTCGTGGCTAAGGTAGCAATCACCAAGCCAATCAAACCCACGACTTGCCACAGTGGATTGGTGAACTTGGCTAGCAGGTCGACCGGGTCCCAAATGGGGGCCCCGTAGATCACGACCGTTGCGGAGGTCACGGCAACACCGATGAATGAATAGAGTCCCATCGTCAATGGAAGCCCGATTGCCTGCCCCAGAACCTGGTCCCGTTGTGTTCGCACATATCGCGTAAAGTCGGGGATATTCAATGACAGCGTCGCCCAGAATCCAACATTCGCTGTTAATGCCGGGAAGAAGAAGCTCCAGAACTGCCCCGCTTTTTCTTCGCCTGAACTAAATGATGATGGCTGTGAAAGCATGGTTCCAAAGCCATTGGCTGACTCGTATGCCCAGTACAGCAATGCGAGTCCCAAGCCAATCAGTAGGGGCGCCTTGATGTTCAATAGCAGGCGAACCGACTCAATTCCTCGCCATATGATGGCCTGATTCACAAGCCAGAAAATCATGAAGCAAATCAGTTGGGGCGTGTTGATGCCCAGTCCTGCCAACTTCGGTAGAGTGTCCCATTGTGGCTGGTAAATCTCGATCACCTTGTAGATCGCCCAGCCGCCAATCCAGCATTGAATCCCAAACCAGCCACAAGCCACTAACGCTCGCAGCATGGCTGGCACATTAGCACCACGAATCCCGAAAGAAGCTCGGCAGAGTACTGGAAATGGAATACCGTACTTGGTTCCCGCATGTGCGTTGAGAACCATAGGGACGAGAACAATCAAATTGCCCAAGAAAATGGTTGCCACTGCTTGCAACCAATTCATGCCCTCTTCGATGAGGGAAGATGCCAACATGTAAGTCGGTATGCAGGCTGATAGGGCAACCCACAACGCGATGACATCCTTCAGGCCCCACTTCCTTTGGGATGGTGGGATGGGGGCCAAGTCAGCGCTCCAGTAACCACCGCTTGCACTGACTGAGTTGACGCGATCTACATCAGCGTCGGTAACGGAATGATCATGCTGGCTTGTGGGGTCAAGGCTCATGTTTTTCCACGATATGCACTATGGCGTGGGGTGAATGGTGGCGTGGGGCACGTCGCGTGTAAAGGGACTGCGTCACGCAGTTGAGACAACGCCGCGGGATCGTTACAAAAGGATGTCGGTGAGGACACGGCCTTTTTGCGTTGGACCGATCAGGCGCTGATTCAATCCTTGGTACGGGAAGTTGAATCGATGGGGATCGAGTCCCGTCTGGTGCAGGATTGTAGCTTGCAGATCGCGAACACTGACTGGGTCTTCGATTGGATAATATCCAATGTCGTCGGTTTGTCCGTACATGCCTGGTTTGATACCTCCTCCAGCCATCCACATCGTGAATGCATGTGGATGATGATCGCGACCAATGAAGCCCTTCACAAGTTTCTTGTTGACGTTGTTTTGCATCATGGGTGTGCGACCAAATTCACCACCCCAAACAACCAGTGTTTCATCAAATAGGCCGCGTTGCTTCAAGTCAGCCAATAAGGCGGCAATCGACTGATCAATCTGACGGCACTTGATCGGCAGCGTTTCATCAATAGATTCCCCGCGACTTGATCCGTGGTGGTCCCAGCCCCAGTCGTAAAGCTGAACAAACCGAACGCCATTTTCAACCAAGCGTCTGGCAAGCAGACAATTGTTTGCAAAAGTGGCATCGTCGCCTTTGTACAATGCGCGGGGGTCGGCCGCTGATTCTGCTTTGGAAACGAACCCCGGTTTGGCTCCGTACATTTCCAAGGTTTTCTGGGATTCCTTGCTGATATCCATGACTTCCGGAACAGAAGTCTGCATTCGGTAGGCAAGTTCGTATTGGGCAATACGAGTCATGGTTTCTGGGTCACCCACATGTTGGTGTTGGTACCGATTCAGATCGTTGAGCGCATCGAGGGTCTTTCGTCTTGCTGAGCGGCTGACACCTTTGGGATCTGACAGGTACAGAATGGGATCACCTCCATCGGTGCGGCACTGAACCCCTTGGTAAACAGTTGGCAGGAATCCACTACCCCAAAGGGACTTTCCTGCACTGGGGGTTTTTCCCCCGGAGGAAAGTACAACGAATCCCGGCAGGTTCTCATTCTCACTTCCCAAGCCATAAGTGATCCACGAGCCCATCGCTGGCGAACCCAGTAGTGGATTGCCTGTTTGCATTAGTAATTGAGCTGGCGAGTGGTTGAATTGCTCGGTGCTGATGGAGCGGATGACACAGAGGTCATCTATCTGCCGACACAGGTTGGGAAGTAGTTCGCTTACCCATTGACCGGTTTCGCCATATTGTTTGTAGCTGAATTGAGGTCCCAGCATCTTGGGCGTGCCTTTGATGAAGGCGAAACGTTTACCTTCGAGATATTCTTGCGGGCACTCTGTGTCGTGCAGTTTTGCCAACGCTGGTTTGTTTTCAAAAAGATCGAGTTGTGAGGGTGATCCCGCCATGTGAAGGTAGATGACCGATTTGACTTTGGCCGGGATCCGAAATGCGGCATCCTCGGCATACCCGTCACGTGCAAGAATAGAATTGAGCGCCAGGGCGCCAAACCCCAGTCCCGCTTGCCCAAAAAAGTGTCTTCGAGTGACAGCACCAAGTTTTTGCAGTCGTAGTGGAAGAGAAGGTTCCATGATTATCTTTCAATTTGAGTTGTTCGTTGCTAACTTCCTGGCGAAGCTCACTCGAACATCTCGTGGTGTTTCGGGTATTTTGGCAGGGTCCAATGCGTGCTGTTTTCACGGGTCATTTTTGACCAGTGCTGCCTGGGAGCTTCACGGTTTCATGAGTGTTTCGTCGAGATTCAGCAGGACGCTGGCGATCACGACGAGCCTTGGGTCGCCCTCGGTCAGCTTCGCTGACTCCAGCAGGTCTTTTCCGTCAGAGAGTTCTTCTGCAAGAGACTCATGCAGTTTCACCAAGCGGCTGATTTCGGCATCTTCGGCCTCTCTGATCAGAACCATCTGGAAACCGGCAGCGATTTTGGCTTTCAGGCTTCCACCCGTCTTCTCCATTCGTTGTGCCAGTTTTCCTGCGGCCTCCAGATAAACTACATCATTCAGCGTGATCAACGCTTGCAGCGGTGTGTTGGTTCGGATGCGTCGGATCTGGCACACTTCTCCGCTACCGGCGTCAAATGTCGTCATGGCTGGGTAAGGACTTGTTCTTTTCAAGTAGGTGTACAAGCCACGGCGGTATCGATCGTCACCTTCAGCATTCTTCCACTTTTCACCGCTGTAGGTTGACTTCCATATGCCTGCTGGTTGTGGCGGCATGACTGATGGACCACCAAGTTTCTCGACCAGCAGTCCAGAAACGGCGAGTGCCTGATCCCGCACCATTTCAGCACTCAGGCGGAATCGAGGTGCCCGCGACAGCAGGCGATTTCTGGGATCCAACGTTAGCGACCGTTCGGTAACGCTTGAGCTTTGCTGATAGGTTTGAGACATGACGATGGTTTTAATCAATTGTTTGAGTGACCAGCCCTGTTCGCGAAAATCAACTGCCAGCCAATCCAACAACTCAGGATGTGATGGGGCCATGCCCTGTGTTCCAAAATCTTCTTCCGTTTCAACCAGCCCCGTGCCAAAAAGTCTCCCCCAAATGCGATTGACCGTAACGCGAGCGGTAAGTGGATTCTCTGGTGTCATCAGCCACTGAGCGACGCCGACCCGATTGGCAGGAGCATCTGCTGGCATTTTGGCAAATGTGGTCAGCACCGATGCACCGACTTCTTCACCTTGGTCAAGAAAGTTGCCACGATTGTGAATTCGGGTTGTGCGCTGATGTTTTGCGTCCAGATCGAACATGACCGGGGTGCTTGGGATCTGCTTTTTGAAGTTCTGTAATTGATCTTTTGCTGTTTGTGTCGCCTTGAGACGCTGAATTGTTTCAGGGAATACAGTCTCGCTAAACACTTTCTCAGGTTCTGGCTTCAGTTCGGCTCGTAGCCATTGAACAGGATTTTGACTGATGGAAAAGCGAGATCGGGCTAGCAGCAGGCCTTCGCCGTATTGCTGTTCCAGGGTGACCTTCAAGACGCCACCCGAGATGGGAGTTTCAAAATCAAACACCGCGGCTTGTGCTTCCTTGAATCGGGGTGACAGTCCCCAGCCTGCGTCAGGTTTGCCATCCAAAGCTGATGCAACGTTCCAGCCGCGTTGTGAAAAGGTGGCACGTGGATTCTTTAATTTGATCGAGTTGAGATCACCGCTTGGCTGCTGGAGTTCCAAGGTCAGTTCTCGGATAGCCACATTCTTGTCTTCCCAGTCACCTCCACCGATTGCCTGAGGAAAATGGTCAATGCGAAACGATGTGTAGCTATTGCCATCAGGCAGAACTGGTAGTTCGAAGTAGAGTTGCCACGTGTCTTTTTGGGGTCGATCGCCACTGGCAATGAGTCGATGCTGTTCATCTTGATTCATTTCCACACCAGCCTCGGATGTGAATTCTTTGAGACTGAGTGGTCGCCATAGTGGACGTTCTGCCAATACTTTCTTCCACTCGTTAAAGCGATCGGTAAAATCGTCAGGACGTTGGGATGATAGTTTCGTTGCCTGCTGCAGTTTCGTTGTCAGTTCTACGAGTTGATCTGCCTGGGCAGCAGTGGGTGTGGCGTGAAACGGGGTTTCGTTGTCAGCGTCCTGTGTTTGGTTGAAGTAGGCAAGAAACGAATAGTAGTCTCGCATGCTGATCGGGTCGTATTTGTGGGAGTGGCACTTGGCACAGCCCATCGTCAAACCCATCCAGACCTGCAGTGTTGTATCAACGCGATCTTTGACGGCAGCGAACCGAAATTCTTCGTTGTCTGTTCCACCTTCATCATTGGTCATCGTGTTCCGATGGAACGCTGTCGCCAAAATTTGATCGTCCGTTCTATCTGGTAACAGGTCACCACTTAGTTGTTCGATGGTGAATTGATCAAAGGGAACGTCGCGATTAAACGCGTCAATGACCCAGTCGCGGTATCGCCAGATGTTCCGATGCCGATCTTTCTCGTAACCCTTGGTGTCCGCGTAGCGTGCCAAGTCCAGCCACATCCGTGCCCAGTGCTCGCCATAGCTATCGCTGTCGAGTAAACGATCGACAAGTGTTTCGTAGGAGATGGGTGTGTCGTCACGCAAGAAAATTTCGGTGAGCTCGGGTGTTGGTGGCAAGCCTGTCAGATCGAGGGCCGTTCGACGTAATAGCGTAGCGCGGTCGGTCGCGGGAGATGGTTTCAGGCCAGCCGCTTCAACACCAGCAAGAATGAAGTAGTCGATTGCTTGTGTTGCAGTCTGGTCTGCCGTTTCACTTGGGAGGGTGACCTTGTGGGGGGCGATGAAGGACCAGTGCTGTTGATATTCAGCGCCCGACTCAATCCATGACTTCAAGATTGAAATTTGTTTGTTGGTGAGCTTGTGTCCTGTTTCCGGCGGCGGCATAACAACATCAGGATCAGTTGCAGTGATGCGCGCGATAAGCTCACTTTGGTCAGGGTGGTTGGGAACAATGGCGTCGGACTCAATCGCGAAAGAACGTTCATCAAGGCGTAAGTCGCCCTCGCGAGATTCAGTGTCCAGACCGTGGCAGGCAAAACAATTGTCGGTCAATATCGCTCGGACATCACGGTTGTACTGGACCGGTGAATTTCCCTCTGCATTGCTCAGTTTGAAATCCTCCGCATGCAAAATACGATTGGGGCCCGGTATCACATGGAGTAAGCCGGCCAACAATAGTGCCAGAACAATGCCGGGAAATGTGCGACTTTGAAAGACGGAAATCGTATTTGATTGGAAGAGCATGAGGACTCAATGAGGGCAGGAAAGCACAAACGAATATCGGATCGTATCTGGCGGCTCAGGTGGCCGTCCGGAGGTATAGCTTAGTTCCGTGAGCTTTGACAGAGAAAGTACGTGCATGGGGAACTGGCAGTCTTTGTCGATTCACTTTTTGAATCAGAGTCAACTTTTTATTTGATTCAGGCATTCAATGTCGCTAGTTCTGGCAGGCAAGGTTGTAGCCGAAGCCCGACTCTCGGTATCGATCAAGTTGGTGCATAGCCCGGCAGTATTTTGGTGACGAAGACAGATTGTCCATGACGCTCAAAGGACCATCGCATCATCTCCGTTAGGCAGGTCATGACATCGTCATGCTCACCGATCAGCACGGTTGAGGTTGGGCCGGCCTTGACTTGCAGTTTGCTGTAGTCGTGTAACTTCCCAATGAATTCCTTGATCAGATCACGAAATGTTTCAACAAAGGGATACATGCTGATTTCAACGGTGGTGACCACGGCGGCTCATCTTCGTAATTCAAGGTTTTGTAAATGGGTGGTCTTTGGGACTGAATCACGGGATTCCCTCATTCAGCATCAAACTGAGCAACGGCTGTCGCTACACAAATGCAGCAGCAACAGCATTCAGTCTTCAAATGTCGCATGGGACACGCCCCGCTTATTGTAGGGATGTCGCAGGATTTTGTACATTTCGAGCGGAGGTTTGTTGTGTTGACTTTGCACACAGTTCCCGTAAAAGCGGCTCCTCAGGGGACAATCGGCTTGTTCAAAGCAAATGACGAGGTGGCAGGGGGTGCTGCATTGGCCGCAGTGCTAGAATCCCACTGAGAAATCATATCTTCCGACCGATATCAGCTCATGACCAAAGCAACCGAGATTTTCCAAAAAGTTCCTGCGTTTGACTACAGCGAAGCTGCGGCAGACACAGATCCTGCCGCATTTGAAACCGTTGTCCGAACGAGGCGGAGCACGCGGGTGTACACGGATGAGCCGGTTCCGGAAGAGGTCATGAGACGGTGCTTGGAGTTGACGTTACTTGCACCGAATTCATCGAACTTGCAGCCGTGGGAATTTCACTGGGTGCGCGATGCAGAGAAGAAAGCTGAGTTAGCGCGATTGTGTTTGGGACAGCCTGCTGCAACGACAGCGCAGGAGCTAGTCGTCTGTGTTGCACGATTGGATACGTGGGACAGGAATCGAAAGCTAATGCTCACGGCCATGGAGCGTTCAGATCGAGAGACACCAGAGTCAGCTTTGAAGTATTACCGCACGCTGGTTCCATTGGCATACGGTCAGGGGCCGTGGGGTATCTTTGGCCCCGTCAAAAAATTGCTCTTCTGGTTCATGGCACTTAGAAAGCCCATGCCTCGCGGTCCCGCGGGTAAAGCGGATCTGCGTGTTTGGGCTCACAAGTCGACGGCACTTGGGTGCCAGAATTTGATGTTGTCGCTGAGGGCTTTCGGTTATGACAGTTGCCCGATGGAGGGCATGGACCCATTACGTGTTCGCAAGCTGCTTGAGCTTCCCCGGGCAGCCGAGGTTTGCATGGTGATTTCAGCAGGGAAACGAGCAAAGAATGGAATCTATGGTGAGCAAATCCGCTTTGATCCCGCGTTGTTCCTGTTTGAGGTGTGAGCCATGTCAGTGATCGCGGGCTAAAGCGTATCAAGCCAACCCGATCGAGAATATTCTGTGATTTCTTTTCTGTTGCTGCTTTCACCTTTTCGCTCGGCCCTCTGTTGTCTTCTCTGGTTTGCTCGCACTGCTGACTTTGCCTCGATTTGAATACGTCATCGCGTTCGGGACCTTTCCAGAAACCACGATCACCGGTGATTGGGCCTTCCATCTGTTGGACCCACTTCCGGCGATCGTTTGTCATTTGTTGGAGGCGTGCAGCATGCTGCTTACTGTAGGCGTTGGTTTCGGATGGATTTTGAGCCAGATTCATCAGCTCGAGTTTGTTTTCATTAGTTGAGTTTTCCAATTCTCTCTACGAATAGCCCTGCTTCCTCGCTTCTTTGCTCCAGAATAGTTGGGAGTGGTGTGTTGCGGACTCGGCAGCGAGAACCGAGATTGCGTCCTACACGGCTCGCTTACCAAAGTCACTAAATGGGGGGTGAGTCGCTTCAAACTGACTTGCAGGAAGACTTCCGGTTGAGCGTGCAACATTCCGATATAAACATCCATTGCCACTGACGCATCCAAAAGGGATGATCTGCAGATTGACGTCGGGGTTTCTCATTTCTTCGCAGCAGGGTGCTATGGTGGCCACAACGACATCTGTCTCCGTTCCTCACGTCGTAATCATTGGCGGCGGTTTCGGCGGTTTGGAAACAGCAAGGAGTTTGCGTAAGGCAAATGTTCAGGTGACTCTTGTGGATCGTCACAACTATCACCTGTTTCAACCGCTGCTGTATCAAGTCGCAACGGGCGGACTATCACCAGCCAATATCGCTACTCCTCTCCGATCGATTTTTCGGCGTCAGGCAAACTGCGAGGTGCTGCTTGCCGAAGTGAAAGATTTCGATCTTGACGAAAAGCGACTGGTGTTGGCTGATGGAGAATTGAGCTACGACCACTTGGTCGTTGCTGCTGGTGCAACGCATAGCTATTTTGGGCATGAAGAATGGGCTTCGGTCGCGCCAGGGTTAAAGACTCTGCAAGACGCAACTTCCATCCGCCGAAAAGTTTTTCTAGCCTTTGAGGCAGCGGAGCGAGAGCGGGATCCAAAGATCCGCGAACAGATGATGACATTTGTGGTCGTGGGAGGCGGGCCAACGGGCGTTGAATTGGCAGGTGCGTTATCAGAGATTGCTCGCCACACCATTCGGAACGACTTCCGGCATATTCACCCGGAGGATGCACGGATTGTGATTGTGGAAGCTGCCGAACATGTGTTGGCGCATTATCCGGACGATCTCTGCAAGCGTGCTGCTAAATCGATTCGCGATCTGGGAATCGAAATTCATAACAAGACGCGAGTTACAAAGGTCACAGAGGATGAAGTCTACTTGGCGTCCGAAGAGGGGGATCAAGTCATTGCTACTCAAACGGTTCTCTGGGCTGCCGGAGTCCACGGAAGTCCGTTGGGTAGCAGGTTGGCAACGGCGTGCGGCATCGAAACTGATCGTGCAGGTCGTGTCAGTGTCACGAATAGGATGAATGTGGAAGGCCAGGACGACATCTTTGTGATCGGTGATCTTGCGAATTGCACTGACGGGGATGGGGTTCGAATGCCCGGCTTGGCACCCGTTGCTATTCAGCAGGGGCAGTACGTTGCAAAAAAAATCGTCGCGAGCTTGTCAGGAACTCAAATAAATGAACCATTCGTCTATCGTGATCGCGGGACCATGGCAACCATTGGAAGAGCCAAAGCTGTGGTTCAAGTCGGAAAGCGTGAAAGCGTTGGCTTCATTGCCTGGCTGATGTGGTTGGTTGTCCATTTGTTGCAGATTGTGCAGTTTCAGAATCGGCTTCTTATTCTGTTCCAGTGGGGATGGAATTACCTGACGTTCAGTCGTAGCGCCCGAATTATCACAGGTGACGATCGTGTGATTTTGATCCGTGATGAGTTGGTTGATGATAAGGCAGCGACAAATGGCAATATTGCTGGGGGCCAGGTTGAAAAAGAGTCTTCGGACTGAGGGAAGGTGTGAGTGCACCACCCCAGCCATGGCTCGCTAAGAATAAGACGCGTGTTGTTGAGTGGCGATTCGTTGCTCTGCCTCTAGCCATTATTTTCCAAGCGGTAACGCATAACCGTTCGATTCGTGGGGAACGCGGCGAAGGGCTTTGAGTTTGCAGAGAATCAAAAGCGGAGTGTGTCAGATTGACTATGAATGAACAGGAAAATGCTCCCGATTACGAGCACGCTGCCAGCAGTGAAGTGCCTGGCAACGAGCCTTCAACAGGGAAGGTTCCCCTTCTCAAACGCTTTGAGGAGGTTTGGGCTGCTTACGCACCGCTGCTTCGGCCCTGCATGATGTTATTCGTGTTTTTTGCTGCTCTCTGGTTGCTGCATCACGAATTCAAGACCATGAAGTATGCCGATGTGGTTGCCAGCTTTCATGCTCTGTCAAACGGTGAAATTTTGGCAGCGATGGGCTTCACGGTCGCAAATTTTATGGTCTTGATCGGATATGACTGGTTCGGTGTCAAGCTGGTCAAGCATGAGGTCACTGCGCGGCAGGTTGCGACCGCGTCTTTGTTGTCTTACGCATTCAGCAATTCTCTCGGCGTATTCTTGGGAGGTGCACCGGTTCGTGCGCGACTTTATTCCTCTTGGGGGATGCCCTCCAGTGAGATCGTTCGATTGGTGCTCGTCATCGGTGTTGCTTTTTGGCTTGGCCTGTTTTCACTCGCTGGCACGTTATTCGTATGCACACCTTTTGAAATTCCGGACAAATTACACTTGCCTGTTTCCACAAGTCGCCCCTTTGGCATTGGCTTGCTCTTAATGACCGCGGTCTTTCTTGTCATCTGTGGGATTAGGAAAGCGCCTTTGCGGGTCGGTAGCGTAAATCTGCAGCCTCCACCGCTGAAGATAGCGTTGGCGCAAATGTTCGTTGCGATGGCTGACTTCATGCTTGCTGCGGCAACTTTGTATGTATTGCTGCCGAATGATGTTGTGATCGATTTCCTACCTTTCGTCGCGATCTTTGTGCTCGCTGTATTTGTCGCCTTGGTGAGTCATGTCCCCGGAGGTTTGGGGATTCTTGAGTTGGTGCTGATCACGATGTTGCCCGGAGGGGCGGGCGATCTGGTAGGTGCCTTGATTGCATTTCGAATCATTTACTATCTGTTGCCGTTGATCATTGGGGTTGGCACGATCTCATTCGTGTCTCTCCGACAGCACCACGACAAAATCACAGGTGTCGTTTCAGGTGGAATGCGTTGGGCCAGCATCATCAGTCCTCCCATCATTACCGGGGCAGTGTTCGTTGTGGGCCTTGTGATGCTTGTTTCAGGAACTTTGCCTCCTTCAGCTGGTAAGCTCGAGCTGATCCGAAATTGGCTTCCCTTGCCACTGGTCGAGGTTTCTCATTTTCTTGGTAGTGTGATTGGGGCTGTTCTGATTGTTCTGTCTCGAGCATTGCAGCGCCGGATTGATGCCGCATGGTGGCTGACCATCGTGATGCTATCAGCAGGTGTGCTGGTTTCTTTGCTGAAAGGCTTTGCGTGGGAACAGGCAATTCTTGTCGCAATCATGTTGGTGGCATTGTTGCCTTGCCGGCAGTATTTCTTTCGCCATGGGCGAATCTTTGCGGCGTCTTGGAGTCTCCGTTGGCTACTCGCGATTGCCATGACTTCTGGCTTGATCATCTGGTTGATTTTATTCTCTTATCGGCACGTCGAATACAACAACGAGTTGTGGTGGAGCTTTACTTATGGCAAGACAGGAGAGGCGCCACGTGCATTACGTGCAGCTGTTGGTGGGGCCGCCGTTCTAGTCATCGTTGGGTTGATGCAGTTGTTCAAGACGACAGGTAAGGTGCCAGAGCCAGCGACTGATGAAGAAATGAATCAGGTGGAGGGCATCATTTCTAATGACGAAAATACCGCAGCAAACTTGGCACTGCTGGGTGATAAACGCTTCATTTTTAGCGGGGATGATCAATCTTTCGTAATGTTCGGTAGCGAGGGAAGCAGCTGGATTTCGATGGGGGATCCTGTCGGACCTAAAGCGGCTGCTGATGATGCTGCCTGGAAATTTCGCGAAGCATGTGACTCGCAGGGCAAGTGGCCCGTTTTCTACCAAGTCGATGAGTCGTGTTTGTCACGTTACATCGAAATGGGACTGTCGTTGCTCAAGCTGGGTGAAGAGGCCAAAGTGCCGCTGGAGGAGTTCTCGCTGAAAACGTGTTCGCGAACAGTTCGGCGAAACCATAAGAAGTCGCTTGAGTCCGGCCTTCGTTTCGAGATCATTCCTCGAAAAAATGTTCCTGAATGGATGCCAAAGCTGAAAGAAATTTCTGATGCATGGTTGGGCGAAAAGTCGGCCGCGGAAAAAGGTTTTTCATTGGGATTCTTTGATGAAACCTATCTGCTGCATTATGACATGGCGATCATTTTTGAGCAGGATCGCCCGATTGCCTTTGCCAATGTCTGGAAAGGTGGGACTGGTGTCGAACTGTCCATCGACCTGATGCGACATCCCCCTGATGCGCCCCGAAGTGTCATGGAGTTTTTGTTCATTGAACTGATGCTGTGGGGCCATCAAGAAGGATACGTGTGGTTCAGTCTTGGCATGGCTCCGTTATCGGGAGTCGATTCGCATCGCTTGGGACCTGCTTGGAATCGTGTTTCCAATCTGGTGTACCGTCACGGTGAACACTTTTACAACTTTCAGGGGTTACGAGCCTACAAGGAAAAGTTTCATCCGGTTTGGTTTCCCAAGTATTTGGCATCGCCCGGCGGTCTTGCAACACCGCAGGTGTTGGCGAACGTCTCAACTTTGATTTCTGGTGGGGTGCTCCGGCTTGTCAAACGTTGAGTTGCTGAAGAGAACGCCGCGCTGCTTTTGGGCTTTCGTTGCGATGCAGTATGACCTACCGCTTGTTTTTGCCGCCTGCGGAGGAATCCTCTGCACGTGCGTTTTCTGTGCCGCCTGTTTCTGAAATCCCTGTTTCTGAAATCCCTGTTTCTGCGTTTGGGGGTGACTGGTTGGAATGAGCCACAGATCGGGGATGGGATGCGTCTGATGGTGTCATGTATCCGCACCAAGTCAGAAAGCCGCCGAGAGGCAGAGCCAATAGATGGGCGATGTCCGCTGATACGACTGCGGCATCCTCTGGTAGGTTCGTCATGGAAACCGCTAAACGAACGAGCAAAATAGACCACACGAATAAAAAAACAACTCGCTTGGTGGTGGACGGTAGGGATAGTAGCAACGCCCCGAGGCATCCGTAATAACCAGCGGACGGTCCAATGTCGCGCCCCTTCGCTAAGGCAAGGAATGCGGGAGAGGAAATGCATGTCGCTAAAAGAACGACAATGACCGAGATGGTGATCAACACGAGCAGGTGAGTTGTTAGAAACAACTTCATCGTGGCGAGTGTGCCGTAGCAACACTCCGCCAGTCCTGCACATACGGTCAGCATCACCAGTGAAGCCAAGAATTTCCAACTTCCGGCTGTCAGAAATAAACTAGTTAGCAAACGCTGCCACTGAAAATCAAGCAGGTTGGTCGGTGCAAAACCAAGCCATTCACGCCAAGATACATCAAGCGGTTGCCAAATGGATTGGCTGGAGACCGCGAATCCAAGCAACAGTAGGGTTGCCGCAGTGGTGAAGGGGTAGCGTGTAAGGTTGGGAAACAAGCGTTTGGCTTTTTGCGGATTGCTGGGATCTTCGTCATCATTACGTTCTATTTGCAAGTCTAGATTCCTTACACGCGTCATGGCAATGCACTGTGCAGTGAAATGACCACTGAGAGGGTTTTTGGTAGTCTATCGAATGCCGAATCAGAAATTTTGAAGCGCGAGCAACTGTGAGCTCTTGTGGTGCGTTGATCTCGGTCATCAATCCTTGTGGTAACGAAATGAAATTTATGCCTTGTTATGCGTTCCGTCAGTGTCTGTGTGTGTTGCTGACTGCCGTGGCTACTTGTGCTACTGGTAACGAACCTCCCAATGTTCTCTTGATTTCAATTGATGATCTCAATGACTGGGTTGGCTGTCTTGGTGGTAATACACAAGCGAGCACCCCCAATATTGATCGACTTGCCGAACGTGGTGTTTTGTTTTCCAACGCACACTGTCAGGCACCAATCTGTAATCCTTCGCGTACCAGTTTGATGCTTGGGCTACGCCCCAGCACAACCGGTATTTACGTCAATCGTCCGTGGTTTCGTTTGACCAAACGCAATGTAAACCGAACCACAATGGCCCAGTGTTTTGGCGACCATGGATACAAGACGATCACGACGGGGAAAATTTATCATGCCAGCCGAGTTGATAAAGCATCGTTTCAGTTGGTTGGGCCACGACCGGGGCAACGCTTGCCCATTGACGAGGTCCTT
>Ga0315331_10001464_pt1 | contig 17684 bp, 15 predicted proteins | sample M160m34915metaG_FD_203456 | JGI IMG/M metagenome (GOLD analysis project Ga0315331, IMG submission 203456) | Ammonia-oxidizing marine archaeal communities from Monterey Bay, California, United States - M1 60m 34915 | ecosystem: Environmental > Aquatic > Marine > Intertidal zone | place: USA...
CTGAGCGAGGCCGAGGTCGGCGTCGTGGGCGCCGCGGGTTTCCTGGCGGGCTTCGTCGCCCAGATCGGGCTGGCGCGTTTCGCGGATCGGGGCCGGACGCGCTTGTTGCTTCAGCTGGGTCTGCTCTGCGCGATCGCGGGCAATGTCGGGATGATCTTCGCCGCGGACTTCTGGGGTCTGGTGGCGGCGCGTGTTTTGCTGGGTCTTGGGGGCGGGGCGTTCTCGCCCGCCGTCCGAAGACTCGTGATCGCGGCGGATCCCGCGCGCGCGGGCGAGCGGCTCGGGCTGCTCGCCTCCTTCGACATGGCCGGCCTGATCGCCGGGCCCGTGCTGGCCTCGATCCTCTACCAGGGCTTCGGGCTCGACGCGACCTTCCTGGCGCTGGCGGGGATGCTCGCCGTGCTCGTCTTGCCCGTCTTGCGCGTTCCTTTCGAGGAGTCGCCCCCCCGTGACGCGACGGGCAGCCCGCTCGCCGCGCTGCTCTCGCTTCGCGCGATTCGCGGTGTCCTGCTCTGCTCGCTGGCCTTCTACATTACGATCGGCGTCTTCGAGGCGATCTGGGCCGTCTTCCTCGATGACCTCGGGGCCAGCCAGACCTATATCGGGGCCACGATCAGCGTCTTCTCTCTGCCGATGCTGATTTTGCCCGCCTTCGCGGGTCGATTCGCGGGTCGGGTCGGTCCGCTCCGCGTCGTCGCGCTGAGCGTCGGCTGCGCGATTCCGTGCATGGCGCTCTACGCGGTGGTGACGGATCTGGTCGGCCTCGCGCTGCTCGTCTTTTTGCATGCGATTTTCGATGCCTGCACGATGCCGAGCCTCCAGCTGGGGATTGCGCGGGCGAGCCCCGCGGAGCATCTCGCTTCGGGGCAGGGGCTCGTCGGCGGCGCGGGTCAGCTCACGGCGGCGGCGACGGCGCTGGCTTCCGGTTGGATTTACGGACTCTGGGGGGCAGAGGCGCTCTTCTTCGGGAGCGCTGGGCTCATGGCGGTCCTGCTCGTGCTGGGTCTGTGGCAGGGCGTGAGCCTGATGTCTCCCGCGGAGCCGCCTTCGGCCTAACGTTCGAACTGGAGCACGCCGTCCTCGAGCGGGGCTTTCCGAATCATCTTCTTGTCCGCGGCGTAGTTCTGCGTGTTGCGCCACGGATCGTGATCGCCCTGTCGGGGCATGAGGTGCATCGAGCGCTGCATATAGCCCGACGTGAAGTTTTCGATCCAGGGTCGCTCGGGCATCCCCTGGTCTTCCGAGCGAAGCCGCGGCACGCAGACCTCGGCCCCGAGCGACTCCATTTGCTCGAGGAGCCGGCAGACGTATTCGGAGGTCAGGTCCGCCCGCAGCGTCCAGGAGGCGTTGATATAGCCGAAGGTCTGGACGAGGTTCGGCACGTCGGAATACATCATGCCCTTGTAGGTCCAGGTCTTCGCGAAGTCGATCGGAGCGCCGTCGAGCTCGAACTCGACGCCGCCCAGGAGCTTGAGCTCGAGACCCGTCGCCGTCACGACGACGTCGGCGTCGATCTCCCGTCCCGATTCCATCTGGAGACCGGATTTCGTGAAGCGCGCGAGCTGCTCCGTCACGACGGAGACCCGTCCCTCGCGGATGCCCTCGAAGAGGTCTCCGTCGGGGATCAGGCAGAGCCGCTGGTCCCAGGGGTCGTAACGGGGCGTGAAATGGGTATCGATGTCGTAGTCGGCGCCGAGTTCGGCGCGGACCATCCCGAGTAGCCGGTCTCGCACTTCACGCGGCTGGCTCCGCGTCCGCGCATAGACGAAGCGCTGGAGCTGGACGTTCTTGAAGCGTGTCAGCGCGTAGGCCCATTTCTCGGGCAGGATCTTCCGCAGCGTGTTCGCCAGCCGATCTTCTTCGGGTCGAGAGACGACATAGGTGGGCGAGCGCTGCACCATCGTCACGTGGGCCGCCTGATCGGCCATGTTGGGCACGATCGTCATGGCGGTCGCGCCGCTGCCGATCACGGCGACCCGCTTGCCTTCGTAGTCGAGGTCTTCGGGCCAGAACTGGGGGTCGACGACGCGTCCCTCGTAGTCGTCGAGCCCTTCGAACTCGGGTCGATAGCCGCGCTCATAGTCGTAGTAGCCGCTGCACATCAAGAGGAAGCGGCAGCCGAGTTGGAGGGTGTCGCCTTCCTCGGGCCGCTCGATCTCCAGGATCCAGAGATTTTGGGCGCTCGACCAGGCGGCTTTGCGCAGTTGGTGGCGGTAGCGGATATGCTGCTGGACTCCGTAGTCGGTCGCGGCCTCCTCGACGTAGGCGCGGATCGAGGGGCCATCGGCGATCGACTTGCGCGCCTTCCAGGGCTTGAACTGATAGCCGAGGGTGTGCATATCGGAGTCCGAGCGGATACCCGGATAACGAAACAGGTCCCAGGTCCCGCCGAGCGCATCGCGGCTTTCGAGCAGGGTATAGGTCCTGCCCGGGCAGCGGTCTTCCAGATGGCAGGCGGCGCCGATCCCCGAGAGGCCGGCTCCGACGATGACGACGTCGAGGGTTTCCATGAAGGCTCCAGCCAGCGAGGGCCCGGGCGCTCCGCGTGAATGCGGAATCCGAGGATAACGAAAACGATGTGTCGGTTCCGACGCGTCCCTGCTTTGCCGTGTGACTGGGGATCTCGCTCGCCGCCTCCCGCGGGTCTGGGTAATCTACGGGCTCCGGAGATCCCCGGCAGGAGTTTCGTCGATGTCCTCGTCTCTCGATCGTTTTCGGCTCGACGGCCTGACCGTGGGGATCACCGGCGCCTCCTCGGGCTTCGGTCGTCATTTTGCGGGCGTGGTGGCGGAGGCGGGCGCCCGCGTCGTGCTCGGCGCGCGCCGCGAGGACGCGATCGAGGCTCGGGCCGCGGAACTCCGCGCCGAGGGGGCCCAGGCACATGCGCTCCCCCTCGACGTGACGGACCAGGAGAGCCTGGCGTGCTTTCTCGACCAGGCCTGGGCGTTCAGCGGCCGTCTCGACGTGCTCATCCAGAACGCGGGCGTCGAGGCCGGGGCCAAGACCTACGAGACGCTGGAGGAGGCGGATTGGGACCGGGTGCTCGACACGAATCTGAAGAGCGTCTGGAGCGGCGCGAAGCTCTATACGGACCGGGTCCGCGAGCGCGATCAGGGCGGCGGCAACATCGTCAACGTCGGCTCGATCACGGCCTACCGGACGATCAAGGGCCAGTTCCCCTATGCGGTCTCCAAGGCCGGCATGCACAAGGCGACCGAGGTGCTCGCGCTCGAATCCGCGCGGTACGGCATCCGGGTGAATACGCTCGCGCCGGGCTACGTCTTGACCGACGTGAGTCGGCTGCTGTTGGAGGGGCCCGCCTCCGAGGAATTCGTCAAAGGCATCCCCCAGCGGCGCTACGGCGAGTTCCGGGACCTCGACGGTCCGCTGCTCCTGTTGGTCTCGGACGCTTCGGCCTATATGACTGGCTCGACCGTCGTGGTCGACGGGGGCCACGTCTGCGCTTCGCTCTGAGCCCCTCGATCGGGAGGGGGCCCCGATCCGACTCCGACCCTTTCCTCCGGCTGTGGAGAACCGCATGAAGCCGATCGTCCGCCGACCCGCCGCTCAGGCCACTCGATCCCTCGTGGTCGGCGTCGCGCTTCTCGTGCTTCTCCTTCCGATCGGTCGGGGGAGGGCGAACCCGCCGTCGGCGTCCGCGGTCGCGCTGGGCGATGCTGCCTGGGCCGACCGCGCGAGCCGCCTGGATGCGAGCGGACGGCTCGCCGACCCGGTCGTGATCGAAGCGGCGATTGGCCACTACCAAAGCGCGCTCGCGGCGTCGCCCGAGGCGCTCGAGGTGCGCTGGAAGCTCCTGCGGGCGCTTCACTACTCGGTCGACTTTGCGCAGCGCCCCGACGCGGCGAAGGACGCGAGCCTCAGCTCCGCGATCGAGGTCGCGCAGACGAGCGCCGATCTGCTCGCAGAGGGGAGCGGGTCCAACGCCGATCGCGCCCGGCTGTATTTCTGGAGCAGCATCGCCTGGGGCACGCGCGCCAATCGCGTCGGGATTCTCACCGTCGTGCGGGAGGGCGCCGCGCGCAGGATGCACGACGGGGCTTCCCGATCGCTCGCGCTCGATCCGAGGGTCGATGACGGGGGGGCTCTGCGGCTGCTCTCGCGGCTCCATGGCGCGCTGCCGAAGGTGCCCTTCGTGACCGGCTGGGTGGATCGTGCCCAGGCCCTTCCCTATGCCGAGCGCGCCTTCGCGCTCGACCCCGAACACCCGGGGAGTCGACTGGTCCTGGCGGTCACGCTCCTCGAGCGCGCGCCGGACCGAACAGACGAGGCCCGCGGCTTGCTCGAGGCGGTCGCTTCGCTGGAGCCGCGGCCCGCGTTCGTGGTGGAGGACCTCTCGATTCGCGAGCAGGGCCGGGAACGGCTGGAGACGGTCTCGGGTGGGTGGGAGGAGGCACGTTGAGCACGCCCGACTCTGCTCGCCTCTCGGTATTCCAGCTGGTGGTCTATTCGGCGCCGTCGCTCGCGACCTCGGTCGCGGCGCTGCCGATGCTGCTCTTCGTGCCCGCGTTCTACTCCGACAACCTCGGCATCCCCCTCGCCGCCGTCGGGGGCGCGATCGCGGCGTCCCGACTGCTCGACGTGGTGACGGATCTCGGGATCGGGACGCTCTCGGATCGTTTGCGACTTCCGCTCGGTCGCCGGAAGTCGTGGATGGCGCTCGGCCTGCCGCTCTTTCTGCTTTCGCTCTGGAAGGTCTTCGTGCCCGGCGAGGAAGCGTCGGCGGGCTACTTGCTAGGCTGGTCGGCGGGGCTCTACCTGGGCTTCACGATGATCGATCTGCCCCATAAGGCCTGGGGCGCCGAACTGTCGACGGACTACGACGAGCGGTCGCGGATCACGAGCTGGCGGGAGGCGCTCTCGACCTTCGGTCAGGTGCTGCTGCTGGCGGTCCTCGTGGTTCTCGCGATGCGCGGTGTGGACGACGCGGGGCTACAGCTGCGGAGCATCGCCGTCGCGATCGTCGTCGCGCTGCCGGTGCTCATGCTCGCGTGTCTCGGCTTCGTCCAAGAGCGCGAGCCCGAGATCGTGCGACACGAGGAGAGGAGCCTGCGCGCCGGGCTCGCGCTGGTGGTGCGCAATCCGGCCTTCGTGCGGATGGTCCTTTGCGTGCTCTTCTTCGTCTCGGGGGTGGCGATCCAGGGCACGCTGCATCGCTTCGTGCTGGCCGACGTGATGGGGGACGAGGGGCGCTTCCCGCTGATGATCCTCTGCGAGAATCTCGCGACCCTGGCGGCGGTGCCGATCTGGTTGTGGGTGTCTTTGCGGATGGGCAAGCCGCAGGCCCTGATGGGCGCCGCGCTCTGGCTCGCCCTCTGGAGCCTCCCCCTCGTGTTCCTGCGCGGCGGCGACACGACGGCGCTGATGGTGCTCGTCGTGCTACGGGGCTCGAGCTTCGCGTCGATCCTGTTTCTCGCAAACTCGATCGCCGCCGACGTGATCGACGTCGATACGCTCGAGAGCGGCGAGCAGCGCTCGGGTCTCTTCTTCGCGGTCTGGGGGATGGTGATCAAGCTCTCGCTGGCGCTGGGCGTGATCCTGGGAACCGGGCTCCCGGCGGCCGCGGGCTACGAACCGTCGGCCGAGCTCGTCGACCCCGGCATCTCGGCACGGCTGATGGCGATCTATGGTGCCGTCCCAGCGCTCCTGATGGCGATCGGCGCGCTCTGTCTGCGCGGCTTCCCGATCACCCGCGAGCGCCAGGCGGAGGTCCGGGCTCGGATCGACGCCGCGACGACGCGCCGTTCCGGTGCGGAGCGATCGAGATGAGCGGATGGAGGTCGAATCTTCCGAGTGATCGGCCTCCACCTGCGACGATGGGGCTACTTCCGGTAGTGCTCCAGCCAAATCGTGGTCTGTTCAAGGGCATTCGTAAGGAAGTGGTTCACGTGCTCAAAGTCGTCGACAGCGAGAATTTGACGGGGAAATTCGAACCGCGTTTCCACGCGGACTTCGTCTCGGCGCCGCTCATAGTTGCGTACGAGGCGCCCGAACTCCGTCTCCATTTCGAGTAGCGCACCGTGATGGAGTAAGGCGAAGTCGTTGCAGACCTCGAAGATCTGACGGGACACGATTTCGAGTCCCGAAATACGAACCGGATAGTGCAGGTTCGCTGGGCGAAGACCCATTGCGTAATGGACGAGCCAGTTTTCATGAGAGATCGCGACGTAGTCGTCTGCCAGACTGCCGTCGCCCTCGATCTCGATCTCGGCGTTGATCGACAGGGGTTGCGTACGATCGTGGAAACTCTCGATCTCGATTCCTGGGCTCAGGGTCGATCGCAAAACCTGTTTGTGTTCGTCCATCAGAAAACGGCGGCGAACGGAGGGCTCGACATTCGCGTATTGTGCGCGAAAGCGGATCCTGGCTTCGCCGACCAACGCACGCCGTGATTCGATTCGGGTGCTTCCGTCGCAGTGGACTATCGAACGACGCTCGAGTTCGATGCGGGAGGCGAATTCGGGACTCGGGAGGAGTTCGGGCGCGCGGGTCTCGGCTCGCAGTGGTAGAGCGAGCCTGCCTGCCACAGCCAAGGCGGAATCTTCTGGGAGCGCGTTCGTCAGCGTCGGGTCTGCGCAGATCGTTTCGCCCGAGTTCGTCGTCGAGCAGACGACCATGTGATCGAAATAGTTGCTGCTCGCGAAATCGACGTCCCGGTTGGAATAGCGATCCGTGGCGACGAGGACCGGGTAGGCGTCGAGGCCGGCCTGGCGGGCGAGCGCGATCAGCAAAGTGACCTTGTCCTTGCAGTCGCCGAAGCGGCGCTCGAGCGTGGTGGCTGGGGGGTGAGGGACGACTGCGTTTCGCCCCTGCTCGAAGCCGAGGTATCGGATTTCATCGGCGGCGAATCGAAAGATTTCGTTCCAGGTGGCCTGCTCGTCGGTTGGGTCGATCTGAGCGGTCGCCAGGATGCGGTCGGCTGTCCCGGCGGGGATTCCCTTTATGACCTCTCGCTCGACGAGATCTCGCACGAGGACCGCGACGGATTGCCAATCTTTCCTCTCGCCGAAACTAAACGTCGGGATCTGGTCTCTCACGAGCCCGAGATCCAGGTCGGGCTGTAGCGGCTCGACCAGAGTCTTGGTGCAGACGACGCGGCCGGATCCCTCCTCGCACGCGAGCTCCAAATCGGTCGTCGACCAATGGGTCTCTTCGTCGAGTCCTTCTGCGACGATTTCGATTCGCTCGATCGGGTAACCGGATTGCAGGGCGGCACCGGTGGCCCAAGGCATTGGCCAGTCTCTGGTTCGGGTGCGCCGGGTGTATTCGATCATGCAGGTCGATCCGGTATCGAGGGATGGGCACGGAACGGTGACGTTCTTCACGTCCGAGAAGATTCGCGGGCGAGTGTCGTCCTGGACCTGGATGGTCAATGGGTCGACGAGGAAGCGTCGGCCGTCCGCACGAAGAGACTCCGCAGCTTCGATTGTGAGGTGGTCGCGCGAAGGGGCGACGCTGATCTCCAACTCCCCGCCGCTTTCGATGCCGTCGAACGTGAGGAAATGTCGGACCAGTCGGAAATGCTCGACGATGTTGTCGCCCTCTCGCGAGAATTCGATGCTCCATACGAGATCGACGAATCCATGTTCCAGCGCGTCGAGCGTTTCGCGTCGGTCTGGTTCGAGACCGGGGCTCTCGGTCGCGAAGGTACCCTGCTGGAAGTCGAGCCAATCGTGGTCACCGAGTGCTGTTGCGGCGCAAGGTGCCAGGCACGCCAGCATGAGGATCGCGAAACGAGATCGGGTCACCGATGATCGAAAGAGTGTGCCTGGGGTGACGGCGTGATTCATTTCGGAGCCTCGTCGGCTCTTTCGGGGATATGGATCGACTCCAGAACCCTCATCAACTCATTCTCGGATCCGCCGCCTCGGGCGGTCGTGCCGATGAGCTCGACGACGATCGGCGAACGAATTGCAGTGAGTACGAGAATGACTACGCCCGACGTCCGATACCGAGCGAGCGAGGTCGTGAGTTCCGCTTCTTCGCCGAGGAAGCGCCGCTTCTCGCGATAGTCGAATGCGCCGCCCTTGAGGATCAGTTCGCGGCGGTTCCCCACGATCTGGTCGAGTGTCGCGTTTGCGTCGATCTGCCGACGGGCGAAAATCGACGTACCGTCTTCGTGCTGAAGCGAGAGTGCGATGCCGTCGGTGGAAGCTTCATCGCCACGGTCTCGTTCGTGCCAACTGGCGGTTTCGACACGGATCGAGAATTCGTCGCTCTCCGCTACGACTGGATTTCCAGCAGGGATCGGCGTTCCTTCCGGGGTTGAAGCGCATCCGATGCCGAGCGCCCCGTAGAGCGTCGCGAGAATGGAGGCCTTGGCCAAGGCCGACGCGATTCGAGCCGGATCGGAATGTGTGCGAATCATGACGAGGGCTCCGCTGAGGTCTTGGTTGTCGCCGTGCCGCGGCGAATGATTTCGAGAATCCGACCGGGTTGACGGAGCTCGGGAAGGTCCTCGGGTGACTCCAGTAGTGGCGCGCTATGCGCGCCCCGATTCTCGCGGAAGCCGAGAAGGCGCGCACCCTTCTCGGAATGCGCGTAGAGAGCGTCGGGCGTCCAGGCGATCCAGTCGTCTTGGCCATCCCAGAAGAATGTGACGAGTAGCTCACAGGTTTCCGCGTTCCAGACCCTGAAGGTGCGGTCGTCGCCTACGCTTAGGAGCAGCTTTCCTCCTCGCATCCAGGAGATACGTGTGACACGCCCACCATGTCCCCAACAATCGAGGCGCGTGTTGGGGGTGAAGTTGAGGATCGAGAGGCGCTGATCGATGCCCAAAGCGAAGCGTTCGTTTTCGAGTACGACCCACGAGTAGATGCGGTATCCGCCTACCGAGTAGATGAGTTTTCGTTTTGCGTCGCGCCGGGTTGCCTGGATCTGGCCAAGACGGGGATGATTCGCCCTCACCGATTCATAGACGCTCCCGTTTCCGGTAGTGAATCCCTCGACCTGCGGCTCCTCTGAACGCGTGAGCGTCGCGAGATCGAACACGATCGTATGGTCGTCTTCCTCGTCGAGTCGGAGACCGACCCGGTTGCCGTCGGAGCCGATCCAGGCGACCTGCACGCCGGCGCGTTTCTTCGCACGAATGAAATTGTGGCGATCCCCTTCGTAGAAGCTGATGGTTCCGTCGGAGGGGAGGGCTGCGATCGGGTCTTCCTCCCTGCCGGACCAGGCGAGCGCCGTGACCGTGTCTTTGGTGCGCGCGAAGCGCGGTCCGCTTCCGTCGCTGATGTCGACGCTTCCGATGCCGACATGCTTCCATCCCGCGGAGCCGCTCCCTCCTCCCGCTCCGTAGGCGAGACGGCGACCATCGTCGGATAGGGCGAGCGCGAAGGCGCGCCCCTTGGGCAACTTCAGGAGGTTCTCGACGAACTCGCCGTTCTCCGCGTCGACGAGTTCGATTCGCCCGTCCCACGTCGAACAATAGATCTCGTCTTTGTCGCCGACTTCGAGGGCGATCAACTCGACGTCATGGGCCTTATGCCATTCGGGATACCAGCCTCCAAGGTCGTGGGTCGACCAGCGAACGAAGAGGCCATCGTCACCGACGGAATAGAAGCCCTGCGAGTCGTGGGACCACCGAATTGCATTGATCGTACGAGAATGCCCAGCATGAACCGCATCCCGGTGGATTTCACCATTCGGATCGACCCGCCAGACCGAGATGCGATTCGAGTAGTCCGCCACCGCGAGCCAGCGGCCGTCTGGCGAGAAGGCGAGGTCGCGTGTCGTGCCGGCGAGGTCTCCGGTAGCCTTGATTTCTCCGGTGCTCGCATCGAGGACGTAGAACACATAGGTGTCTTGGTCCTCCCATCGACCGCTGCAGCCCTGGCAGCCACCCACCGCGAGCCAACGGTCGTCTCCGGAAATCGCGAGGTCGAAGATTTCTCCGTCCGTCGCTTGCCAGGTAGGAAGGTGGAATCGCTGCACGGGTTCCCAATCCGGCAGGCCGAGAACCCATACGGTCTTATCCTCACCGCCATGAAAGAGCCGCTGGCTGCGCGAGTCGAATACGAGTGAGGCGGGGCGTCCGTTGGGGCGAGCCGTGTCGATGAAGGGCTGAGGATGGGAGAGATCCTTCGGGCCGGACGTCCTGGGGTGAGACGCCGACGTGAGCATCGGGTCGGAGGTGGCGCATCCGCAGAGCGCCGCCGCGAGAACAGAGAGCGCGACCAGATCACGTCCGCTTCGAGTCGATCGGCAGTCGTGGCTCCGCATGCATGCGTGTCCGGTGGCGGGTCGCGACCAAAGAGCGAAGAGAAATCTCAGGAGTCGGCTCAAATGTCCTCCGTAATACCATCAGACTAACGCGTTCGAGTGAGTCGATGTAGGAATTTGGCCAAGCTCTCGTTCGCGCTGGGCGTGGTTCTGGAAACCGGGGTCCCCGCGGCCGCGAGCGACGCCCCATCGGTCGCTCTCGTCGCCCCGGCGTCTAGGTCAGGAGGCGCTCCGGGCCGAGATCGACGCGGTGGTGGGGCGCCGGCGGGAAACCGAGGGACCGGTCGAGGGGGCGGGATCGGGCGGGTCGGTTCGTGGGGGCTAGGGTCCGCTCCGAAGAGGGGGCGCGATGACTCAGCGATTGGCAGATCGGATCGGAGCGATCGAACTCCAGGACCCGGCGAGGGGGACCCCTCAGGCGCTCGCTGCGCTCTGGTCGGAGGGCCCCGCCCTCGTTCTCTTTCTCCGCCACTTCGGTTGACTCTTCTGTCGTGAGCAGGTCGCGCAGTTGCGCGACGATCTCGCCCGGTGGCAGGAGGGCGGCGTCACGGTGGCGCTGATCGGCAATGGCACGCCCGAGTTCGCGACGCGCTTCCGAGAGGATTTCGATTTCAGGGGCCGACTCCTGGTCGACCCGGATCTCGTGGCCTACCGCGCGGCGAGGCTGCGCCGGGGATCCGAGGCGATCGTGTCGCGGGGGATGTTTCGCGACGTCGCGCGGGCGCTGCGTGCCGGAGCGCGACAGGAGGGGATCCAGGGCGACCCGTGGCAGCTCGGGGGGGCCTTCGTCTTCCGCGAAGGCGGCGCGCTCCTGCTGTCCCATCGAAACGTCTCCGCCGGCGATCACGTCTCCGCCGCGAGCATCGACGCGGCGCTCGAGCAGGACGAGCCGGTCGAAGAAGGCCCTGCTCCCGTTTCCCGCTTCGCTTCGGTCTCGACGGCGCTGCGGCCGATCCTGGATGCCTCGCCGGTGGGTTCCTTCGATCGGCTTGGCTTCGCCCGTCATTCTCTCGGCTTCGACGCCGATGACCTCGATGTCGATCTGCGAGAGCGCCACGTCGTCGTGACCGGCGCCAACTCCGGGATCGGTCTCGCCACGTCGCTCGCGCTGGCCGACCTGGGCGCGCGGGTGACCGCGGTCTGCCGTGACGAGGAGCGAGGCAGACAGGCGGTCGAGTTGATCCGAAGCCGGACGGGGAGTCGGCGCGTGGCGCTCCTGCGAGCCGACCTGTCCGATCTGTCGGACGTCGAGCGGGCCTCCGGCGAGCTCGCAAAAGAGGGGGTCGACGTCCTGGTCCACAACGCCGGGGTCCTGCCCAGCGAGCGCGGGGAGTCCGCGGAGGGTCTCGAGCTGACCTTCGCGACACACATCGCGGGTCCGCATCTGATGACCGCGCGGCTGCGGCCCGCGCTCGAGGCGTCGGCGGACGCGCGCGTGATCTGGGTCTCCTCGGGAGGCATGCTGACGACGCGGCTGCGTCTGGACGATCCCCAATGGCGGGCGCGCCCCTACGATGGCGTGCGCGCCTATGCCGAGACCAAGCGGGCGCAGGTCGTGCTGTCGGAACTCTGGGCGACCGAATTTCGGGACACGGGCATCAAGGTCCACGCGATGCATCCCGGCTGGGCCGACACACCGGCCGTTGCGTCCTCGCTACCCCGCTTCCATCAGCTGACCCGGGCGATCCTGCGGACGCCGGCGGAGGGCGCGGATACGGTCGTCTGGCTGGCCGCCTCGGAGCGTGGCGCGAGCGAGAGCGGTCGCTTCTATTTCGACCGCAGCGCAGTCCGCACCCACTGGCTGCCCTCGACCCTCGAGCGGGACGGGGATCGGGATCGCCTTTGGCGGCTCTGCGGCGGCGCGACGCCGAACCGCTCCGAAGCCTACGGGCTCGGTGCTCGGAGCCCCTCCAGCCAGGGGAAGCCGGCCGATTGAGCCCGCACTACCGCCCGGTGGGTGATTCGGTTGGCGGGCCGGCGTGCAATCCGAAGGGCAATCCGAAGGACGATCCGGCGGGCAATGTCGCTACGACGAAGTGCTCGCGTGACCCATGCCGCCGCGTCCTGGGATCAGCGGGAGGTCGAGGGTCGAGAGAATGCCGGGCGCCGCGGCGACGACGGCGGGGATCGCGTTGACCCCGCGCATGCCCGTGGCCAGGCAGCCGCCCGCGTTCCCGTCGCCCGTGAACTCGTCGGCGAAGACGGTTTCCTGGACGATGTTGGGGCTGCCCGTGATCTCGACGCGATTGGCGTGGGCGGGGTCCGAGGCCGGGCGCGGCCAGTCGGGCGCCACGTCGGGCACGACGCGATGGACGTGGTCGATCACGATCCGCTCCTCGCCTTCGACGAGGCCGGCCAGCCGGATGCGGTGGGCGGCGGCGTGGCCCGCTTCGACGCGCCCCATCGCGAAGTCGATCGCGCTCGGCGCGGCCCATCGCTCGTAGCGCTCGACGGTCTCGCTCACCTCGGCGCCGATCGCCTCGGCGATCATGTAGAGGGGTCCGCCCCAGATCGACGTCATCATGCCGGGCGTGTCGAGCAGGGGCGTGTCGGCGAGGGCGGAACAAAGGCCCATCGACGCCAGGCTCGCCTGGTCGGGATAGGTCCCGGCGTCCAGGAACTCCGTCGTGTGGACCCGGTCGACCCGGCCGCAGAGGCCGAGCAGGGTGAGGGGCAGCAGGTCGTTACCGAAGCCCGGGTCGATCCCGGCCGAGAAATAGGTGGTCCCGCCGTCTCGGCACGCATTCTGGATCGTGTCGCGAATCACGGCCGGCGCGCGCCCCGGGTTCTGCAAGGCGCCGATCGTCGTCTCGATCACGTTCTTGCCGGCACGTAGCGCGCTCGTCAGGTTGGCGAGGTTCGTCTCCATGTGGAGTGCGCTGGGACCGAAATAGCAGACCGCGTCGGCCGGTCTCGAGAGGACGTCTTCGGCGTCGCGACTCGCAACGAGTCCGACCTCGGGCAGGTCGACGAGCGCCCCGATGTCGCGGCCCTCTTTCGCAGGATCATTCACCAGCACGCCGACGACGTCGTAGGCGGGATGGGTGATCAGGTTGCGCAGGACACCACGCCCGACGAAGCCCGTGCCCCAGACGATTACTCGATACGATTGCATTGGATCCCCCACAAGAAACGACACGGTGTCACGCTCGCGGACGGCGGTCCAGTCCCCGACCTCGGCGACGGCCCCGTCCGCAGAGACCTTCGGGGACGGGGCCGCGATTCATCCGCGCGCACCTACGATCACGCTGGACGGTCTGCGAGGAACGTCCCTGATGACGGATTCGATCGAGTCATTGTTCGGCTGACGGTTCGCTTGCTTCATTCTGGAGGTCCAACTCGGCGTTTTCCGGTGTCGACACGATCTCATTCAGCGCGCCGGTCAAGCCTTCGATCGATCCGCCCGAAAGGCCGACGTCCTTCAAGAGAGCATCGACCAAGGGCGCTTGGCCTCGGAAAGGCATCCGTTTCCCGACCCGAGATCAGCCGGAATTCGTATCGTTCGGCTCTCTGAGAAATCGCGCAGCCTTCGTTGCGGCCAGACTTCGAGAGCAGGAATTGGAATCGGGCGGGACCGCAGCAGCCCCTCGAGCGCCCCGGCCATTCTACCCGGCCGGTCGTATCTGCTAACCGGAGGATTCGGCGCTTTGGGGGAGATCGTCGGGCGTGAGCTGGGGATAGGAATTTCAAGCTGCGTTTTCCGTACCGGACATAGTAGACATTCTGACAAGTAGGCCCGACCCCGGCCCATCAGCCCCTTCCTGGGGCGATTCAAGCTTGCGGATTGGGCGCGCCGTGCAGGATTCGAGCGCGCCCGCAGGGGCTTCGTCGCCGACGCGAACCGATCCGTCGCCGTGACGCTTACCGAGAAAACCGGCTCCGCACGGCAGACTCGACAGTGGCCGATCTCCCTACTCCTGGACAGGCTCCGGTTCCGACTGATCTTCGCCGGCTTCATGATCTTCACGACGACCTATCTCGTGAATACCGTCTGGTTCGGGGCGCTCTGTGCCTTCGCCACGGTCCTCGCGTTTCTCGCCGACGTTCTCGTGGCACCGGCGCTAATGGTCGTAGTCACGCACAGGGACTCCGTGGAGAGGAGCGGCCGGGGCACGGCATGGGGCCGGACGTGAGCAAGATCTAGCCCCCCGCGCACCTCGAGGCTCTCACACGGCCGTGGCGGATAGGAACTTCAATCTTCGTTTTCAGCTCCACCGGTGCGAGTCACTTTCGCAACTCGGCCCAAAGGGGCCTTCCTCGGGCCAAACGGAGCACCGTCATGGTCCGATCCGTCGTCGAGGACTTTCTCCGCATCGTTTTCAATCGATATGAGCGGAAACGTCATGTATTCAGCCGAGGTTGCGATCGATGCCGCCTCTGATGACTAAGCTGGCCAGGTACACCAGGGAATGCTGGCAACACGCCAGGAACAGGTACAAAACTTAAGGGTGCTTCAATACGGAGCGATGCAATCCGGTCGCTCTCCGACGCCAATGCCTCCCGGCGCCCGCGCTACCATTTGGGCCACTACCGGTGCGTTACTCTCCGCCGAGGACCATCAGCAGAGCAAGATCACCCTGACCGCTCTTCGTCACCCAATCGCTATCTGGGAAGGAATTCCGATGCTGGACTCGATCACGATTCGGCGTATGCCTTTCACGTTCGAGGAGGAAATCGACCCCGTCGTGGTCAGGGGTGACCTAGAGCAATCGTTCGCGATCGTCGCAGGGTCACTCCTGTTACCGCACCTGGAGCCCTACCTGATTCGCTCGATGAAAGCCGCGGAGAGCGCGATCGAGGACCCCAACCTCCTGCAAGACCTCAAACGCTTCGCCGCGCAAGAAGGTCAGCACTATCGGATGCACATGAAATGGAATGCCACGATCCGCCGAGCTGGCTTCCCTGGCCTAGCGGAATTGGAGGCAGAACTGGCGCGGGACTTTGACCAATTCTCACGGAACAAGTCGCTTCGTTTCAACCTGGCTTATGCGGAGGGCTTCGAAGCCTTCACCACGAACGCCGTGAAGTTATTGATGGAGCCTGATGGCTTCGGAGAGGACCTCTCGCCATTCATGCAGATGCTGGAGTGGCATTTCGTCGAAGAGCTCGAGCATCGTCACGTCGCTTTCGACGTCTATGAACACGTGTGTGGTGGCTACTTCTATCGCCTGTTCGTTGGCATCTACGCACAGTGGCATTTCACACGCTGGATCCGCCGCACCGCCAAGTACATGCTCAAAGCGCATGCGAAAAGGGCGCAAAAAGGGGCGCCGGGTGATGTCGTCGATGGCACGACTTTCACGATGCCTAGGGTCCGAGACGTGCTCCCCAGTTTGTTTCGGATCTATCTGCCGAGTTACACGCCGCACAGGGTTGAGGTCTCAGAAGGAATGGAGCGGTTGGCGGAGAGATACACCGCGATGGCATTGAGGCAGTCGTAACCGCCCAACACGTCGTCACGTCCGCGACCAAGGAACACAACAATCCAGTTTGGGGCGCGGCGGACGCGGCGAGAGGTCGTGGCGAATCCCGTAGAGAGCCCCTCTCCCCCAACTGCCCCTGCCCCTGCGCGTCGGTTCCTTCCTGGGCACGCGCGTCGTCTTCGAAGACGACAAGATCAAGGTCTGGGAGTTCAGCCTCGAGCCCGGCGAGTAGACTCCGGTCCACACTCATGAGCTTGAGTACATCTTCTACGTAATCGACGGGACCACCCTGGAGGTCTTCGACGTGGACGGCAACCCGCTCGAGCCGCTCCAACTCGAGGAGGGAGACCTGATCCCGCTCCGGATCGAGGGGGACGAGCTGGTCGCGATCGGCAACGAGTCGCTGCGCGTGCCGGTCACCCACTCGGCGCGGAACGCCGGCCCCAACCGCTACCGGGAGATCCTGATCGAAAAGAAGTAGCCGTCACCACCGTTCCGAACGTGAGCGCAAAGCGTCAAAACGAGGTGACCGAGGCACGAAGCGCCCTCCGCGTCAGCGGGAGGCACCCGCAAACGAGGAGCCCCGCGCCGAGAACCCAATTCCCGAGACCCCGCAAGAGGGGGACGGGCGGCGGCGACGCAATGGTCACTTCGACCTGAATGGACTGGGGCGCGCCCGAAGTGTCGAGCACCCTCACCGTGATTCCATTGAGCGGAACCACGAAACTCTCCCCGTCCAGCAGATACCCGTCGATCGGGTCCCAGAAATCGGGCGAGTTCGTATCCGTCATCGAGTTCGGCTGCATGTCGATTTCGTAAGGAAGGCAGGGAGACCAGTCATAGGCGAGGCCATCGCACTCCAGAGCTTGGACGAGCACGCCGTAGGCGTTCACCACAGCAGTCACGTTTCGTGAGCCCCCCGCAGCGAGCGGGACTGTTTTGTAGGGCCGCGCGTCGAAGCCGGTGTGCCCGCGAAACTCGAGCGTCAGCTTGTCGAACTCGAAGCCATCGCTGCTCGGCTTCCGAAAGGGCACGGGAACCGCGAGCTCGATCTCGACGAACTGGGTCTCACCCGGCGGCACGGGCTGGGCCAGGTCGTGGAGGTCGAACACGTAGGTCCCCGGCGTCGAGAGCGTCCGTTTGCTGACCGCAGGGATCCATCCAAAGAAATCCTTGAAATGCCCGTTCAAGTGGGTGCCCCCGTGCCGCTCCCCCATCACGTCGTGCATGTGCCGGCTCGCGCTCGGAACGCAATCGGCGGGATCGCTGGAAAGAGGCCACGGGCCGTCGCACTTGTAGGTCGTGGGGTGCAGCGCGATGCCGAGACCATGACCGATTTCATGCGCCCAGGTGGACTGCGTGAGGCGAGAAAAGTCGGTGGAGAGCGTGCCGCTCGGAGTCACGAAGGGCTTCGCCGTGACCCGCTGGAGCGGCATGTAGACGAGCCCACTCGACGACGTGGGAAAACCCGTCTCGTGACCGAACGTCGAAACGTTGAAGTTGCAGCTGTTGTTGACGATCGCGAAATGCTGATCGATGGAGAGCCAATCCGCGTCCGGGTCGAGTTCCTCATCGACGTCGATCAAGACGTCGGACTGACCGGGCCAACATCCGCCTTCCGGCGGATGGAGGTCCGTGATGGCGTCGAGCACGAAGAGCGGAGCGATGTTGAGTTGCGAATACGACGCCTCGGCGAGGTAGGCCGCGATCGACCGTGGATGGAGGAAGAGCGCCTCCCGAATCTGGCCGTCGGACAAACGGCTCCCATCGTCCAGGTAGTCATACTGGGCCACCGAGAAATCCCGCGTACCGATCGCCGGCAGCGTAGGCTCGCCGGGCGTGCTCTGGCCCGCCCCCGCCGGGCTCACGCACAACGACAGCAAAACAACACTCCAAAAGCCCGCATTCCAAACGAGAAACGCGCCCTTCATGACCACACGCCCTCCCTCGATCGACCCCCCCAGCGGGTTTTACTGCGTCGACCCTACCAGGAGAAACACCCTCAAGCGTAGAAAATCGACG
>Ga0315331_10001465_pt1 | contig 17683 bp, 17 predicted proteins | sample M160m34915metaG_FD_203456 | JGI IMG/M metagenome (GOLD analysis project Ga0315331, IMG submission 203456) | Ammonia-oxidizing marine archaeal communities from Monterey Bay, California, United States - M1 60m 34915 | ecosystem: Environmental > Aquatic > Marine > Intertidal zone | place: USA...
TCTCATGCCAATGGGGCCGGGCGGGTATTCACGTAGTAGGACTCGGTTTTGATCCTCGCGCGCCCGCTCTGACCGCACATCTGGAAAGGCTCAATCAAGCCCGTGCAGATCGCGCGGAGAAAATCGCTCATAAACTGGAACGTGCCGACATGCCAGGCGCACTGGCCGGCGCGATGGCGGTGGCGGAGGGGGGTCAGATAGGGCGGCCACACTTCGCGCGCTGGATGGTGCTAGCAGGGCATGTCGAGAGCGAGGCTGTGGCATTCAAACGTTTTCTGGGGCGCGGAAAACCTGGAGACATATCGCTGTTGTGGCCGACCCTGGAAGAGACGGTGGTCACCATCCGCGGCGCGGGAGGGATAGCGGTACTGGCCCACCCACTCGACTATAAAATGACCGCAACCCGGCTGCGGGCGTTGACACGCGCATTCGCAGACGCAGGTGGTGAAGCCATTGAGGTCATTAATGGCCGCCCCAGAGCCGGCGATACCGACACGCTATGGCGCTTGGTGAAAGAGCACGACCTGTGCGTCTCGGTGGGTTCCGATTTTCATCGGGATACGACGTACGGCAGGGGATTGGGCATCGACATCGCCCACATCCCAGAGGGCTTCGGGGTGTGGGAGAGGTTGTGAGCCAATTTTTTGCCATTCACCCCGAAACGCCCCAGTCCCGACTGGTTCAACAGGCGGTCGATATTATTCAGAGTGGCGGAGTGGCGGTATACCCGACGGATTCCGCTTACGCGCTGGGGTGTCAGTTGGGCAATAAAAAAGCAATGGAGCGAATTCGACGCATTCGGGCGCTGCGGGACGACCACAACTTCACGCTGGTTTGTCGTGATTTATCTGAGCTGGGCACCTATGCCCGGGTCGACAATACGGCGTATCGACTGCTGCGCCATGCCACACCGGGCCCCTATACCTTTATTCTTGAAGCGACCCGAGACGTGCCAAAGAGACTGGTGCAGCCGAAGCGAAAAACCATCGGCTTACGCGTACCAGACCATCCGATTCCGCAGTCATTGTTGCGGGCACTCGATGAGCCCCTGATGAGCGCCACACTCGCGTTACCGGGCAATGACTATCCTATGTCGGACCCCCATGATATTCGCGACCAGCTTGAGCATGAGGTGGATTTGGTGATCGATGGTGGCTTCTGTGGTCTTGAGCCCAGCAGCGTCATTGATCTGACGGGGTCGGCACCGCTAATTTTAAGGCGCGGTGTTGGAGACGTCAGCGACTTTGAGGTTGCCTGAGGGTATAATTTCGCTGTGACCAGTTCCGTTGAAAAAACCGCACAGGAAGGTGCTCAAGCCGCTCTCGCTGACACTGTTACCGAGGCAGAGCAGGTGTCTCTGCGACCCGAGCAGGGAGAGATGCCCTTTGCAATGGTTCGCGGTGAGGCGGTCACTGAGCTCCCAAAAGACCTCTACATTCCGCCCCAGGCGCTCGAGGTGTTTCTTGATGCCTTTGAGGGGCCCCTCGATCTGCTGCTGTATCTGATCCGTCGTCAAAATCTGGATATTCTGGATATTGACGTCGCACAGATCACCGAGCAGTACATGCGCTATGTCGAGCTGATGGATGCGATGCAATTCGAACTGGCCGCCGAGTATCTTCTGATGGCGGCCATGCTGGCGGAAATCAAATCGCGCATGTTGCTGCCACGGGCGGGTGAGGCTGAGGATGAAGAGGAAGACCCTCGAGCCAATCTTGTTCGTCGACTGCAGGAGTATGAGCGTTTCAAAAAGGCGGCCGAAGATCTCGAGGCAATGCCGCGATTAGAGCGGGAATTGTGGCAGGCCTCAGCAGCTCCCCCCGATCTGCATATAGAGCGGCCATTGCCCGAGGTTGATATGCGTGAAGTATTTCTGGCATTGGGCGAGGTCCTGCGGCGCGCAGAGATGTACGCCAGTCATCAGATCCAGATGGAGTCACTTTCTACTCGTGAGCGGATGTCTCAGGTGCTGGAGACCTTGAATCAGGGCGGCTTCGTGCCGTTCGTCTCACTGTTTAAGCCAGAAGAGGGGCGTCTGGGTGTGGTCGTTACCTTCCTGGCGCTCATGGAGCTTATGAAGGAGTCCCTGATTGAGCTGGTCCAAACAGAAGGTTTTGGTCCCATCCACATTAAGGCGAAGTCGGAGTAAACATGGAAGCGGGATTGGTGCAGATCTTGGAAGGTGCGCTGCTGGCGGCAGGCGAGCCGCTGTCCATACAGAGAATGATACTGCTGTTTGAGGAGGACGAGCGTCCTACCAAAGAAGACATTCGCGCCGCGATCAAAATGGTGGAGGAGCGTTGTGAGGACCGAGGCTATGAACTGGTGCAGGTGGCCTCGGGATATCGGTTTCAGGTGCGGCAGGACCTTGCGGCCTGGGTGGGTCGCCTATGGCAGGAGCGCCCCGCGCGGTATTCACGTGCGCTGATGGAGACGCTTTCACTGATCGCGTATCGGCAGCCCATCACCCGCGGGGAGATCGAGGAGATTCGTGGTGTAGCGGTCAGCACCAATATCGTAAAAACCCTTCTGGAGCGCGAGTGGGTGCGAGTAGTGGGGCACCGTGACGTGCCGGGTCGGCCGGCGATGTACGCGACCACGAGACAGTTTCTCGATTACTTTAATTTAAAATCGCTTGACCAGCTGCCGCCGCTGGCGGAGATCAAAGAGCTCGATAATCTCTCGGGTGAATTGGCGCTGGAGTTGCCCCAGGCTGCAGCGGAAGCCTTGGGCACTGACGAATCTGTTGCCGAAGGGGTCGACGCGGAACTTGAGTCGAAGGACGGTGATGCTGATGCGGCTGAAGCCACGACACATGAAGCGGAGAGAGCCGATAATGGCGAACAAGACACCCCGTCGCCCTGAGGAACCTGCCGCCGATGAGAACAAGGGCGAAAAGCTTCATAAGGTATTAGCTAACCTCGGCCTGGGCTCACGGCGCAAAATGGAGCGCTGGATCGAGGAAGGGCGACTCACACTAGACGGTACCTTAGCTCGGCTCGGAGATCGTGTTCGACCGGGGCAGTCTGTGAGACTCGATGGTAAACCCGTGGAGCTTGAAGAAGGCACTCGGGTTCGTGTGCTGCTTTACCATAAGCCCCCGCGGGAAGTGTGCTCCCGCAGTGACCCCGAGGGCCGAAAAACGGTGTTTGAGCGGTTACCTTCCCTCAAGAACGGCCGCTGGATTTCGGTGGGGCGCCTCGATTTCAATACCTCTGGAGTGTTGCTGTTTGCGACCGATGGTGCGCTGGCCAATGCCCTGATGCATCCGTCGAGCGCCATCGAGCGAGAGTATCTGGTCCGCGTCATGGGCAGAGTCGACGAACCGCTGCTGGAGCGTTTAAAGCAGGGTGTTGAATTGGATGATGGTCCTGCCCGCTTCACCGATATTAGAGAAGGTGGCGGTGACGGCATCAATCGTTTCTTTTATGTTGTGCTCATGGGCGGGCGCAATCGCGAGGTCCGTCGACTCTGGGAATCTCAGGGGTGCACGGTGTCGCGCCTGAAGCGGGTTCGTTACGGTGAAGTCTTTCTGCCCTCCAAGCTGAAAAAGGGGCAATGGATGGAATTGCCCCAGCGGGATGTCGATGTCGTCTATCAGATGGCGGGCCTACCAGGGAAAAAGGCCGCTGCACTCTCCAAAAAAGAACTGGAGCGCCGTGAGCGTCTGGCGAATAAAGGTCAGCGAGCCGCAGGCCGCGGTAAACGCCGCAACGCCTGATCAGCCCTGTGCGTCGAGGGCTTCGCCATTCAGTTCATGGCTCGCATCGCTCAGTAGATAAATCCAGCGGTCGGTGAGTTCCGAGGGCTCCGGGTTAGTGCCGGGAGGTTCAGCGGGGTAAGCCAACCGTCGCATGCGGGTGTTCACCGCGCCCGGATTCAGGCTGTTCACGCGCACAGAGCTAGTGGATCCCAGTTCGTCGGCGAGCACCTGCATGTAACCCTCGGTGGCAAATTTCGAGACGGCGTAGGCCCCCCAGTAGGCTTTGCCTCGCCGGCCGACTCCGGAACTGGTGAGTATCACCGAGGCGGATGGTGCCGCCTCCAGTAGCGGCATCAGCGCGCGGGTCAATAGAAAGACCGAAGTGATATTCACTTGCAGCACTTCCTGCCAACTCTGTGGCGAAGTTTGTGCAAGCGCCCGTCGTTCACCTAACACGCTTGCGTTGTGGACCAGACCGTCCAATACCACCCCTGCCGCGGTGAGTTCGCCGGCCAGCGTTTCGTAGAGAGCGGAGTCGCCGCTGTTGAGATCGAGGGGAATGAGCCCGGGGGTTTTGAGTTTCGCCGCGGTAATCTCGTCATAGATGTTCTCCAGCGCAGCCTCGTCGCGACCCAGCAGTAATACCTCGGCGCCTCGTTGCGCGCAGGCCAATGCCAGGGCCCGTCCGATGCCACGACTGGCTCCGGTAACGAGGATTGTCTTGCCTGACAGTTCGTCCGCTGCGGGCTGCCAGTCTGGTGGAATAAAGCTCAAGACAGCATGTCCTCGATCACCTCGGCCAATTCCGTGCTGCTGTGCACCACGCTATCGGCCTGCCATTGCGTTGCTGATTCGCCTTTTGCCAGGTAGCCATAGGCCGCCGCGATGGTGCGGCACCCTGCCGCGCGCCCGGCCTCGATATCTCGCAGATGATCACCAATAAAGAGCGTCTCCGATGGCGCGCAATTCAATTGTCGGCAGGCGAGTAGCACAGACTCAGGGTCAGGTTTCGGCAGGGTGACATGATCTGGAGTAATGAGCGCATGGGCAGGAGGGCTGAAAGGCATCTGCGCCATCAGAGGGCGAGCGAAGCGCTCCAGCTTGTTGGTGACTACACCCCAGCGCACATCCATCTGGTGAAGGCGGGCGATCAATGCAGTCAGCCCGGGATAGGGGTCGCTCAGCTGCCCCAGACCGGCCTCATAGAGTGTCAGGAATCGCTGCCGCCACATTTCAAATGCGGGGTCGGCGGAAGAGATCTCCAGTGCTGCCTGCACCATGCCCAGTGCACCGTCCGATACGCTGCGCCAGATCTCGTCATCTGACATAGACGGCAAACCCGCCTCTGTCCGCAGTTGCAGCCCAATATGGATGAACTCAGGAGCGGTATTGATCAACGTGCCATCCAGGTCAAACAGCACGGCGCGGGCCCCAGAGCCGGAGGGTGTCACGGCTTTTTTGCCCGGATTAAATAATTCACCGAGACATCGCCTGACGTCAGTCGGTAGCGCTTGGTGAGCGGGTTATAGGTCATGCCCATCATCTCCTGCATGTCCAAGCCTGCGGCGCGAATCCATCGGGCCAGTTCCGACGGTTTAATGAGCTTGTCATATTCGTGAGTGCCTCGCGGGAGCAGGTTGAGGATGTATTCGGCACCGACAATCGCGAACAGAAATGATTTGGGGTTGCGGTTGATAGTGGAAAAAAACAGGTCTCCGCCGGGTTGGCATAAATCAGCGCAGGCTTGAATGACGGTAGAGGGGTCGGGCACATGCTCCAGCATCTCAAGGCAGGTCACCACGGCGAATTCGCCTGTTCTCTCTGCAGCTAATGCCTCCGCAGTACTGCGCACATAGTTCACCTCGACGCCGCTCTCCAACTGGTGGAGGCGCGCCACCGACAGTGGCGCTTCGCCCATATCGATTCCGGTGACGGTAGCCCCCCGGTGCGCCAGTGCCTCGGAAAGCAAGCCTCCTCCGCAGCCGACGTCCAAAACAGACTTACCGTTGACCTGGGCGTGCTGGTCAATCCAGCCTGCGCGGAGTGGATTAATGTCGTGCAGCGGTTTGAACTCGCTGTTTGGGTCCCACCAGCGGGAAGCGAGCTTCTCGAACTTGGCAATTTCGTCTTGATCCACGTTGTCATCAGTCAGCATCGTGTCAGAGCTCCAGTGTTTGTCGGAAGGCGCCGAGTTGCTCGGACCAGCGCTCAGCTCGCGCCGTCAGGTCAGTGTAGTCGAGTGTTTGCAATTTGCCTTCACTGACGAGGGGCTTCCCCGCTACCCAGCTCCAGCGCACTTCGCTACCACTGGTCGCATAAACAAGGCTTGAGGCGAGATCATGACGCGGCAGGTGTTGTACCCCTGACAGATCCACTGCGATCAGGTCGGCGGCCTTGCCCACCTCAATACTGCCCAGACGATCGGCCTGTCCCAACGCGCGTGCACCGTGCAACGTGGACATTTCCAAAGCCGTCCAGGCGTCCACCGCCTTGGGATCGCCGTGCTGTGCTTTACCAATCAGTGAAGCGGTCTGTACTTCACCCAGCATGTTCAGCCGGTTGTTACTCGCCGCACCATCGGTGCCAATCGCAACGTTAATGCCCCGGTCGAGGAGCTTTTGGACCGGGCAAATACCGGCACCTAATTTCAGATTGGAGCGTGGGCAGTGCACCACATGGGCGCCATGGGTCGCGACCGTCTCGATATCCTGCTCGCCCAGTGCCGTCATGTGCACACATTGTGTGCGGGGACCCAATAGGCCCCTTTGCTCCAGAAAATCGATGGGACGCATCCCGGAGCGCTCAACTGAGGCCAGCACTTCCTCGCGGGTCTCGTGCAGATGAATCTGTATTGGAGCGTCGAGCTCTTCTGCCAGCATCGCCACCCGCGAGAGTGTTTGCTCACTCACCATATAAGTTGAATGAGGGCCAAAACCGACCTCAATTCGATCGTGGTCGCGGTACTGGTCGCGCAGCGCGAGGCCCCGATTAATGCACGTTTCTGCGTCGCGCGCCCACGCCGTTTCAACGTCGATCACAGGAAAAGTCAGTAGTGCTCTCAGACCGCTCTGGTCCACCGCCTCGGCCGTCACCTCGGGGAAAAAATACTGATCAGCGACGGTGGTAGTGCCGCCCATCAGCAGGTCGGCGATGGCGAGTTCCGAGCCGTCGCGAACAAATTCCGGACTGATGAAGTGACGCTCTGTCGGCCAGATGTACTGCTGCAGCCATGTCATCAGGGGCAGATCGTCGGCGTAGCCCCTGAGTAAAGACATGGCGGCATGACAATGCAGATTGATCAGCCCGGGCATTAATGCGCAGTGCGGCAGTTCGACATGCTCCGCCCCGACAACACTCTGGGCTTCCCCCCGTGGCAAAACGGCGGCGATCTGCCCTGCCTTTACCGCCACACTGTGGCCGGTGATGACCTCGCGCTTTGGTACCATCGGCACCAGAAAGTCAGGGTGAAGCACCGTGTCAAAATCGGGCATGGAGATTCCTCGAACAGATCGTCCAGTATACAGTGGCTAGCGCCAGTAAAGCGCCCAAATTGCGTCGCAAAAACTCGCTTGGGGCGGCGAGATTTGATACACTCCACCATTACGTATCTGGGCCTGTATCGGCCCAATCACGAGGCCGAGTTAAGTAGCCCGCATGGCAGAAAATCCGCAGGAAATGGCGCGGGAAGTCCTCCCCGTCAATATCGAAGATGAGCTGAAACAGTCGTACATGGATTACGCCATGAGCGTGATTGTGGGTCGGGCTTTGCCCGACGTCCGCGACGGGCTGAAGCCCGTGCACCGCAGGGTGCTATTTGCAATGAACGAGCTGAATAACGACTGGAACAAGTCGTATAAAAAGTCAGCGCGGGTCGTGGGTGATGTCATTGGTAAATACCACCCCCACGGCGACTCTGCGGTCTACGACACCATCGTTCGAATGGCGCAGGATTTTTCCCTGCGCTACCCACTGGTGGATGGTCAGGGAAACTTCGGGTCTATCGACGGTGACTCCGCGGCTGCCATGCGTTACACCGAAATCCGCATGGCTAAGATTGCCCACGCTTTGCTTGCGGATCTCGATAAAGAGACGGTCGACTTTGTCGACAATTACGATGGGACCGAACGAATTCCGTCCGTTTTGCCCACCCGAGTCCCCAACCTCCTTGTTAATGGCTCTTCGGGTATTGCTGTGGGGATGGCAACGAATATCCCACCTCATAACCTCCGCGAGGTAGTCGCTGGGTGTTTGGCCGCTCTGCAGGACCCCGACATCAGCATTGAAGAGCTGATGCAATTTATACCCGGCCCAGATTTCCCTACCGGCGCGCAGATTAATGGCCGCGCAGGGATTGTGCAGGCCTATCGCACGGGTCGAGGTCGCATTTACGTGCGGGCTAAGGCCGAAGTGATAACGGATGAGTCGAAGGGCAAAGACACCATCATCATCCACGAGATTCCCTATCAGTTAAATAAGTCGCGCCTGATAGAACGCATTGCAGAGCTGGTTAAGGAAAAAAAGCTAGAGGGTATTACCGAACTGCGCGACGAGTCTGATAAGGACGGTCTGCGCGTGGTCATCGAGCTGCGTCGGGGCGAAGTGGGCGATGTGGTGCTCAATAATCTCTATGCCCAGACTCAGCTTCAGTCGGTTGTCGGCATCAATATGGTGGCGTTAGTTGACGGTGAACCCAAGGTACTCAACCTCAAGCAGATGATTGAGGCCTTTGTGCGTCATCGGCGTGAAATTGTGACCCGGCGCACCATGTATTTGCTTCGTAAAGCGCGCGAGCGAGGCCATGTACTTGAGGGTCTGGCCATTGCGCTGGCCAACATCGACGAGGTGATCGAGCTGATCAAGGCCTCACCCACCGCGGCGGATGCCCGAGAGGGATTGATGGCACGGCCGTGGACCCCGGGTGATGTCATGGTAATGCTTGAGCGCGCGGGTGCCGACGCCTGCCGACCTGACGATCTTCCCGAAGAGTGCGGTATCCACGAGGGCCAGTATCATCTCTCGCCCGCTCAGGCTCAGGCGATTCTTGACCTGCGGCTGCATCGACTGACCGGGCTAGAGCACGAGAAGTTGCTCCAGGAATATGCCGATAAGATTGCAGAGATTGCGGATTATCTCGAGATATTGGGTGATCCGGACCGGCTAAAACGGGTCATCCGGCAGGAGCTGGAAGAGCTGGTAGAAGAATTCGGGGACGATCGCAAAACCCAGATTTCGGATTCGGCGCACGATCTGACGGTCGAGGACCTGATTACTGAAGAAGATCGCGTCGTGACGATTTCTCACGGTGGTTACGCGAAGACCCAATCCTTGACGGATTATCAAGCCCAACGCCGTGGCGGGACCGGCCGCAGTGCGACCGCGGTCAAGGACGAGGATTTCGTTGAACATCTGCTCATCGCTAGTACCCATGCGACGATCCTCTGCTTTTCTAATCTGGGAAAGGTCTATTGGTTGAAGGTGTTTCATATCCCGCTCGCCAGCCGCAACGCCCGAGGTCGGCCCATGGTGAATCTACTCCCCCTTGATGAGGGCGAGCGGATTACTTCTATTTTGCCGATTGAGGGTTACGAGACCGACCATTTTATTTTCATGGCTACCGCCAACGGTACGGTCAAGAAAACCGATATGAGTCTTTTCTCGCGCCAGCGCAGCGTCGGTCTCCGCGCGATTGAGCTCGACGAGGATGACGTCCTGGTGGGTACCGCTGTGACCGATGGCAGCCAAGACATTATGTTGTTTTCCAGTGAAGGCAAGGTGGTACGCTTCGCCGAGTCTGCGGTGCGTGCCATGGGTCGGACCGCTCGCGGGGTGCGCGGCATCCGGCTTGCAGAGGGGCATTGCCTGATTTCGCTGGTGGTGCCCAAGGACGGCAGCAAGATCCTCACTGTGAGCGAGAACGGCTACGGTAAGCGATCAGAGACCAGTGAATTCCCGGTTAAAGGTCGCGGTACCAAAGGCGTGATTGGCATGACGACCTCAGACCGTAATGGCTCGCTGGTCGGTGCCGAACAGGTCTGGGATGGCGACGAAATGATGCTGATTTCGAGCCAGGGTACTGCGGTGCGAACCCGGGTTGAAGAGGTCGGTGTACAAGGCCGTAACACCCAAGGTGTGAGGGTGATTCGTACCCGCGAGGGTGAGGCGCTTGTCAGCGTCAGCCGTATTGCCGAGGATGACATTGATACCTCGGACCCTGACACCATGTCGTCTGAAGACGTTAGCGCTGACGGCGCTGTGGTCGATTCGGGTGCACAAGGTGCAGCCGTTGCAGAGGACGCAGCTGTGGAGGGAGACGAGGACACCAACGAGTGACTCGAGCGCATAATTTCTGCGCAGGCCCTGCTGCCCTGCCGAGGGCCGTGTTGGAGCGCGCTAAAGCAGAACTCCTCGACTGGTCCGACAGTGGATCGTCGGTGATGGAAGTCAGTCACCGCAGCCCCGCATTTGTATCTGTTGCAGAGCAGGCCGAGGCCTCGCTGCGCCGCTTACTGTCGATTTCAGATGACTACGCCGTCCTCTTCCTTCAAGGCGGGGCTTCCCTGCAGTTCGCTGCGGTGCCGCTCAATTTGAGCGTGGCGGGCCAAGCGATAGACCAGGTGATCACAGGGCAATGGTCTAAAAAGGCCCATGCAGAAGGGCAGCGTTTTGGCTCGGTCAATGTTGCAGCCACCTCTGAAGACACCGGTTTTACGACGGTGCCCCCGCAACAAGCGTGGCAATTGGACCCGTCTGCGGCCTATCTGCACTACTGCCCCAACGAGACGATTGGCGGGTTAGAGTTTGATTTTGTGCCGCAAGTGGAGGTTCCGCTTGTGGCAGACATGTCATCGACTATCTTGTCGCGCCCCATTGACGTGAACCGGTACGGCGTTATCTATGCTGGCGCACAAAAAAATATTGGCCCCGCAGGTCTCTGCCTTGTGATCGTGGATCGCGAGTTATTGGGACGCGCCCGCCCCGAGACACCGGCCATGCTGAATTGGCAGATCGCCGCTGACAATGACTCGATGTATAACACCCCGCCCACCTTCGCCCTGTACCTGGCGGGCCTGGTTTTTGAGTGGCTCGAAAATCTGGGTGGGCTGGGAGAAATGGAGACGATCAACCGTCGGAAGGCCAGCAAGCTATATCATACGATTGACGACAGCGATTTTTATAGCAACCCGGTGGAGCGTATCAGCCGATCGCTAATGAATGTGCCCTTTACGCTCGCAGATGCGGCACTGGACAGCGTGTTTTTGCAGGAAGCGGAGACGGCAAGGCTGCTCAACTTGAAGGGTCATCGGTCGGTCGGCGGCATGCGCGCGAGTCTATACAATGCGGTAGAGGAATCATCGGTAGACGCCCTGTGTGACTTCATGCAGGATTTTGAACAACGCCACGGGTAACTGGCGTGGCGAGGGGATACCCAATGGACCCTGATGAACAGCTCAACAAGATCCGAGAACGTATTGATGCGATCGATAGCCAACTGCTTGACCTGATCAGTGAACGAGCGCGATGCGCTCGAGAAGTCGCTCAGGTCAAGCTAGAGGCGGCTCGGTCCGAGGACGGCCCCCCGGTATTTTATCGCCCTGAGCGCGAGGCTCAGGTCTTGCGCGCTATTCAGGAACGCAATCCCGGGCCGCTGGCGTCCGATCACGTTGCGTCTATTTTTCGGGAAATCATGTCGACTTGTCTGGCACTTGAGCAGCCACTGTCGGTCGCTTTCTTGGGGCCCGACGGCACTTACTCTCAGGCGGCCGCACTGAAACACTTTGGTCAATCGGCGGTCCCGATGGGGCAGGCCAGCATTCACAAGGTATTCCGGCAAGTCGAAGAAAGATTGTGCGATTACGGCGTGGTCCCTGTTGAGAATTCGACAGAAGGCATGGTGGGTCAGACGCTTGACTGTTTTCTGGAGTCTCCACTGCAGATTACGGGCGAGATTGAGTTGCCCGTGGTGCACCATCTACTCGCTTCCCCCGGGGCCGAGCTTTCATCGATTAAGTTGATCCTCGGGCATGAACAGGCGCTGGGGCAGTGCAGGCATTGGCTGGACAGTCAGTTGCCCGACCTTCCCCGAGAGGCGGTTGCCAGCAATGGTGAGGCGGCGAGGAGAGCCGGCATCGAATCGGGTGTGGCAGCGATTGCCGGCGAGCTCGCGGCGACGCTCCATCACCTCGAGCCGCTAGCAAGTGCCATTCAGGACAGTTCCAGCAATACGACACGATTTCTGGTGCTGGGCAAGGAAAGTGTTCCGGCTAGCGGGCATGACAAGACCTCCTTACTGGTGTCCGCTCGGAATCGACCGGGAGCACTGCTGGGGCTCTTGCGGCCCTTTGAGGAAAACGGGATCAGCTTGACCCGCATTGATTCCCGCCCCTCCAAAACGGAAAAGTGGACTTATGTCTTCTATATCGAGTGTGAGGGCCACCTCACAGATAAGGTGATGGGCGAGGTAATGGGTCAGATTGAGGAGCACTCGATTATGCTGAAGCGGCTGGGCTCATACCCCCGAGCTCCGATTTGACTGTGAACGCTGAAAATGACCCCGTCGTTGCTTTCCTTGGTCTGGGGCTGATCTCGGGGTCGCTCGCGGGAGCCCTGAAAGCTGCGCACTGGGGTGGGGACCTGATTGCCTGGGGGCCTCGTGCACCCTCTCTGGAGCGGGGTCTCGCGCTGGGACTGATCGATCGCTTTAGTCTGGATCTCGAGTCGGTAGTGGCCGAAGCGGATGTGGTGGTAATCGGGGCCCCTCCAGAAGCCACCGCTAGATTGCTGCCTTCGGTGCTAGATTTGGCGCGACGCTCTGGTGAGCCAGTGGTGACAGATATGGCCAGCATTAAGGGGTTAATTGTTGAGTCCGCTGTGCCGGCTTATTCCCGGTTTGTGCCGGGTCACCCCATAGCCGGCAGCGAGCATAGTGGTGTTCAGGCGGCGATACCGGAGCTCTTTCAGGGGAGGGAGGTGATTTTGACGCCGGCCGCTGATACCGATGCCTCGGCAGTGCGCACGGTAGAGCGGTTATGGGAAGCAGCGGGCGCCCGACTGACGTCTATGTCGGTGGAGGATCACGACGCGGCGTTAGCGGCGAGTAGTCATATGCCGCACATGGTTGCCTTCGCCCTCACGGCGATGCTGAGCGATCACCACTTGGCCCCGATGAAGCACGGGGGAGGTGCGCTGCGAGATATGACGCGGATCGCGGCCTCGGATCCGCTGATGTGGCGGGATATTGCGTTGACCAATCGGGACGCGCTCCTCGATGCCATGGATGCCCTGGCAGAGGAGCATCAGCAGTTGCGGGCACTCATCGCAGATGCCAAAGGTGATGCGTTGGAGGCCTTTTTTGCGCGGTGTCGGGAAATGCGCCGCGCCCACGATGACATTCTTAATCCACTGCCCCGACAGTCGGAGCGGGCAGACTGATGCACTTTTATCTTGATCCGGGCGGAAAGCTCACCGGACGCATCCGCGTGCCGGGTGACAAGTCGATGTCACATCGGTCGATTATGCTGGGCTCCATTGCGGAAGGCCGGACGACAGTCAGTGGATTTCTCGAGGGTGAGGACGCCTTGGCAACTCTGGCCTCGTTTCGGGACATGGGCGTGCAGATCACGGACCCCGATGCAGGTGAGCTCACGATCGACGGGGTCGGTCTGCGCGGGCTCGAGCCCCCTAAGCAGGTCATGGATGTCGGCAATTCGGGCACCAGTATCCGGCTGATGATGGGCCTGCTGGCCGGTCAGTCGTTTGACAGCGTGCTCACCGGCGATCAGTCCCTTCTGCGACGCCCCATGGCGCGGGTGATTACACCCCTGTCGCAGATGGGCGCATTGATCAGTTCCCACGAGGGGTGTCCGCCCTTGGAGATTCAGGGCGGGCGCGCGTTGACAGGCATTCATTATGACTTGCCCGTCGCCAGCGCACAGGTGAAATCCAGCGTGTTGTTGGCGGGACTATTCGCATCAGGGCGCACTAGCTTGACTGAGCCCGCCCCCACCCGCGATCACACCGAGCGCATGTTGACTGGGTTCGGTTACGGGGTGGCATGCGACAACGGTGTGATCAGCCTTGAGGGCGGTGGAAAGCTGACCGGTGCAGATATTGATATCCCTGCCGATATTTCCTCAGCGGCCTTCTTTATGGTCGGGGCTTCAATCGCCCCCGGTTCTGATCTCACCCTCGAGCACGTGGGGATCAATCCCACCCGAGACGGCGTCATCACCATTTTGCGGGCCATGGGAGCGGACATCCAGATCCATAATGAACGTCAGGTCGGTGGCGAGCCGGTCGCAGATCTCCGTATTCGTCACGCCCCGCTTACGGGCATTGATATTCCGATTGAGGCGGTGCCGCTCGCCATCGATGAACTACCAGCGGTGCTCATCGCTGCGGCGTGCGCGGACGGCGTGACGGTTCTGCGTGGTGCCGAGGAGTTGCGGGTAAAAGAAAGTGACCGGATAGCCAGCATGGCCGAGGGGCTCTCGCAGCTCGGTATTGAGAACAGGGTTCAACCCGATGGTATTGAAGTAGTGGGCGGTGAGATGACGGGCGGCGTGATTACGACGCATCACGATCATCGCATTGCCATGAGTTTTGCTATGGCTGCCCTGAGAGCTTCCGATCGAATCAAGGTCAGCGACTGCGCCCACGTGGCGACATCGTTTCCCGGATTTGCGGCGCTCGCGGTGCAAACCGGATTGCGTCTGGAAGCTGCAGAGGAATGACCTCCTCCGTGCCGGTAATCTGTGTAGACGGGCCCAGCGGTGCGGGTAAGGGCACGTTGAGTCAGCACTTAGCGAACGCCTTTAGCTGGCATTTATTAGACAGTGGCGCGTTGTATCGAGTGGTTGGCTATGCGTGTCGGCAGGCGAACGTGTCGCTCGATGATGAGACGGCGGTCGCTCAGATGGCACGCGCACTAAATGTGGATTTCCAGCCGGGTGAAAAGGGCGTCACCGTATGGCTATCTGACCAAGATGTCACAGCCGCCATTCGCTCGGAGCAGGGTGGTCTTGATGCATCGCGGGTTGCGGCGTTGCCGCGGGTCCGTGCGGCACTGTTACTCAGGCAGCAGGAGCTGGCCAGAACGCCGGGTTTGATTGCGGATGGCCGGGATATGGGGACCGTTGTGTTTCCCGACGCTCCACTGAAGATCTTTCTCACGGCGAGTGCACAGGCGCGCGCTGAGCGCCGCTTGCATCAGTTGCAGGGCATGGGGGAGAGTGTTAGTCTCCCGCGCCTTCTGGCTGGCATACAGGAGCGAGACGCGCGGGACGAAGCCCGAGCGGTGTCGCCACTGGTTCCAGCGGGGGACGCCATCGTCATAGACAGTACAACGCTGTCGGCTGACGAAGTGTTACAGGCGGTTCGCGAACTAGCGGATGGCCGCAATTTACTGAGTGACGTATCGGAGTAACGGCTAGGCCCCGCCGACGCGTCAGGACAATAAACCCGACTGGGTCTGGAAGTCGGCAGGAGTGAGCTCACTCCGCAATTCAGGAACATCATCATGAGCGAATCCTTCGCTGAACTCTTTGAAGAAAGCCTCCAAACCGTTGATATGGAACCCGGATCGATCGTCACGGGTGTCGTCATCGACATTGATAACGAATGGGTCACCGTCCATGCCGGTTTGAAGTCAGAAGGGGTAATTCCCCTTGATCAATTTATGAATGCCAACGGTGAGTGTAGCCTCAGCGTTGGCGACGAAGTGCAGGTGGCACTGGAGACCGTTGAAGACGGCTTCGGAGAGACCAAACTCTCCCGCGAGAAAGCGAAGCGAGCCGAGGCCTGGAAAGGTCTGGAAGCAGCGCACGTGGCTGAAGAAGTGGTGATGGGCGTTATCAATGGCAAGGTGAAGGGTGGCTTCACGGTCGATATCGACTCCATTCGCGCATTCCTTCCGGGATCACTCATTGATGTTCGCCCCATCCGCGAGACCACGCATCTCGAAGGGAAAGAACTTGAATTCAAGGTGATTAAACTCGATCAGAAGCGCAATAACGTTGTGGTATCGCGTCGCGCGGTAATGGAGTCGGCGAACAGCGCCGAGCGAGAAGAGTTACTTCAGAATCTGCAGGAAGGCCAGTCTGTGAAGGGTGTGGTGAAGAACCTGACTGATTACGGCGCGTTTGTGGATCTGGGTGGTGTTGACGGTCTGTTGCACATCACCGATATGGCTTGGAAGCGCATTAAGCATCCCAGTGAGATTGTAGAAGTCGGGCAGGAGATGGATGTCAAAATCCTGAAGTTCGATCGTGAGCGCAACCGTGTTTCACTGGGCCTCAAGCAGCTGGGTGAAGATCCCTGGGTGCAGATCACGGGTCGCTACCCTGAGGGTAGCCGTGTGGTGGCTAAAGTCACCAATCTCACTGACTACGGCTGCTTTGCCGAGATCGAAGAGGGTGTTGAAGGCTTGGTGCACGTCTCAGAGATGGACTGGACAAACAAGAACGTTCACCCGTCCAAGATCGTGCAGTTGGGTGATGAGGTCGAGGTCATGGTGCTCGATATCGACGAAGAGCGCCGCCGTATCTCACTGGGCATTAAACAGTGCACTCAGAATCCCTGGGATGCGTTCGCTACGGACCATGCCAAGGGCGACAAGATTTCAGGCAGCATCAAATCGATTACCGATTTCGGTATCTTCATCGGTCTAGAAGGCAATATCGATGGCCTTGTTCATCTGAGTGATATCAGCTGGAACGAAACCGGCGAGGAAGCGGTTCGCAATTACAAGAAAGGCGACGAGATCGAGACAGTCATTTTGTCCATCGATCCGGAACGGGAGCGTATCTCGCTGGGCATCAAGCAGCTTGAAGACGACGCGTTCTCACTCTATGTCAGCGACAATGATCGCGGCAGTCTTGTGACGGGTACGGTGACTGAAGTCGATGCCAAGGGTGCGACGATAAAGCTGTCTGATGAGGTAGAGGGATACCTGAAGGCCGCCGACATCAGCTTCGATCGCGTTGACGATGCCCGTTCTGCAATGAGCGTAGGTGACAGCGTGGAGGCCAAGATCGTGAATGTTGATCGTAAGAGCCGGGCACTCGGACTGTCGATCAAAGCCAAGGATATCGATGACGAACAAGAAGCGGTTGCGTCCTTGAAAGAACAGGATGAAGTCTCTTCCCCCGGTACGATCGGGGATCTGATCAAGGCGAAAATGGAAGATCAGTGAGTCGGATTAAAGACGATGAGGCCGGCTTTTGCCGGCCTTTTTTTTTGCGCGCAGAAGCACTGGAGGTAAATCTATAAACCTTATTAAAATGAGTGACTTGCCAACACGGGAGGTGTCGGCCAAAATGGCTGCAGAGCTCACTGGAGTAGAAGCATGACGCGAAGCGAACTGATTGACTTGATGGCCGATGGTCAAAGCCAGTTGAGCGCAAAAGACGTCGAATTGGCGGTCAAACTGTTGATTGACCACATGACAGAAACCCTTTCTTCCGGACAGCGGATTGAGATTAGGGGTTTCGGCAGCTTCTCTCTCCACTACCGCGAACCCCGGCAGGGGCGAAATCCCAGAACGGGCGACACCGTGGCGCTTGATGGCAAACACGTGCCGCACTTCAAGCCTGGAAAAGAACTGCGGGACAGGGTGAATCGGGCCGTCAAGTCCGGTTTCTGACCATGCACTGGTTGAGACAGGGGCTGACGCTACTGCTTGCAGTGCTCGCCATAGCAGCGGGAGGGCTCTTCGCGTTACAGAACACGCAGGCCGTTCCTCTGGATCTCGTGCTTTTTCAACTGCCGTCGCAACCCATTGCAATTTGGATTTTGCTCGCGCTCGCTCTGGGTGTTGCCATCGGTCTGGCAGCGGGAGCTGTGCTGGCCCTCAGGCGTGCCGCCACTATCCGTCGGCTTCGCAAGCAACGAGATCGCCTGCTGGCGGCTGCTGAGAAGGGCACCTAGCGTGATACTGAATAACGGGCTTTTGCTGATACTGCTCGTGCTTGCGGTGGCAGCCGG
>Ga0315331_10001466_pt1 | contig 17676 bp, 15 predicted proteins | sample M160m34915metaG_FD_203456 | JGI IMG/M metagenome (GOLD analysis project Ga0315331, IMG submission 203456) | Ammonia-oxidizing marine archaeal communities from Monterey Bay, California, United States - M1 60m 34915 | ecosystem: Environmental > Aquatic > Marine > Intertidal zone | place: USA...
GACGAGGCCGGCGCTGGCATGGATGCCCCAATACAGCCAGGGCGTGGCTCGATCCCAGTTCGAGGACTTGATGTCGATGCCTGAGGCTGCGATTTCTGGGAGTGACGCGCTTTTCGGTCCGGCGGGCGGGGACGTCTCGATGGGTGACTTGACCATGCGGAGCACTCCTAGTGAAGGTCGGTCGCGGGCGCGCCTGCAAACTCTAGGGGGAGTGGGACGCGATGGGGCGTTCCGACCCGCCAAAATTGCGGGAAAAGACGACGCACCTCGACTGCGCTAGCCTGCGCGCCGCCCACCTATTCCAACCCGTGACCCCACGGGAAGATTCGCTTCGTGAGGATGCAATCAATGTCGCCGTTGGCAGACGCCGCGATGGCCGTTCGCAAGGACCTGCGTAACCTCGCGATCATCGCTCACGTTGATCACGGGAAGACCACTCTTGTCGATGGTTTACTCCGGAGCACGGGTGTGTTTCGCGAGAACCAGGACGTCGCCGATCGCGTGATGGACTCGGAGGATCTGGAGCGAGAGCGCGGGATCACGATCCTGTCGAAGAACGCCGCCATCGAGTTCGAAGGGGTACGTATCCAACTGGTTGACACCCCAGGACACGCGGACTTTGGTGGCGAGGTCGAGCGTGTGCTCGGCATGGTCGATGCCTGCCTGCTGTTGGTGGACGCGGTCGAAGGGGTGATGCCGCAGACGCGTTTCGTCCTGAAGAAGGCGCTTGGGCACGGATTGCGGCCCGTGCTGGTGGTGAACAAGGTCGACCGGCCTGAGCAGCGCGCGGAGGCGGTGCTCGACGAGGTCTTTGACCTTCTCGTGGACCTCGGCGCGACCGACGAGCAGCTCGACTTCCCGATCGTCTATGCCTCGGCAAAGGAGATGCGGGCCTCTCGAGAGCTCCCGCCGCTGCTGGACGGGACCGCCACAGATTTTCGCCCGCTGCTCGAGGCGATCCTGGAGTACGTGCCGCCGCCGGCGGTTGAGACCGATGCTCCCTTGCAGTTTCAGGCGGTGACGCTGGGGTGGGATGACTTCGTGGGCCGTCTGGTCATCGGTCGCGTAGAGCGGGGAGAGCTGCTCCGGGGGGCGACGTTGCAGCGTGTCGACGAAGAGGGGCCGCAGGAGACCTTCCGGGCGACGAAGCTCTTCGGAACTCGCGGGCTGGGTCGCGTCGAGCTGGACCGGGCGCATGCGGGTGAGATCGTCGTGCTCGCGGGCATCGACTCGATCCAGATCGGAGATACGGTATGCCTGCCGGGCAAGCCCGAGGCGTTGCCGAGGATCGCGGTGGACCCGCCGACCATCCGCGTTCACTTCTCGATTAACACCTCTCCCTTCGCGGGGCGCGAGGGTCGCTTCGTGACGAGCCGCCAGATCGGGGATCGGCTGGAGCGCGAGGCGCTCACCAACCCTTCGGTGCGCATCGAGGGCACGGGCTCGAGAGACAGCTTTCAGGTCGCGGGGCGCGGCGAACTCCAGATCTCCGTTTTGGTCGAGACGATGCGGCGCGAGGGGTACGAGTTCGCGGTCTCACGGCCGGAGATCATCGCGCGTGAGATCGACGGTGAGTCCTGTGAGCCGGTCGAGGACGTGGTGATCGAGGTCCCGGAGCTCTATTCCGGCTCGGTGATGGAGAAGCTCCCGCAGCGCCGGGGGCGGCTCATCTCGATGGAGCACTTTGGCGATCGGACGACGCTGACGTTCGTCGTGCCCAGCCGAGGGCTGTTTGGTTACCGGACCGAGTTTCTCACGGACTCTCGCGGCGAGGGGCAGATTCACCGGACCGTGCGGGGTTATGAGCCGTGGGCTGGCGATTTGGACTCGCGCGGTGTTGGCGCCATCGTGGCAACGGAGGTCGGGAAGGCTACGACCCACGCGATCTTCGGCATCCAGGAGCGCGCGAGCCTCTTCGTCTCGCCCGGGGACCCGGTATATGAAGGTCAGGTGGTCGGCGAAAACCGGCGCGCAGGGGACATGAACGTGAACGTTTGCCGCGCGAAGAAGCTCACGAACGTTCGCGCCGCGGGGCGCGACGAGAACGAGCTGGTGACCCCCGCGCGACGAATGACGATCGAGTCTGCGCTCGAGTGGATCGAGGACAGTGAGCTCCTGGAGGTCACGCCGGTCTCCCTGCGGCTCCGAAAGCGGCTGCTGTCGCGCAGCGAGCGAAAGCGCTGAACGCGCCGACTTGACCTGTCGCGGCGTCGCCTCGACACTCTCGCATCATGACGGCCCATCTCCATCTCCAACCCGCCGAGGCCGAGGGCTACCGAACGGCCGGCTACTTTGCGCGCCTTGGCGTCTTCGCGCCCGACGAGCTCGACCGGCTTGTGGAGGCGGCGGAGCGGGTTGTGTCGCGGTCTGCGTCGGCTTGCGCCGGCGCGGAGGGCTATGCGATCGATGGCAACCGGTACGTCGAAACCGGGGAGACGACCGTTCAGTTTGAGCATCGCCCCGGGAGCGAGACCATCCGCGTGATCGAGCCTTTCCATCACCTCGACGGGCGTCTCGACGCGTTGCTCGACGATCCTCGCATCGTCGAACCGATGCGAGGGATCTTGGGGGCCGAGCGGGTGTCTCTGTGGACGGACAAGATCAACTTGAAGCGTCCGCGCGAGGGCTCGGGCTTCCGTTGGCACCAGGACTCGCCGTACTGGACCCACGCCTGCGATCATGTTGATGACCTCCCGAACGTTATGTTGACCTTGGACGACGCGAGCCTCGCGAACGGCTGCTTTCGGGTGGTGCGCGGATCACACACACGTGGTTGTCTGCCCGGGATCAAGGACACGTCAACGCTCGGGCCGCTCTTCACCGACCCCGCGTGCTTTTGTGAGGAGGACGAGGTGCTGCTCGAAGTCCCCGCCGGGACGCTGATCTTCTTCAGCCCCCACACGGTGCATGGCTCCAAGCCAAACCAGTCGGATACGCCCCGCAGAGCCTTCGTCTTGACCTATCAGCCAGGGGACGCGCCGATGTTCAAGCTCCCGGGTACGCGCAGTTGTGGCGAGAAGAGGACCGCCGCGCCCTAGGCGAGTTCCCGGTTCGAAGCCTCGAGGAACGCCGCGCGGAGATCGTCGTAGGACGTCGCGACGGGATATTGCGGGAACTCGTCGATCACGTTCTGCGGAGGGCGGAACAGGATCCCGGCGTCCGCTTCGGCCAGCATTGTCGTGTCATTGTAGGAGTCACCCGAGGCGATGATCCGGAAGTTCAGCCCGTGGAGGGCCTGCACCGCCTTCCGCTTGGGGTCGACCTGGCGAAGGTGGTAGTCGACGATGATCCCTGCTTCGTTCATCTCGAGCTTGTGGCAGAAGAGGGTCGGGTTCCCGAGTTGCGCCATCAGCGGCGCCGCAAACTCGTAGAAGGTGTCGGAGAGGATGATCACCTGGAAGCGCTCGCGGAGCCAGTTCAGGAAATCGGCCGCACCGGGCAGGGGCGACATCTCACCGATCACCGCCTGGATGTCCGGGAGGCCGAGCCCGTTCTCGGCGAGGATATCGAGCCGCTGCTTCATCAGGACGTCGTAGTCCGGGATGTCGCGCGTGGTCGCGCGCAGCGCGTCGATCTGCGTACGCTCGGCAAATTCGATCCAGATCTCTGGGATCAGGACCCCTTCGAGGTCGAGACAAGCCAACTCCACGAAATGCTCCTTCGTTCGAGGCGCGCGCATTGTAACGCGGTACGCTTCGGGTGCCTCGGGGGGGGCGAGGCTTATGAACGCGATCGAAGCGCTGTTGCTCGGCGTGGTGCAGGGAGTCACCGAATTTCTCCCGGTCTCGAGTTCAGGCCACCTGGTCCTTTTCCAAACGATGTTCGGAATTGAGGGGCCCGGCGGACTCGGCTTCGAGGTTGCGCTGCACCTCGCGACGCTCGTTGCGATCCTCCTTGTCTACCGGGCGCGGGTCGTCTCACTGGCGGGGGGGACGCTGCGGCGCGACCCCGCGTCCATCCGCTACGTCGGGAAGTTGGCGGTCGCCACGCTCCCGGCAGTGCTCGTCGCGCTCACGCTCTCGGACTGGATCGAGGACAGTTTCGCGCGCCCCGAGCTGGCCGCGTCCTGTCTGCTCGTGACGGCGGTCATCTTGTGGACGACGCGAAGGACGATCCCAGTCGCGGTGGGGAGCGAGCCCGGCTGGGGCGCGGCGCTGTTGATCGGTTGTGCGCAAGCCTTCGCGATCTTGCCCGGGATCTCACGGAGTGGGACGACGGTCGCGGTTGCGCTCGCTTTGGGCGTCTCCGCGGGCGCGGCTGCGGAGTTCTCGTTCCTGCTCGGGACGATCGCGATGGCGGGCGCCGCGATCTTGATTCTGCCTGGCTTTGGCGTCGAGAACCTCGCCCTCGGCCCGCTGCTCATCGGGAGCGCAGCGGCGCTCGTGTCCGGCGTCGGTTCGATCGCGCTGTTCCTGCGACTGCTCGAGCACCGAAACTTCTACGTCTTCTCCTACTACCTCGTGTTTGCAGGGGGGGCCTCGCTGGCGTATTGGACGCTCGTGCGGTGACGCCTCCAGCACGCAGAACGGCCCGCGACGCAGTAGCGACGCGGGCCGTTGTGTTTCGAGAGCGGGCGCCCGTTTGGGCCGGTTAGGGCTCGAGGATCGGGTGCAGTCGCTGCGCCGGCTGGGTCTCGCGAAGCTTCTTGAGGGCTCGCGCTTCGAGCTGGCGAACGCGCTCGCGAGACAGTCCGAGGGACTGGCCGATCTGCTCGAGCGTGTGCTCCTCTTCCCCGCCGAGGCCGTATCGGAGCCGGAGGATCAGCTGCTCCCTAGGGGTCAGCGACCCGATGAGCGTTCCAACACCAGAGCGCATTCGGTCGTCGTCGATGCCGCCGTCCGGCGGGTCGGAGCCCGGGTCGGCGACAAAGTCTTCGAGCCGCTTCTCCGTACCCGCGACGTTTGACTCCAGCGAGATCGCTTCGCGTGAAAGCCGGTCGAGGGCCTCGAGCGAATCCGTGTCCGTGCCTAGGGCCGGGGCCAACTCTGCCGGTGTCGGATCGCGCCCCAGCTTACCGGTCAGCTCCGCCCGAACGCGTTGGCTTCGCTGCAGCCGGTCATGCACGTGAGAGGGGAGGCGAATCGTACGCGAATGATTCTGGATCGCGCGGACGAGCGCCTGGCGGATCCACCAGACTGCGTAGGTCGAGAACTTGAAGCCCCGTCGGTGGTCGAACTTCTCGACCGCCCGGATCAGGCCAAGGTTTCCCTCCTGGATCAAGTCGGGGAAGGAGAGGCCTAGGTTGCGGTAGTCCTTAGCGATCGCGACCACTAGCTTCAGGTTGTGCTCGATGAATCGGTTCTTCACCGTCGTCATCTGGAAGTGCGCGTCCTCGACCGCGTTGGCGAGGTGGATCATTCGGTCCTTGCGGACGCCGGCGACTTCCTCGAGCTCTTCCAGCTTGCGGGTCTTGCGCCGGGCGCCCTTGACGTGCATCGCAAGGTCGAGCGCGCGGTCGCGGAGCTCGACGAGCACCGCCAGCGAAAGCTGGGCGCTGTGCATCTCCTTGGAGATCCGTGCGTCGATTCGCTCGAGCGTCTTCGGGTAGCCCTCTTCGACGCGCTTCCAGACCTTGTCGCGCTCGAGGAGGTGCGCGCGAAGCTTCTTGACCGCCTGCTCGACACGTGCCGCGATCTCCCCGGTTTCTTCATCGCCGACCGACTCGGACAGCTTCGCACCGGTGTGGGAGAGCGCGCGCAGCGCGTCCCAACGCGCGACGACATGCTTCGCCGAGCTCGGGATCGCATAGAGCGCGTCGCGTAGTTGCGCCGTCGCGGCTTCGAGATCCTTCGCGAGGACGACCTCTTCTTCACGCTTCAGCGTACGGGTCCCGCCGATCTCCTGGAAGTACGACTCCAGCGGCCGTCGCTCACGGCCGGGATCGAGCTCCTCCGACTGGACGGCGGGCTTGGCCCCCTGCACTGCAGCGGTACCCTTATCATCCTTCGTCTGTTGGCTGCTGCTCAACTGCTCACCTCGTGAGGTCTCGGTGCGGTCCCAATCATCGAAGTCGGATACCGCCCCCGACATTTCGGTTTCCTCGACGCTGACTTCGTCGAAGTCAACCAGCTCGCCCAAATGCAGGTTCTCGTTCATGTCCCTCCCTCGCTTTCATCAAGCGACGGGACGATGACCGAAGAGCCTGCCACGCAAGTCGAGATCCTCACCGTCCGCGGAGCACACTGCTCCGTAGTGATGGTTTCGGACCTCGGACCGGGCGGGGGGGCAACCGAGTGTCTAACAATTATGGGTGTTTCCAGTCGCAATTGCCAGCTCTTTTCCGGTGAGGAGGGTGCGTTACTCATCTTTTCGTCACGAAGCATTCACGTTCCGTCTCTCTGGTCGTGGTACGGCATCCGCCGCAGTGCTCAATAGTACCCAGGACCCATCCCCGCGGGGTTTGGCCTGAGATCCACGTCCCGTCCTAGGTAGTGGCTCGACAGGGGGCATTCGTGACGATTCTGGCCGCCGCAAGTCGCGGTTTTGCTCGCAGGGGTGGGGTCGGAGAGCCGGCTAGGTCCATCGCATTGGCCCCGGGCTGCTCTTGCGGGCGGGGGTGGGGCCTAGAACGGCCAGATCTGTGGGATGAGCAGCACGGCAATCGTTGCGACGATCAAGTCCAATGGCCAGCCGGCCTTCACGAAGTCCAAAAACCGGTATCCGCCGGGCCCATAGACGATCAGGTGCGTCTGATACGCCACGGGTGATGCGAATGCGCAGCAAGAGGCAGAGGCGACGGCCATCACGAAGCCCCGGGGATCGGCGCCCACCTGGTTGGCCGTCGCGACCGCGATCGGGAACATGATGGCGGCTGCGGCGTTGTGTTGGAGGGTCTCCGCCATCAAAAGGCAAACGACGTAGATCGCGGCCAGGGCGAGCCAGGGGGACGCGTCGGTCCCGATCCCAACCAAGCTAACGATCTGACTGGCGATCCAGTCGGCGGCGCCGGTCTTGGTCATGGCCTGCGCGATGCCGAGCCCTGCTGCGATGACTACGAGGATAGAGAGTTGGATGCTCTGGCGAGCCTCCGGGCCAGTGACGCACCGCGTCAGCACTAGGAAGCCGGCTGCGGCGCAGGCGGCGAGCGAGATGGGGGCACCCAGAACGCTGACCGCCAGGACCATGCCGACCAACGTCGCGAGGGCCAGCCAGGCACGCTCGTACCGGGGCTTGTCCCCGTCGCCGACGCGGCTCACCAGATAGAAGTCCGGGCTGTTGCGGTGGGCTCGCAGAAACCCGGGCGCGGTCTGCATCAGGAGGGTGTCACCCGCGCGCATCTCGATCTCGCCGATCTTTCCGCTCACGCGTTCGCCGTTTCTGTGAATCGCGATCACGGCGGCGTCGTAGACCGTCCGAAAGTTGAGGGCCTTGACGGTGCGTCCGACAAGCGGAGACGAGGACGAGACGACCGCTTCAGCCAGGCTTCGCCGTCCCTCGATGTAAGCGCCCGCCGCGCTCTCTGCCACGGGGACGAGCCCGCGGATCCGCTGGAGGTCGACGATCGTCGAGACGACGCCCGCGAACTGGAGCACGTCGCCACGTCGGATCGGGACATCGGGGGCGACCGGCGTCAGGACGCGGCCGTCGCGGTCGATCTCGACGAGGAACAGGCCGGGCAATTCCCTGAGGCCCGCGTCTTCTACCGTGAGGTCTGCCAGCGGGCAGTCGCTCTCGACGCGCATCTCGATGACGTATTCGCGCCGCCGGTCGCCGATGGCGTCGCCTGGCGCTTCCCGGTCGGGTAGGCGGCGCCAGCAGATCAGGATGAGGTAGAGGAGCCCGACGACAGCGATCGGACCTCCGAGGGGTAGGAGCTCGAAGAACCCCATCTCCGGCATCCCCGCTTCGCTGATCAAACCTGCGACCGTCAGGTTCACGCTCGTCCCGATCAGCGTCGTGCTGCTGCCGAGGATCGCGGCGTAGGAGAGCGGGATCAGCAGGCGGCTGGGCGCGATTTGGACGCGCTTTCCCCAGTCGAGGACCGCCGGGGTCATCATCGCCACGATGGGCGCGTTGTTGAGGAAGGCCGAGAAGAAGGCCACGGGACCAGTGATCCGAGTAATGCCACCGACCAGCGAGGATTCTCCAGCCATCAGGACGCCCAGCAGGAGGTCGAGCGCGCCTGTCGAGCGGAGCGCCTGCGAGACGACGAAGAGCACACCGATCGTGATGACGGCCTTGTTCGCGAACCCGGAAAAGGCCTCCGCGGGCTCGAGGATCCCGGCGACGGAAAGGGCCACCAGCGCGGCCATCATGACGAGGTCGGGTTGGGCAATTTCGCGCACCATCGCCGCGAGAGCGAGGGCAACGACGCCGAGCGTGAGCGCGATCTGCCAGTCCATGGGCGGATGCACGATACCGCTCGCGCGAAGCTCGGCCAAGGCGCACCGTCGGGCGCCCCGCGAGTGAATTCGCCACACTGGCCGCGTCGTGTCGCCGTCCAAGCAATCACTCCCGAGCTTTTCGGAGAAGTCGTTCTACCTGAGCGAATTTCGCGGGCGCACGGTCGGTCTCGCTGTCCGAGAGCCGGTGACGGCTGAGGGAGCCTCTGTGGTGGCGGAGGTCACGAGTACGCTCGCTGCCAACGGAACGCGGACCGTCCTGATCGGCGCTGAGACCGGCACGCTCGAGCAGTTGGGTGCGGTCCAGGTGCTTGCGTTGTCCGACCCGCGCTGGGTGGGGATGGCGTGGCGTGCCGTCCAGCATGGAGAGGTCGCTGGCGTGTGGGCAGAAGGGGGCCGCGGGCTGGCCCGCTCCGTCCGCGAGGTCGCCCTGCGGCTCCGGCTCGCCAAGCTCGTCTGGCTCGACGCCGAGGGGGGGCTGCGCAGGGAGGGCGGCGGGCGCCTCTCGCACATCGACCGGGCTTCGCTAAGCCGCGTGTTGGCGGAGACGCATGCTCGCGCCGACTTACTGCATGAGATCGGCGAGATGGTTGACGGGGGCCTGCCCTCGGTCGCGATTTGTACGTCGGAGTCGCTGGCCGACGAGCTGTTCACGTACGCCGGGGCGGGGACGCTCTTTACGCGGAACCGCTACATCGACGTTCGTTCGCTCGCTCTCGACGAGTTCGACCAGGCACAAGACTTGATCGCGCGTGGTGTCGCGGAGGGGTACCTGGTCGCACGCAACGAAGCGCAAGTCGACGCGGTGCTCGCGAACGCCTTTGGGGTGTTCGTTGAGGCGCGATACCTGGCCGGGATCGGCGCCTTGATCCCGCACGCCGGGGCGCGGGCCGGTGAGCTCGGGTCACTCTATACACTGACCCGCTTCGCGGGAGGGGGCGTGGGGAGTCACCTGGTCGCGCACGCTTGTGCGGAGGCGACGCGGCGAGGCCTCGTGTACGTCTACGCTTGCACGACGGAGCCGCGGGTTGCCCGCTTCTTCGAGGCGAACGGTTTTGGCCGCGTGGGCCACGACGCGATCCCCGCGGAGAAATGGCGAGGCTACCCGGCGTCGCGCAGGGCGGCGGTCGCCTGTTTTCGAAGAAATCTTTGAAGCGGCGGTCTCGCCGGCTGTGCGAGGCAGGACCGCTCGATGGAGCGACCGGACGGAGCGCGCCACGCCGAGCCCCCGGAGCCAGGAGGAACGACCGATGGAAGCGTACGAATCGATCCGCCGACTGATTGCGCTCTACGCGCAGTTGCTGGACAGCCGACGCTTCGATGAGTGGGGCCAGCTGTTTTGCGAGGACGCCACCTTCGCGGTCTGGGGGAGGCGTTATGCGGGCCGCGCCGCGATTCAACGCGAGATCGGAGGGATGCAGCCGCCAGGGGTCCCCGGAAAACACGCGCTCTTGCAGCCGGTGATCGACCTCGACGGGGACGCGGCGGCGCTGGCGTGGACGGACATGTCGGTGATGACGACGACGGAGGGTGGGATCGCGACCGCCACCATTGGCCGGTACCACGACGCGCTCGTCCGTGGCGAAGGGGACGGACGCTGGCGGTTCGCCTCTCGTACGATCGTGATGGCCGGAGATCCCCTGCCAGAGGGGGTCGCGCCGATCCCCGCCTACTGAACGTTCGCAACACGCCTTGGCGGCCTCCGCCGCCGCTCAGCGGCTCAGCCCCCACCGGCGGAGGCGGCGGCGGGCCTTCTTGAAGAGAGTCTCCGCGCGGGTGCGATGGTCTCTCGCGTCGTAGTGCTGGCGGTTGGCCATGGGGAACGCAACGTCTGGGGTCGGAACGCCGAAGAAGGCGCTGAGCTCGGGCCAGCCATCACCTGCCTCGAAGTTGGCGACGAGCAGGCGCTGGGGCCCTTCGAAGTGATCGGTGACGGCGTCGTTGTACTCTTGGTAGCGCGCCAGCATGGGCGCGCAGATCACTTCGACGCCGGCGTGCGCCACCGTGGGGTCGATTCGTAGGTGGCGGCAGTATTCGTCACGCTTCCCAGGTTTTGACACAGAGAGCCAGCGCGCCCCACCACCGCTCGGGTTGGCGAAGCGTCAAGACAAACCGTGCGTCGGGGGAATGGGTGCCTCGCGCGCGGTAGGTCGTGCCGACGTTCCACGGGCGATCCTCGAAAGCGCGGAAGCGTCGCGCAACCTCCAGCGTCGGTTGATAGTCACCGGCGAGGGCGGCGTGGACCGCTTCGTGATTCGCGGGCTCACCGCCGTGACTCGCCACGGGGCCCAGCCCGGGCACTTCGAACGCTTCTGTGAGGCTCGTGGTTGCGGTCTTGTTGAGGCCAACACCGAAGATCTTGTACGGGCCTTCGCTCACGCGCCTACCGCGAGTGCAGGGGAAGGGCGGTGCGACGTCGGTGGCGGGGGGGCTGTGGCCATGGCGCTCTCCTCGTGAGTGCCATGGGTTCTCCTCGCGGGTGCGGTGAGTTTCTACCGAGCGCATGGGCTGCCGCCCCCGTGGTCTCGGGGCGCGCGAAGCCGGAGGTGGACTGTAAGCCGGGTTCTGTCCCCGCCCCGGGTTCCCCCGGAGCAGGCGAAGGCCATTCCTCTAGGCGACGCGTTGCCGCGCCGCTCGAGCACTCTCACCCGGATGCCTGTCCCTTCGGTTGTTCACCGTCGTTCCTTTGAGCGGACCGCTCTTTTGGGCATCCCTATTCGAGCTTGCTCCGGGAGGGGCTTGCCTCGCCGCCAGTCACCTGGCTGTCGCGCGTGGGCTCTTACCCCACGATTTCACCCTTACCTGTGCCTATTCACGACGGATCTCACCGAACCGTCGCGTGTCATCGGCCATCGGCGGTGTCATTTCTGTGGCGCTTTCCCTCGGGTCGCCCCGGGTCGGCGTTATCGACCTCCCTGTCCTGTGGAGCCCGGACTTTCCTCCCGCGGGCGGTTGTTGCCCGCCGGCGACCTTCCGTCCACCTCCGGCACTCCGGAGGGTAGCGCCTCTCGTGACCCATGGTCATTGGGGTACGGATATGAGTATTCATTGAATACCGACTTGGATTCGATTACACCTACGTTGTGACGGCGAGGAGCGAAACAGCAAGCGCTGACCGGCTGATTCCTCAGCCCGGGGCGATCTTCGATCCCGTCGCGCGGGCGCTCGATGTGATTGGCGACCGGTGGACGCTTGTCCTGGTTCGTCAACTCCTCTCAGGGCCGCGTCGCTTTCAGGAGCTGCGTAAGCGTACGGGGATCGCACCGCGGGTGCTCTCGGGGCGTTTACGCCGACTGCAGGAGGCGGGGTTCATCGAGGCACGGGCAGAGGGGGCACGCTCCGTCTATGCGGCGACCGATCGCGGGCGCTCCTTGGAGCCGGTCATCGCCGAGCTCGCCACCTGGTGGGTTCGTCACGGGATCGAGGATCTTCACATCGATGTCGGGCAGTTCAACGAGACGTCGCCTCAGTCGATCTTCGAGGCGTTGCCTTTCTTGCTGCGTGAAGAGAACACGCGCGATGCTGACATCGTCTTCGAGGTGCGCCTTACGGGAGATGGTGGAGGCGTCTGGACGGTCACCATCGAGCAGGGTGAGTGTCGCGTCGAGAATCGCTTCGCGATCCGCGCAGACGTCCGGTACACGGCCGACGCGCGGACTTGGTGCAGCGTCGCGTTGGGTCTCTTGGACGCGCGCGACGCGATGAAAGACGGACTCTTGAGCAAGGACGGCGAAAAGTCCGCGCTCGATCATTATTTCCATCAACCATCTCAACCCGCACAGGCAACGCGCCCGAGACGGCCTGCACGGAAACAGGAGGAGCGGGGATGATTGCGTTCGGTCCGACAGAGGAACAGGAACTCGTTCGCGACGCGATGCGAGAGTTTGCGGCAGAGGTCTTGCGGCCTCAGACGCGGCAGTACGATGAGGCGAGTGACATCCCGACCAGTGTGCTCGACAGTATCGCTGAGCTGGGTCTGGTCTCGACTGCGATCCCAGAGCGGTTTGGCGGAGGCGGAGAGCCTCGCTCGCCGATCACGAACGCTCTTGTGCTCGAGGAACTCGCGCATGGCGACGCATCTCTCGCCGTGGCATCGCTCGCGCCAGCCGCCTTTGCCAACGCGGTGCTCGATTTTGGGACGGAACAGCAGCAGGAGGCGGTGCTCCCGAAGCTGTGCGACACGACGTTCGTTACATCCGCTTTGGCAGCGCTGGAGCCCGGTGCGTTCCGCGACCCGGCGATGCCCCAAACGCTGGCCGAGCCGAAGGGGGAGCATGCCTTTGTGCTGTCTGGTGCGAAGAGTTTCGTCCCGTTCGCGGATCGGGCGCACGACTTCCTCGTGATCGCGCAGACGCCGCAAGGCGTAGACGCCTTCCTCATAGACCGGAACGCCGAGGGGCTTCGTGTGGGGGACCGCGAGAAGAACATGGGCCTGCAGGCGCTCCCGACGTTTGGGCTTGACCTCGAGCGTGTCGAGGTCCCGGCTTCGGCGCGTCTGGGTGGGGACCAGGGCTGCGACGTGCGCCGCATCCTCGACGGGGGGCGCGCGGCGCTCGCGGCAGTGATGACGGGTCTCTCTCGCGCGGTCCTCGACTACTGCGTTCCGTACACGAAGGACCGAGAGGCCTTCGATGAGCCGATCGCGCGGAAGCAGGCGATCGCGTTCATGCTCGCGGAGATGCACATCGAGACCGAAGGGATGCGGTGGCTCACGTGGAAGGCTGCCTCGGATCTAGAGCAGGGCCGTGACGCGAGTCGCGCTGCTCGGCACGCGCACACGATCTCGGCCGAGAAGTCCATGTGGATCGCTGACAACGGCGTGCAATGCCTCGGGGGGCACGGATACATCCGGGAGCACCCCGTCGAGATCTGGTATCGGAATGCGCGAACGCTTGGCGTGCTCGAAGGCACGCTCTATCTCTGACCGCCCGGAGGACGACTCATGATCGATTTTCAGCTCAGCAAGAACGACCGCGTCCGGCTCGACTTGATCCGAGAGCAGGCTCTGATCTGCCGCCAATACGCGCGGTACTACGACGAGCACGAGGACGAGTTCGCGCCGGAGGTGATCGAGGAAGCGGTGGCGCTGGGAGACCCCTCCCAGGTCAGCGGTTCCCCATCCCCGGACGACTGCTCGATGCCTGTGCTCGCGATGCTCGCCACGATGGGACAGACCTGGGGGGACTACACGGTGCGCGCGCGCCGACCGGACGCCGCGTTGGGGAACGCGGCGCTGTCTGCTTCCGGCACCGAGGAGCAGAAGGCCCGGTGGGCCGGTGAGAACCTCTCGATGGCGATCACCGAGCCGGGGTGCGGTTCGGACCCTTCCAAGGTCCAGACCACGGCAGTGCTCGATGAGGCGACTGGGGAGTGGATCCTCAACGGAGAGAAGATCTTCGTGACGACGGGGTGTCGCGCGACCGGGGCGGTCGTCTGGGCGACGCTGGACAAGAGTGCGGGGCGCGCTGGCATCAAATCCTTCCTCGTGATGAAGGAGACACCGGGATTTACGGTGGCGCACAAGGAGAAGAAGCTCGGGATTCGCGCGGACGACACCGCGACGTACGTCTTCCAGGATTGTCGCATCCCTCGGGATCACCTCCTCGGAGGCGACGAGAACATCGCGCAGAAGGGGTCTGGCGGGTTCCGTGGCGTGATGAAGACGTTCAACATGACGCGCCCCGCGACGGCGGCCTTCGGGTTGGGCATCACGGAAGCCGCGCTCGACTTCACCCGGGAAGCGCTCGAAGAGGCGGACGTGGAGCTCGACTACGGCGCGGGCCTGGCTCGCCAGAGCGCGCTCGCCGACCGCTTCATGCGGCTGGAGGCCTCCTTCGAGTCGGCTCGGCTCAACATGCTCAACGCCGTTTGGCTCGCCGGAGAGGGAAAGCCAAACAACATGGAGTCGTCGGTTTGCAAAGCGCACGCGGGGAACGCCGTGCGTGAGGTCATCGCCGGCTGCATCGAGTTGCTGGGGCCGCTCGGGGTCTCGCGGGAAGAGCTGATCGAGAAGTGGATGCGTGACAGCCGTATCGTCGACATCTATGAGGGAACCGGTCAGGTGCAACGGCTCATCGTGGCCCGTGGCCTGCTCGATTACACTCGCGAGGAGTTGAAGTAACGCGACACGAGAGGGAGGTTCACGGTGAGGGCTGTACGAGTTGAAGACGGGGCATTGGAGGTGGGTGAGATCGATGCGCCCGATCTCGTCGCGGGCGGGCTGCGGGTGCGCGTGGCCGCCGCGGGGGTCAACCGCGCCGACCTGATGCAACGTCGCGGGTTCTACCCGCCGCCCCCGGGTGCTTCGGAAGTCCTGGGTCTCGAGTGCGCGGGTGAGGTCCTCGAGGTGGGCGACGGGGTCGCGGGGTGGAAGCCGGGTGACCGCGTGATGGCGTTGCTGGCGGGTGGTGGCTACGCGGAGGAGGTCGTCGTGGACGCTGGCAGCGCGCTGCCGGTGCCCGCGACGTTTTCGTTCGCCGAGGCTGCAGTGTTCCCCGAGGTCTTCTTGACGGTGTTCTCCAACGTCTGGCAGATCGCGGGCCTCGAGGCCCGTCAGACGCTGCTCGTGCACGGCGGCGGGAGCGGGATCGGGACGGCGTCGATCCAACTCGCGACCGAGGCGGGTATCCCGGTCTACGTGACGGCAGGATCGCAGGAGAAGTGCGCGCGATGCCTCTCGCTCGGGGCCTCGTTGGCGATCGACTACCGAGAGCAGGACTTCGCGGAGGAGGTCGCCCGGGCGACGGACGGGCGGGGTGTTGACGTCATCCTCGACTCGATCGGCGGGGCGTACCTCGCGTCCAACCTACGGTCCCTCTCCGTGGGGGGGAAGTTGATCCTGATCGGGCTCATGCAGGGAGCGAAAGCCGAGATCAACCTTGGCGCGCTGCTCTCTCGGCGCCTCCAGGTCGTGGGATCAACGTTGCGCGCAAAGTCGCTCGAGGAGAAGGCGGCAATCGTCTCTGGCTTGGTCGACACGTTTGGCGGGGCGATCGAAGCCGGTCGGCTGCGCCCCGTTCTGCATGAGGTCTTTCCCCTGGAAGCGGCGGATGACGCGCACGCCCTCATGCAGGCGAGCGGGCACTTTGGAAAGATCGCGCTCGCGCTCGACTGAAGGCGCGGCAAAGCGCGCTCGATCGGCTACGCTGCGCGGCCGCTAGAACGATTCTCGAAAAGGAGCCGACTCATGGCGACCGAGCGAACACTTGCCATCATCAAGCCCGACGCCTGCGCGAAGCCGGGCGCTACCGGAGAGATCCTGCGCCGTATCGAGGAGCGCGGTCTCGCGATCATTGCCTTGAAGCGCACGCTGCTCACCGAGCAGGTGGCGCGCGGGTTCTACGCCGTCCATAAGGAGCGCCCGTTCTTCGGGGACCTGGTCACCTTCATGACCTCGGGACCTGTCGTCGTGGTCTGCCTGGAAGGCGAGGGCGCGATCAAGGCCTGGCGTGACTTGATGGGACCGACGAACTCCAACGAGGCGCCGGAGGGCACCATCCGCGGGGACTTCGGGACAGACATCGAGCAAAACGCATCCCACGGCTCCGACGCGCCTGAGACGGCGGCGAAGGAGATCCTGTATTTCTTCGGTGCGTCAGAGATCCAGGCTCCGGTCGAGGCGCTCTAGGCGGCTCTCGAGGAGTCCTCTCGCAGGCAGTGGCGGTAGTGGGGCCGGTGCCCGCCTGCGACAGCGCTCAGACCTGCGCGTGCGCCATGAGGAGCAGCAGCCCGACGTAGGTTACGGCCAACCACACGTTCTGGTTGCGAAGAGCTTGTGTCACGGCGTGTCTCCTTGTTCGGCGTGCTGTGGCGACCGACGGGCTGCAGCAGGCGTTCTTGCCTTGTCGGTTCCTATCCGCCTTGATCTTTAGCGTTAGATGCTCAGGGTCGGGGTTGGCGGTGATGACGGTCACGCGCGAGCCCCAGCCCCCAGAAACAGTCCACCCGGGACCCGCTCACAGCAGGCCCCAGGTGTTTGTCGGTCCGGCGGGATCCGGGCGCTGCTCATCCCTTTGGAGCGGTTTAGTCCTGTGCTTTGCGGAAGAAGGCCGGGATATCCCGGTCCTGTGCATCGTCTCTCTTCTGCTCATCGGCACCTGGTGCGCCGGAGGTGGTCCCTCCGCTGGAAACCGGGGCTCCGTTGGAGCTGCCCCCTCCGCTAGGGGTGTCACCTTGTTTTCGTAGGAACGCGGGGATGTCCAACTCGTCCTCCTGAAACGGGGAGTCCCACCCCGCCGGGAGGTCGTCGGACGGTGACACGTCGATCAGCGGGTCGCCCACTTGAGCGACGGAGTCCTTGGGCTGCAGGCTCGCCGTGGCGGGGGGCGCGTCGAGGCTCTCCGCGTCCTGGGGCCGTAGGGGCCGGACGTTCTGAACGCTCGTCTCTGCCTCTCGAGGCTCTCGGAGCTTCGGCGCGTTGCTGTCTGCGAGTCCGGTCGCGATCACCGTCACGCGGAGCTCACCCTCCGGGAGGGTGTCGTCCACCACCGCGCCGAAGATGATCTCGGCGTCCTCGTGTGCGGCCTCCTGGACGAGCATGGAGGCTTCGTTGACCTCGAACAGCGTCATGTCCGAGTCGCCCGTGATGTTGATGAGGACGCCCCGGGCGCCATCGATCGACAGGTCTTCAAGCAACGGGCTCGAGATGGCGGCGCGGGCCGCTTCCATCGCGCGTCCTTCGCCAACGCCAACGCCGGTCCCCATCAAGGCGACACCCGCGGCGTTCATCACCGTGCGGACGTCGGCGAAGTCGAGGTTGATGAGCCCGTGGATCGTGATCAGGTCCGAGATGCCGCGGGTCGCATTGAGGAGGACCTCGTCTGCGAGCGAGAACGCGTCCTTGATCCCCGTCGTCTTCCCCGCGAGCGCGAGGAGGCGCTGGTTGGGGATCGTGATCAGGGTGTCGACGACATCATGGAGCTCGCTAATCCCACGATCCGCGTGCTTCGTGCGAACCCGGCCCTCGAAAGGGAAGGGCTTGGTGACGACACCGACCGTGAGCGCTCCGACCTCGCGCGCGACTTCGGCGATGATGGGCGCGGCGCCAGTCCCCGTGCCGCCGCCCATGCCGGCGGTCACGAAGACCATGTCCGTCCCCTCAAGGAGCTCCCGCAAGCGGTCTCTCGCTTCGAGTGCAGAGGCCCGACCCCGATCGGGGTTGGCACCACAGCCAAGGCCCCGCGTCACCTCCGCGCCGAGTTGGACGCGTGTGGACGCGCGGTTGTGTTGGAGGGCCTGTGCGTCGGTGTTCGCCGCGATGAACTCGACACCGGTCATGCCAGCTTCGATCATCGAGTTGATTGCGTTTCCACCGCCGCCGCCGACTCCGATGACC